>Ga0206871_10054_pt1 | contig 28270 bp, 11 predicted proteins | sample Alteio_BWOrgCont_33_FD_152627 | JGI IMG/M metagenome (GOLD analysis project Ga0206871, IMG submission 152627) | Enriched cells from forest soil in Barre Woods Harvard Forest LTER site, Petersham, Massachusetts, United States -... | ecosystem: Environmental > Terrestrial > Soil > Temperate forest >...
TCGCTGCGGAAGTAGGCTACGTCCGTAGCAAACTGTGTGACGCCGTTGAAGAGTGCTGCATCCGTCGCAGTCTGCATGCATGTTCCGTAGAAGTGGGTCGCAATTGCATTCACCTGCGCGTTCAATCCACCGCTGGCTGCCGGTGCGACCAGAGTGGGCAAAAATTGCGCGGGTTGACCGCTGAAGTCAGAAAGTTCAAGCGCGACAAACTTCAGCGTTGGGTCGATCGCCAGCATGGCAGGCACAAGCGTGTTGTAGATACTGACATATTGAGTCGCGGTTATTCCGTTCAGGTTCGGCTCATTGAAGATGGCCCACCAGGTGATGTGCTGCGAGCTGGCGGATTGGAAGTGTTGTCCCCCCCAGGTAAAGCCGCCAGCGTTGTAGTAGCGCACCAGATTTTGCGCGTAGGTGCTGAGGAGATTGAGATTCGTGGAGTTGTATACGAAGTTGCCGCTGGAGTTGGTGAGAAACCCCGGTGCCTTTGCAATCTGAAACACCGGGCTTTGATCGCCAACGGTGAGTATTGGCTGCACAGTTTGATCCAGCGCTGTAAAGCTCCAGTCACTGGCGGCTTGCGGGCTCGAGTTTGCAATCCACGGCAGAGCTCCCACCACGGGCTGCAAGCGAAGATGTACAGATTGCAGCGCGCTAAGGGCCGTCGTGCTGGGGTAGGTGGTGAAGAAGGAATTGTTGTACGTCGATGGTTGAAAGCCAGTGCTCAGGAATTGCTGCAGATGTCCGCTCAGGCCAATAGTGGTATCCACGCCGTTTGTAACGGTGAGCACCACGGCTACAGTCACATTGACGGTCGTGGTCGTGGTGGCTTTGCCGTCTGTTGCGGTGAGCGTGACGGGATAGACGCCGGCTGCTGCCGGCACCGTAGAAGTGGTGAAGGTAACAGTGCCGGTTGTTCCAGTGCCGGGCTGCGAGAAGTTTGCCATGAGTCCGGTAGGCAAGCCGCTTGCGCTCACTGTGATGGAGCCGGCGTTTCCGAATGTTCGAGCAACGGTCAGCCCGGTGCTCACCGGTGTGGCGTTCTGGCGAGCAATCAGAGTGGAGCTTGTGGCGCTGAGTGTGATGGCGTCCACGGCATTCAGCGTCGTCGCCAGAACGGCAGAGCTGGTTGCTGTGCCATCGCTGGCTGTAATCGTAATGGAGGTTGCTCCCGGCGTGATGCTGGAGGAGCTGCTTAGAAAGACGGTGCCGAAGGAATTACTGCCGGGCTGCGTAAACGTTACCGTCACTCCAGCAGGAACGCCGCTGGCCGAAAGTGTAATGGCGTTTGTGTTGCCGGCTGAGCGTGATGCTGTCGCAATGATGTTCGACACCGTTCCATCCGCAGGAAGCGTGATGAACGATGGGCTGAGCGAAAGACTCAGGCTGTCAGGCACGGAGGAAGAGGAATTCGATGCAGATCCGCAACCACATAGCGGCAACAGCACAGTGACGAAAGCGGCAAGCAGATGGCGGCGCGGTGCGATCAAGTGAGGTCCTTGGGCAGTAGATTGCGTGCGGTTAATTTTTCCGTGCGTCAAAATAGTCAGCCAGCGCGTAAGCGTTGGGGTTCAGCTGGCGCATGCGCTCAACGAGTGGCGCGTAGTTCTGGAACTTGATATTGACGATGCCTTTATTTGCATCGCGGTTGGAGAGCTCTGCATGTGGGTCGTCCGGGTCATTATCCTGGTATTTAAACCAGTGCCAGCCAATGATGGATTTGGACTGAATCAGTTGCAGCGCGTAATTCTGATAAAAATCTCCGCGCTCAGCCTGCGTGCCCACCAGCCACCCTGCGCCAGTTTTGTTCGGCATGCCGGAATCGTTGCCCTTCACGTACCACTCGGTAATAATCTCCGGCTTACTGGATTCGTGCTCCCACATTGCAAGCATCTGCGTATCCGGCGTCCATGAGTTGTAATAGTTCACGGAAATGGCGTCGGCATACTTGCCGAGAACATGAAAAACTTCCGGGCATTGCTCGGTCTTTCCCGTGATGCGCGAGCCGAGATACATGTGGTGCGGATCGTTTGCATGTATGGCCGCAAAGACAATGGAGTAGTAGAGATCGACTTCAAAGGCCAGGAATTGCTTGCGCAGATCATCATTGGGTGATGTGGCCTTATGGTCGTCCATCCATTTTTTTGCAGCCTGATACCCGGGTTCGTTGTGCGGCAGGGCAAGGTAGCCGTCGAGATTATTGCGGCTTAGCGGAAGCTCATTGTCAGAAAAATAGCCGAAGAGATTGGGATCGTCGGTATACTCGCGAATTCGCTTGGCGGCTTCCTCTACAAACTTTGGGAAATCCGGATCGAAGACGAAGATGGCGTCATTCGGAAAGCCTGCGTGGCCCGGTGTGTCATGCAGGCCGCCGCGCTTCTTGCCGTAGTCCGCCATGAAGTTGAGGATGACGGTGTAAGCGAGCGGGTGTGTTGCCTGCAAGGCAGAGTTGCGAATCAGATCGACGTTGCTCCATGCTCCCGCACCGTTGAAGCCGTCCTGCAGCAGCATGGCCTGGGTGCGCGCCATCCATTTTGCTTTGTCGCCGTATACCTGCTCGAGCGCTTTTTGCGAATTGGGCGAGCTGCCGGGGTTGAGCTCGACAAGAGCGATATGAAAATACGGATGGCCTGCAGGGTCGATCGCCCACCAGCGATCACCGATTTTCTTCGTGTAAAAGAACCCTGTCGCCGGCTCTGATATATCGAGCCGGCCACCCCATTTGTCCGTCGCCAAAATCTTTGGTGCAAATCCGGCGAGCTGTTCCATAACCCGCGTCTGTCGCGCTTCCGGGGCAGCCCACACTTCTTTGCCATCAACGTGGTTGAGCCGCGTGTAGTTCACGTTCAGGCTGAATTCTTTTGTGCCGTTGTAGTGCGGCGCTGGATTCGTAGGAAAGAGCAGGTTGGTACTTGTGCCGGATGCTGCAGTCGTTGCGGCTGGGGTAGCAGCTTGTGCCGGTGCTGTCGTGCCCAATTCAACTTCAGCGTTGAGCGGCAGGTGCACGGAAGAATCGCCCGCAAGGATGATGAATTTTCCGGGATCAACTTGCCAGTTCTGTGTTGCCGGATTCCACCACGCAAAGGCGCTGTGGTCGAGTGTGAACTCGAGGTGCGCGGCTTCTTTGGGTTCCAGATGTACCTTGCGAAATGCCTTTAACTCTTCCAGCGGACGCTTGACGGTAGCCGAAGGATCAGAGACGTATACCTGCACAGCGTCTCCTCCTGCACGCGTGCCGGTGTTCTTCACATCGAGCGTCACGACCACGCCCTGTGCCGTGTTTTCCGTGTGCAGATTAGAGAAGCTGAATTGTGTGTAGGAAAGCCCGTAGCCGAATGGGAACAGCGGCTTGATGGTAGAGCCGGCATAGAAGCGATAGCCGAGGAAGACGCCTTCAGTGAGATGAATCACTGGATGGTCCGGCGTTGAACCTGCACCGGGGTAATAGGAATCGTGCGCAGGATTGTCAGCGAAGCTGCGTTCGATGCTGATGGGCAGATGGCCTTCGGGATTGGCTTTACCCAGCAATAGATCGGCCAGCGCAGGCGCGCCTTCTTCGCCGGAATACCACAGGTGCAGTATGGCCGGAACGCTCTCCAGCCACGGCATGTGGAAACCGCCGCCGGCATCTATGGCAACCACTGTCTTCTTGTTGCGGGAAGCGATCTCGCGGATGAGTTCATCTTGTCCGCCGGGCAAAGCAAAGCTGCGATCAAAGCCCTCGCCTTCGGTATGCGGATCGTAACCGGCGACGACCAGCACTGCATCAGCTTTTGCCGCGAGTGATTTTGCTTCATCGCTCACCATGCCGGAAAGAGGACGCACGCCAAGTCCAATGCCCTCTATATTCGCTTTGAAACATGCATTCAGTTCCAGATGCAGTGGTTGACCGGCAACACCGTCCACTGTCGCGGACATGATTGGATGTCCCTCTGGCCTGAGCAGCGAAAGTATCTCTTTTCCATTGACGGAGAGATGAACTGTATCCTGCGTCCCCAGCGCGGCGAAGACCAGTACAGGGCCAGTGGACTGCGGAAGATAATCGGCCGTCCATCGGCCGCTGCGAATAGGAGAGAGTTTATTGTCCGGATTAGGTGAGGGTTCGAGAGTCGATCGTGTTTGCGTAGATGCAGGAGTGCCTGTTCCATCTGGGCCGGAAAACAACTGCTCTTTGATTCCATGTGCGAAATGGCTGTTGTGGAAGATCTCTTCGTAGGTGGGCAGACCTCGCGAGTAGACCACGCCGGGGCAGCTTGCGGTTTTGGGAAGCGCTGCGCTTAGCGCTTCCGACACGCTCAGAGCAGCCGGCGGAGTTACCAGCGCACTTCCTCCTCCGCCTACTACCGGCTGATCTGCATTCGGACCGATGACAGCGAGCGTGCAAATCTTCGCTGAATTGAACGGAAGAACATTGCCGTCATTCTTGAGCAGCGTGATGGATTCGAGTGCAACCTTGTGGGCTACGGCGCGTGATGCCGCATCTTCATCTGTCGAGGCAGTAACCGGTGGGTGATCCATCCAGCCCATGCGTATGGCGACGCGCAGAATACGACGCACCTTGTCATCAAGCGTGGCCTCGGACAAAGTACCATTTGCCAGCGCCGGCGTTAGCTTGGTGGCAGTCATGTATTGGCCTTCGGGCATCTCCAGGTCGAGGCCGCTGTTGGCTGCAGCCACGCCGTCATACACGGAATGCCAGTCGGACATCAGGATGCCGTTGAAGTGCCAATCCTCTTTGGCAATTTTTATATTCAGATCGGCGTTTTGCGAAGCATGCACGCCGTTGATCAGATTGTAGGAACCCATGATCGCGCCAACGTGCGCCTCTTTTACAGCAGCCTCAAAGGCGGGCAGATAAAGCTCGTGAAACGTGCGCTCATCCACGATGGAGTCAATATTATGACGGTCGTACTCTTCGTTGTTCAGGGCGAAGTGTTTTACGGTGGCGGACACTCCTTGCTTCTGCACGCCTTCGATGTATCCCACTGCCATGCGCGATGAGAGATAAGGATCTTCTCCGAAGTATTCGAAGTTGCGACCATTCATTGGCGAACGATAAATATTTACTCCCGGGCCCAGCAGGAAAGAGATGCCGCGCGCATGCGCATCACGGCCCAGCGCAGAGCCTTCCGCAAATGCCAGGTCTGCGTCAAAGCTGGCAGCCAGCGCGATGCCTGCGGGATAAGCAGTAGAAGGCCCAGGATTGCGTATTCCTACAGGGCCATCCGCCATGCGCAGTGCGGGCAGGCCGATAGAGGGTTCCGGATGGATATAAAAGCCATCATAGCCGCTAAGCATTTCCAGCTTCTGCGGCGTGGTGAGTTTCGCCAACAGGGAAGAGACTCGTGCTTCTATGGCAGCATCATCCGGCGGAGCAGCAGGCTTGGCCTGTGCCTGGGCTACAGAACCGAAAACAAATGTTGCAGCAAGCATCGCGGGAAGAATGGATCGCATGGAAATCTTTTGGTTTTGTGGGTAGATAGGGGTCATGCGAAAAATCTTTCTGAATCCATTCTTCGGTCGTGCGGATGGTCTATTGGGTGTTGACGGTGACATTGAACACGGCTGATCGCGACACATTGTTCGTGTCAGTCAACGTGAGTGTGACGGCAGTCGTGCCTACCGGCGTGGTGTAGGTGGTAGTAGAGTCGGCGGGCGTTTTGTTGCCGCAACCCAGTGGCGCCAGAGACAGAACCGTGAGCAGCGCAAGGGAGAAGAGCCACGGAAGCGCGCGCCTAACTCCTTTGCGTCGCACCATCAGCAAGCCGGGAGCCATCAACAACAGTGCGAGCAGTGTCTGGCCGAGTATGCTCAGATGCACAGACGCAATACCGGCCACGCTTGGGTTTACGCCGACAAATACCTGAACAGTGAGCGTGCTTGACGCCGTGGGGGTCAGGCTGACGGTGGTTGGTTGGAAGCGGCAGATGGAATTGGTTGGCAAGTTGGAGCACACAGGTGTAAGCGTGCCGGTGTATCCGTTGATCGGCGTAACGGTGAAGGTCTGGAGAGCCTGCCCTTGTTGTGGCACGACGAGTGCAGTCGTTGGTGCGACAACCACGAAGTCGCCGCCCATGGTGAGCGTGAAAGAGGATGGCTGAAAGAGACCGTCGCCGGAGTATGAAGCCGTGAAGACATAGCTCGTGAAGGTTGTAGTCGTGGTGTTGAGAGTTACCACGCCATTCACCGCGGAACTGAGATTCACCGTGCCTAACACAGTGCTTCCATTGGTGAAGGTGATCGTTCCGGTCGGTGTTCCAGTACCGGAGGTGGTGAGCTTCGCGCTCAACTGCAAAACGCCGTTGCCGTTGGAAGAGATTGGCGTGCTGGTCAGCGTGAGTGCAGTGGTCGTACGCGAGACAACAAGGTTCTGCGTGGTGCTGGTGCTGGCTGCATAATTCGCATCGCCCTGGTAGATGGCGTAGTAGGTGTGCGTGCCATCGGTAACCAGCACGGTAGTGCTTACGGTTCCATTGCCTACGGGAACTGTTGCAACGGAGTTGCCGTCGATATAAAACACGACGTTGCCGGTGAAGGTGAGCGCCCCCACGCTTGCCGGAGTCACAACGGCTCCTAGTGTGATTCCGCTTGCAGTCTGCGAAGAGGAAACCGTGGTCGTCGTAACGGCTTTGCCCACGGTGACCGACGTAGACCCATTGCTGCCCGCGTAAATTGAGTCGCCGCTGTATGTTGCGGCAATGCTGTGCGTACCGACAGTTAGCGTAGTGCTGAAGGTGTAAGGGTTGGATGCGACTGTCTGCGTGGAGACCGTCTTGCCGTCTACAACGAAAGAGATTGTTCCTGTAGGAGCGGAGCTGCCGTTGGACGACGGAGTAAGCGTAACGGTGTACGTAGCTGTCTGGCCGTAGTTCACTGTACCGCTGCCCGAAAGCGCAATCGTGGTCGTTGTCAGGATGAGGTTTGTTGCCGTCGCGCTGAAGTTAGCGGTCACACTTTGTCCGCCTGTAGCGCTGAAGACGGCCTTTCCGGTTTGTGCGCCAGGGATTGTCGGCGAGAACACGAACGCCTGTGTGCATGTGGCGCCGGTAGCAAGCGAAAGAGCAGCTGTACATGTTGGTGTGCCGCTGGATTTAAATCCTGCGCTTCCGGTTTCAACATACGTTGGCGTAGAAAGCGTGGCGGAAAGATTGCCGGCGTTCGCAAGCGTCAGTGTGACAGGAAGGCTGGTGAGGCCGATATTGGTGGTGGTGAAGGTGCTCGCATTGAGCGCAAAGTTATAACCTGCGGCTGATGTCGCTGCGGAATCAGCAACAAAGATGTTGCCATTCGCTCCCACGGCCACGCCTGCCGGAGTGGTGAGGCCTGTGATCAGGCTTGTGGCTGTCGCGGTGCCTGCCGGAACGAACAGGATGCTTCCGCTCGCTTTGTCGGCAAGGTACACATCGCCGCCAGGGTCGAAGGAGATAGCGGCAGGCTGTGCGCCATTGGGCAATGTAATCAGCTGCGGCTGGCCGCCGGGAGGAAGTTCCAGCACACGGGTGTTATTGGTATCGATGATGTAAAGATCGCCGGACGCATCCGTCGCAAGATATGTCGGCGCGCTGAGCGTGTAGCCAATTATTGCGACAATGTGCTGGTTGCCCGTGATGGGAGAGATGTAGACGAGACGATTGTTACCGGTATCCGCAACATACAGGTTGCCGAGCAGGTCGGCGGCTACACCTTGCGGCGCAGAAAGTCCTGTGCCAAAAGTGGCAACGGTGCTCGGCGGTGTGAACTCGACGAGGCTGCTGTTGCCGGCGTCTGCGACAAAGACATCACCGTAGCTGTCTGTTGTTGATTCGCGTGGTGAGCCCAAGTTGCCCATCAAAACTGTCGGTGTGGTTCCTGCAATGGTCGTGCGCAGGACCTGCTTACCTTTGCCATCAGAGATGTTCACATTGCCGGCTGCGTCCGTAGAAACGCTGAGAGGCTGAATCGACGAACCAAGCGTGACCGGTGTTGGCGGATTAATGGTGAGCACGCCCGCCGACCCGATGCCCGAAAGGTCTTGTGTGCCAATGGTCGCTGTCGCGCTCGCTACTGTGACGCTGCCGGTGCGTTGACCCGCAGCTACAGGCGTGAACTCCACGTTGACAACGCAGGTGGTAGCAGAGGAAAGCGATGTGTTGAGCGCACAGGTGTCGCCACCGGCATCGCTGTAATCACCCGCAGCACTCCCTTGCGTGCTGAATGTCTCTGCAATAGGCAGTGATCCTGCCGCATACAGAAACGCGAGGGACTGCGTGATGTTGGAACCTACTGCCGTAGTCGGAAAATTGTTGTTGTAAGTAAAGGAGCGCACGATGTTGTTGGAACGGTCGGCGACGTAGAAGTTGCCATGGGCATCAAATCCCAGCGTCTCCTGTGGCGTGTTTAAGTACGCCTGAGTTGCAGGGCAGCCGTCGCCATATTTATCGGCTGTGAGTGGGCCGGCGCTTCCACCGTTGCAATGCGCGCCGACAGTAAGGACAGCTGCGCCGGAGTTTCCGGCAATCGCAGCGATGTTGCCGTTCGTTGGATCGATACGCCAAATTTTGTTAGAGGTCGTTGTGCCGGTGCTGCGGTAATCCGTCGCATAAACGTAGCCTGCCGCATCGATTGAGACGCCATAAAGATTCTGGAACGTAGTGAGCTGTGCAGGTGTAGTCCCGGAGGCGCCACCGGCATAGGTGTAGATGTCGCCGACAGTTGGGTTAGAGATTCCAGGCAAGGTACCAGCGACGTACACCACGCGGATGCGTCCGGGCACAGTGGAAGTGTTGCCACCTTCAGCGATGAATAAGTTGCTGTTCTGATCGAGTGCGACTGCATAAGGGCTGTCGATGTTCACGGTCGAGCTGGTTGCAAGCGAACCATCGCCGGAGGTCGCAGTTGCAGTGCAGTTAGTTCCGCTGGCCACGCAATGTCCTGCCATGGTGCTGATAAAGCCTGTCGAGCTGTCCACCCGGCGAATGACGTTGTTCAGCTGGTCGGCGAAATAAACATTCTCGTTCGCATCAATCGCGATGCCGCGTGGCGTGTTCATCGTCGCCTTGGTGGCCAGCGCGCCGTCGCCGGTGTAGGCCGAAGAGTTGCCGCCCGCAATGTTGTAGACATAGCCGACCTGCGGCGAGGTAATCGTTGGGTTCTCCAGCGTGATGAGTGCGGCCGCCTTTGTGCCGCCGACATAAATAATCCGTATTTCCGAGTTAGGAGTCACGCTTGCGACGAAGATATTTCCGTCGGAATCGACGGCTATGCCGCGCGGTGCCTGCTCGGATTCAGTGGCTGGACAACCATCCAAAGCCGCGTCTGAGCCAGAGGGAGTTGTTCCGGTCTTCTGAGCACAGGTCAGACCGCTCGTACTCGTGTATCCGCCGGCGATGGTGTAGATGTTGCCCTTTACTGGGATGAGGCCGGGATTCTGCACGTTGGATGCGGCGAGTGCCGCTGTCAGGGCCGCGCCGCCGTTATAGACCACGCGTACGAGCATGTCCGTCTGGTCTGCGATAAAGACGTTGCCGAAACTATCCGTGGCCACGGCTACCGGAACATTGATCGCGGATTGTGTCGCAGGGCAGCCGTCACCAAAATTCCTCGCCGGTGCCGATGTCCCAACAACAGGAAGACTTCCCGAGCAAAAGGTTGTGGCGCCACCGGCGAATAGACCCGCGAACGGCACAGGGACGGACTGAGCCCGAACGTGCAGCGAACCAAGAGACAGTGCGAGTGTTGCGACCAAAATCGGCGTACCCTTGCCGAGGTTTCGGATGGTGGAGGGGATGGACAAGACGTTGGACATAACCAGGAACCTCTGCGAACGGCAAGTGAAGCGTTGCTGCTGACGAATACGGCTTTAGAAATAAAGGATGAAACCAAACTGAATGCGGCGGTTAGGGTTTGTTCCGCCGGAACTAATGGAACCGAAGGTGGAAGCCTGCGCCCCGCTGGTACTCAGCGTCGCCTGCGGCTGGCCTAGATTGACGGTGTTGAACACGTTGAAGGCTTCGGCGCGGAACTGGCCATGCATCCCTTCACGGAACCGCGTGAAATTCAGGTTCTTGGTTAGCGAAAACTGGGTGTTGATGTACGCCGGCCCGACGATGGAGTTGCGGCCGACGTTACCAAGCGTGAAGGCAGCAGGCTTTTCAAACGCGCCGGTTCCGGTGGGGCCACCCTGGGTATTGAACCACTCGGCGATCTTGGCGCTGCGATGGCGGTTGGAGGGAAGCGTTGGGCTCATACCCGGGATCAGATAGGGACGCTGGTTGGGCTCGTCTGTACCGAGCTCGTCGCCGCCAAAGATGACGTTGACGGGCTGGCCGGTGCGCGCGTTATAGATGCCGTTGAAGGCCCAGTCATTGAATATGTACTTGATTGTGCGCGATGAACTGTTCAGCTTTGGCATCCCCAGCCGCCAACCCATGTTGAAGATCTGTGTTGCATTCTGGTCGGAAGGCCCACGCTGTGTGCCAATATTCTGCGGCTGAGGCGTTGCGTTTGACGTGCTCAGGGTGCTCTGCTGGTCGATCGTCCGTGAGTATGTATAGTTCGCCAGCATTGTCAGGTTGCGGTAGCTGCGCTGGCGAAATGTAATTTGCAGAGCGTTGTAATTGGCAGTCGCTTCCGAAATCAGATCGACCACACCCTGTCCACCGTAGTTGAAGCCTGGAAAAACCGATCTGCCGGCGTAATTGTAGGTTGGGCCGTGCGACGTGATGCAGTAGAGTGTCGGGTTTGCCTGGTAATACGCTCCTGAGCAGTCGTAGATGGAAGGGTTCTCATCCACCGGCATCATCAGGTGCCGCGAGAAGCGGCCCACATAATTCATCTCGAGAATGCTGCCCTTGGAGATTTGCTGCTGGATTCCGAAGTTGGCGGCATAGGTGTACGAGTTGCGGTAGTTTGGGTTGGGATAAATTATTGAGTAGGGTGTTGTAAAAGTGGCTGGTCCCTGGCCTGAATAAGGCGCCGGAATCGCTGGCAATCCAATCAGCGGATTCGTGAAGCTTCCATTTGGATATTGATATCCGGCTCGATACGTGAAGGGCTGGGTGAGACCGACGATGGTAGCGGGGATCGCATCATAAAACGTGCCAAAGCCCAAGCGAATTGCGGTCTTGCCGTTGCCAAACACGTCATACGCCAGGCTGATGCGAGGTGAGACGTTCGTATAGTCCGCGTTGATCAGTGAGCGCGGAACGCCGCGGTCGCCTACAAAGGCCAGGTTGGCAGGTGCATTTGGGATCACGCTTGACTGATAACCGCGAACAAACGTAGCAGCCTGTCCATTGGGTTGATACCACGGCCATGGAATTTCATAACGCACACCGAGGTTGAGTGTCAGCCGCGAAGTAATCCGCCAATTGTCCCACGCATATTGATAGAGCGCGTTCTGGATGGCGGAGATGCGTTGCGTATTACCCACGCTGGTCTGCCAGACCAGGCCCATGATGAAGTCGGATGCCTGGGCGTTGGTGTAGCCGGGATTGCCGTAGAAATCGAACCGGCCGATGTTGGTGCGAACATTCAGATACTGCAGATGTAGATAGTCCGCGCCGAATTGAAAGTTGTGCTTCCCGTGGACCCAGGAAAGGTTATCGATGAACTCTTCGTTTTCATTAACAGACCGCGTATACGCATCGAGTGAATTCCCCAGCGTGAAACGGGTATTGACATTGATGATCGGTAGAGATTGATAACCGGGGTAGACATAGGTAGAACCCAGGGTGTTTAGCGTCGTGGGATCGCTTGGCAGCACGCTATAGTCATATCGCTTGTAACCCGCCGTTGCTACGTTGATCACATTGGACGAGACGATGAATGTGTGCGTTACAGATCCCGCGGTGATGAAGGCGGCGTTATGGTCGATCTCATAAGAGGGAACGCCGGTCGTGGCACTATTACCGCCGTCCGATCGTTGATCTGAATTGTCGTTGCGAATAAAACGGAAGACCATCGTCTGGCGTGGGCTCAGGTTGTAGTCCGAACGGAAAAACCCGCCGTACGAATGTTGCGGCTCGGTGGTCTGTTGCGTTGCGGTCAGGAACTGCGAGCTGCCAAGCTGAACGGTTGGAGACGGAATGTAACCTTTCTTGATGATGGCTTGTGCCGTCGGATCAAAGCACTCTACAGGAACCTCCGCATTTGCCAGGTAGCCGGCACCGAGATTTGTCAGCGTGGTAATGCAGGGGCTTGTGCCTGAATTGCCCAGCGCAGTCCAGGTGGATTGCAACTGTGCTTTAGCTTGAACCGGATTTGTGCCGAAGGTTGTGGGGCTGGGCGAAGTGAACAGTGGATTGACAATTAATTGCTGCACCAGCGCAGGCGTGCGGGCATCTCCTGCAAAACTGGCACACTGCTTGCCGGCGAGCGCGGGGTTAGTGCACAGGTAGGCTGTACCGTTGGGATTCAGTCCTTCTTCCGCTGGGGTCAGCGTCTCGGCGCTTCCGGCGATAGCGGTATAGCCCACCAGGCTTTCAAATTCAGCTTCATAAAACAGCTTGTCGCGAATGATGGCTCCGCCCACCGCTCCGCCGAACTGATAGGTTGTCTGCGGTGGCCGGCTCTCCGAAAAGTAGTTGGAGGCATCGAAGATTGAGTTGTGATAGTGGAAAAATATCTCGCCATGAACAGTATTGGTGCCTGACTTCGAGACCACGTTGAAAATGCTGCCTGCGCTGCGGCCATATTGGGCGGAGTAATTGTTCAGCTGAACGCTTACTTCCTGTAGCACAGCGTGATTTGGATAGTTAACGCCGGTGTTGAGATACAAGTTGTTCCACATCAGGCCGTCGAACAGAAAAAGATTGGAATTGCTGCGACTCCCGTTGACGTTAAAGGTGGCCCCACCGTTCTCATCCGTGAAGGTCGTCGGGGCCGAAACGTTGGTCACACCTGGCAGCAGCGCAGCCATCGCAACCACGTTATTGCCATCAACAGGAAGGTTCTCTACCAGGGCATTGTCGATGACGGTGGCCAGTGTTGCGCTCTGTGTATCCACGGAGACTTCATTGGCATTCACTTCTATCTGTGCATTCACTTCGCCGGGTTTCATCGCTGCGTCCACTCTCAGACGCGTATCGGAATCCAGCACGACATGGTGCGAAACGAACGTGGAAAATCCCGGAGCGCTCACCTGTAATGAGTACGATCCCACGGGGATGTCGTTAAAAGTGTATTCACCCTGGGCATTGCTGACTGCGTTGTAGACATTGCCGCGATCTTCTGAAGTGAGCGTTATGGTTGCGGAGGGAATGATGCTGTGCGACGAGTCGAAGACATTGCCGGCCACCGTACCTGTATTTTGTGCCTGCCCTAAAGCTACTGGTGAATCGGTGAGCGAAAGGCAGACAAGCAAGCCAATTGCGAGCCCATACAGAACGGACGGCAAACGGCACTTCCAAAGACTTGTGGGCACGACAGACGGCATAGAAATCCTCTAAAAAATCTCAACAGAAGCGACAGCGAAACTATTTTTTGAGCCAGCGCGCTGCGAACAAACCCGCCGCACCTACCATCGCAAGAATAGGCGTGGAACACTCCGGGGAATCGGAGCATCCGCTTTGGGCCCGAGCGGCACCGGCTGAAATGAGCAAAATAAATGCAATGAGACAGAGGCGAAATTTCATGACTCGTTCCTTTCAGAGACGCGCGGACACCCACCGACTAGACCATGGCTGTATCCGCAGACAGCCCCGGATGTGGCTTGATGCGAAGAATTGTTGAGCCGCAGATTTATTGCGGCAAACCGGCTTTAGCCATAGAGAGCCCTGGCCAGGTAGGCGCAGCAGCGCCAATAAGCTCTGTCAGGCTCTGGGTATTGCCGGAGACCACCCAGATATCGCCTGAACTATCGATGCCTGTGGCCCGGGGTGAGGCCATCGGCGCTTGGGTCGCTCCCGCGGAGTTTACGGTTCCGCAGGTGATGCTCGTCGCCGTGTAGACAAAACATCCTTTGTAAGTGCCCAGTGCCAAAGTGTCGGTGGAATCGAATACGGAAACGCCGGAAACTTGTCCATTGCCGCCGTCTGCGCTATATCCCCAATCTTTTCCGTCAACGCTCACATAGCGGTTGTAGAGGATGCCGCCGGTGACAGCCGGCAACGCGGTAGTGGAGGCAGCAGCGATTGTTGAACCGCTCCGGGTGAGCTTCGTCATGCCAGTAGAGCCGATAGCCAGGGCGCCGTTGGTGCTGGTGGGCGCAATGCCGGCAGCAATCACGCCGCTGCCGGTGTTGCCCGGTATCGCGACAGCGTTATTCCCGCCTGTAGTGCAATTCGTATATGCGGGTGAAGGCGCAGCAGACATATAGGTGTATGTGCTGCTGCTTTGGTTGGTCAGCAGGCAGGCGTAAGGGCTGCCCGAGCCGCCGTATGCAGGATCAAGATATTCGTAAAGGTCGAGGTTGGAATCGAAGACAAGTTGGTAAGGACCGCCTGCAGTAGTCAGCGAGATGGCGCTATATGTAGTTGGAGCGGCATAGACCGGACTGGTAGGTGTTCCGCTATACGCAAATTTACGAAGGTTGACAGTCTCAATATAAGTTGCCACGTAAAGGTTATTGAAGGGGTCGGCGGCAACTGCGAGCGGTTCAGAATTGTTGTACGAGGGGGTGGCAAGTATGGCGCCACTTGTAGCGCTGTAAACCTGTATCGTTGGCGAGCTCGCGACAGCATTCGCACCAAAGACATGCTGTGCCAGATCTGTGCCGATGATTGAGATTGCCTTGTGACTGGTATCTTCCGGGGTTGCAAAGATCGGTGCGCCACCGTTAGTGATGCCGATGATGTTAGTCCATGTGGAGGCAGACTGTGGGAGGGTGCTCGCGTTAGCGTCGTAGTTCAGCACATAGACGTTGTCCTGATAATCCAGCGCAACGTAAAACGGATATGTCAGCCCCGGGCAATTAGGAGACGTCGTACAAGCCGGCGTCGTGGAAGTTGTGTTCAAACCATAGCTGGAGGTGTACACCACGGCCAGTGCCCAATCCGGCGGCGGGCTGGTTAGGCCGCCTGGATAAGCCTGGCTGGTGGCGATGTTGAACAGGCATTGTGTCGCGGTTGTTGTTCCGCTTCCGCTCGCGCCGTTGCAGTTGGTGGGCCATGTGTTCACCGTCGGCACCGGATACTTCGCCAGATCCAACATTGCTTGCAGGGTGTTGGTAGGAGTCGACGATCCTGAGACTCCTGAAGGCGGAGTAGTAAAGCTGAAGAGCTTGCCGCAGCCACTGCTGTCGTTGGAGGTCCCTGAGTTTGAGCCGGTCACACCGGTGCTGTTCACGCACGCCTGCAGGATGTTGCCCAGCAGATAGATTTCCGCATCGGGAATCACGCCACCTGTCGAGGCGCTCGAGCCGCCGTTGGTATAGGCATTGGGCTGTCCAGTGTTGACGTTGATGAGTGACAGGGCATTTGCAAACGCATGTCCCAGGCCGGCGGCGGTCGGCGCCACGGATGACGAACCCACGGACGCTGTGCCGTGGTTATTGGCGGGCGCTCCAATATTGACGGTGCACAGCGGTGTGCATGCACTTGTGGTGGTCAGCGTCATGAAGTTGCCCAGCGTGTAAGCGGAAATCGCTGTCGTCAGCTCGTTCATGAAGAGGGTGGGACCGATATAGGTGTTGACGTAAGGACCGCTTCCCGTGGAGGTGTAGTTGCTGCTGCAGGCGCCGATGGGGACCATAAGCAGGGAATTGGCATTGGCAGCTTGCGCGCCGGTGGCTCCGCCATATGCGGCGACATAGGCATATTCACCGGAAGGACAGGCCACGATATTGGTGGGCAGCGTGAGACTCCAGGCGCCGTTGGTGTTCGTTACAGTGGTGGCGACTGCAGTCGCGGTTGCGCCATAGCCGCTGCTCGTGGTCGTGTAGAGCGTAATTGTCGCGCCGGAAATCGGATTCGGCCCTCCATGCAGGATTCCACCCATGAGACCGTTCGTTCCGCCTCCAACAGGGGAATCACTACCGGCGGCCAGCGATCCAACTCCACAGCCGCTGAGCAGCAGCAGGCCAAAAGTGGCCACGCCTGCGAATAGACCTGAAAAAGCGAGTGATGACGATTTGCGCTGGAACATGGAATACCTCAAAGGGAATGACTTGGGAATCGTTCAGGTGAAGCTGCATATCGGCTTGCGTCCGTAATATGCAGAGCTACGCCAAAATGTCCGTTCTGAATGCGCGACAACCTTAGGAGCCACAAAAAGCGTTGGCAAGTGTTGTACGGTATAGTCCCCCGCAAACGCTGCGCTTTCACAACTTACGGGTGGTTTTCGCGAGAGTATGCTGTGCTCCTTCTATTGCTAGATGCACCGTGTCAGGCCATGCTCGGCCCGGCCAATGCCGCAAATTAAGGTTGGAGTGTGGCTTGCCGACTATTAATTTCAACTCGAAACCGTCACATACTGGCTGAAATCCAAGTTCTTTCTCCTCTTTGGAGGCTCGTTTCGAGTTCGTCTTCTTCGTAAACCCAATGGCAAGGCAGCTAAAGGAGGCTGCTTTTATGTAAGCAGGAAAATTGTACAAACCTATGAAAATAAAAGGTAAAATAGCGTAATATACGTTCGTTTATTTGGGTTCGACAGCCTGTGAGTGGAGTTGTACAATTTTTCCCTCATCGGTCATGAGGGAGGGCGGTTGTGAGTACAACTTCAGAAGACGGCCTTCTCAGCGATCTCCATGAACCAGTCTCTTATCCGCTTAGCGAAGACTCCGCCCGGCAGGTTCATGATCACTTGGAAATCCTGTTAAGCGATCCGCTCTTTCATCACAGCAAACGGTTGCCGGGTTTTCTGCGTTACGTCGTGAAGGAAGCGATCGAAACCGGCCCGGATACGCAGATTAAAGAACGCACCCTGGGCACGGTGGTCTTTGGCCGACCGCTGGACTATGACACGAACGCTGATCCTGTCGTACGCATGACAGCGGGAGAGGTGCGGAAGAAGCTCGCACAGTATTACTATGCACACCCTCATACAAACCTCCAGATTGAAGTTCCTCTTGGCAGCTACATGCCGCGCTTCCGGTTTGCATCCCCAGCCGTTACGCATGCAGTTGAACCCACAACAGCTTCTACGCTTCAGACTTCCCCGGTCGAATCGCCCGTACACTCCACTGAACCCGTTCCGGAGCCCACTTTTGTACTGTCTGCATGGCCCCGTCGTCTCCGGATAATTGCATGGGCGGTCGCGGTAGCTGCCGTCTTCGCAATTGTTGGCGGCTATGTAGCGTGGCGCCAGACGCCGCGCGAGACTTCCGTCGATCGTTTCTGGAACAGCTTTGCCAGCCCGTCGAAGCCCGTGCTCATTGTTCTGCCGGCACTTTCTCGTGTGCCGCAGGCGCTGCCGCTCTATCACTTTGAAGCGGAATCCGTCGCGATTGAAGACGCTGAAGTCGCAGCGCGCCTTAGCAACGAATTTCGTATGCGCAATTTCGGATCGCACCTGGTGCTGGCCACACGCGTCAACCTGACCGATCTGCGCGGCAACCCGTTTGTGTTGATTGGTGCGATGGATAACGTCTGGACCATGCGCCTCTCGCAATCTCTGCCGTTTGCGTTTGAGCGCAGTGATGACCGCCGCTACGGACGCATTGTCGATCGCAAGGACCCCAGCAAATCCTGGACAGAAGATTTCAGCATTCCGAATTCTGAAATCCCCGTCGACTATGGCATCATCGCGCGCTTCACTGATCCCACCACGGAGCAGCCAACCGTTCTTATTGCCGGTATTTCCGCGGAAGGCACGTTGGCTGCAGGCGAAGCCGTCACCACGCCGAAGTATCTGGATATGCTGCTGCAAGCAGCGGGCCATCCACCTGGAGGCTTTGAAGCTGTTATCGAAACTCGGGTGATTGATGGGCAGTCTGGGCCGCCGCAGATCGTGGCCATGCGCACCTGGTAGTTCGTGGTAGCATCGCTCGTGATGCGGCCCTTGATGCTTCGCAACATGCTTTGTTTGCTGGTTCTTTCCTGTATGTGCGCGAGCGCGCAGGAGCCGGCAGCCGTGCAAGCCCGCAAGATGGTCTACCCCGGCGGCCATCCTCAGTTCGACGATTGGAAGCCTTACCCAGTTCGCACGCTGCATCAGTTCAAACTCCCAGCTAAAGACGCAGCCGATGCAACGCTGGATATATACGGCGGCCGCATGGATCGCAAAGCTACCGCGACCGGCTACTATCACACAGAAAAGATCAACGGCCGTTGGTGGATGGTCGATCCGCTCGGGCATCTGTATCTGCACAACGCCATCGTCGATTTACAGCCGGGGCCATCGGAGAGAAATAAAGCTGCATTGAAGGCCACCTTCGGCGATGCGGCAGAGTGGATGCGCCAAACCCACGAGCTTCTGCTTGCGAATGGCATTCACGGCGCCGGCGCATGGTCCAGCGCAAAGCTTCTGCGCGATTCTCCGCTACAGGCCACGCATCCGCTCGCTTACACCATCAATCTCGACCTCATGTCTTTGTATGGTGTGCATCGTGGCGGCACGCATCCGGTGCCGGGACACCAGGGATACCCCAATGACACAATTTTTCTCTTTGACCCTGAGTTCCCGGCCTTCGCAGATAAATTCATGTCCCGCTACGACGACGTGAGCAACGATCCAAACCTGGTCGGCTATTTTTCTGACAACGAGATTCCTCTCTACCGCAAAAATCTCGATGGCTTTCTGAGCTTACCCGAAACTGATTCCGGCAATATTGCTGCACATAAATGGATGAGCGATCACCACGCCACGGAAGTAACTGATGATCTGCGCATGGCATTTTTGGAGTTTGAGGCCGAGCGCTACTTTCAGATTGTTACGGAGGCCATCCGCAAACACGACCCTCACCATATGTATCTCGGCTGTCGCTACACTTCTTCGCAGCTACAGTATCCAGAGCTGTTTCGTGCGGCAGGGAAGTACGCAAGCGCTGTCTCGATGAACTATTACAGCGCCTGGCAGCCCGATTCAGTCTCCATGGATATGTGGGAGCACGAAGCCGGAAAGCCTTTCATGATTACCGAGTTTTATGTGAAGGCAGAAGATTCCGGCCTACCCAACCATACCGGGGCCGGCTGGCTGGTGCATACGCAGGCTGACCGCGGCATTTTTTATCAGAACTTCGTGCTCGATCTGCTCGAAAGCGGCAAGTGCGTAGGGTGGCACTGGTTCAAATACCAGGACAACGATCCGCTGGACAAACAGGCTGAGCTGTCGAATCTCGACTCGAACAAAGGAATCGTGGACGTCCAATACAAACCGTATGGGCCTCTGCTTGCCTCTATGCGGCAGTTGAACACACGCATCTATCAGCTTGCGGATTATTTTGCGAAGCGGCGATGATGCTAAGTCTTCTCCAAAAGACGCCCGTTGTGTGTAAGTTTATATACTGTACTTGCAGTTCTCAATGACAGACAGCGGATCGGTTTGCTGTCGCGAGGATTGCTTTGTATACCGGCTTCAGATGAATCGAGCTCACGAGAACTGATTGAAGAAATCTCTTTGCGTGACATCTGCAAGTTGACAGTAATAACCCAGGGTGCTGTTCATGAAGGAATCTAAACCGCGCGGACGACAGCGGAGTCTTGAGGCTGAAGCATCCATCTTGAAGGCTGCGCTCTGCCTGCTGGAGCGCAAGCCACTGCGCCTGGTCACCACGGACGCGATTGCGAGGCGTGCAGGCGTGAGCAAGGCGACCATTTACAAGTGGTGGCCGAATAAAAATATGGTGGCGCTTGATGCGTATCTGGGAGGCATGACTGCGCGAGTCATGCTGCCGGATACGGGCTGTGCTGAAGCTGATTTCACGGCTCAATTGAAATCGGTGACAGCTTTCTACAAGTCACCGCTGGGAAGACTGTTCTGTCAGTTCATTGCGGAGGGCCAGAGCGATCCCGGCTTTCTTGCTCTTTTCCGCGAACGTTTTCTCTATGCGAGGCGAGATGCGGCACGGGTCATGTGGCGGCGCGGAGTGGACCGTGGAGAGATTCGAAAGGAGATAGACGGAGAAATCGTCCTTGACCTGATCTATGGGCCCATGGTCTTTCGCCTGCTTGCCGGACACGGTTCGTTGAACGACAATGAGTCGGAGGCCATGGTTAAGGCCGTCTTCGGAGGTCTGCGCGAGACCGGATATCGATGCCCTGCGTAGACGAAATGAGCCTTGCAATATCTTTGAGTCCTTGCAGGCAAGTTGGTCGTCTAAAGATAGAAGTAATACTAAACCGCAAGTTCAGTATTAGAGCAAAGCCAGCAATCACGTAGCCTGGAGTTGGTGAATACAGCCTGGCGATCGGAGAAGTTTTCCGGTGGCAGGCGCCAGGTGAACATCAGCCAAAAAGTTCTTGGGAGTTTCGATGTGGATTGTCCGTCTCGCCCTTAGGAGACCCTACACTTTCGTCGTGTTGTCGCTGCTGCTGTTCATCGTCGGCCCAGTGGTGATGCTGCGTACGCCGGTCGACATTTTTCCGAATATCGATATTCCCGTGGTCACGGTCATCTGGAACTATGCGGGTATGTCGCCGCAAGAGTTGAGCGATCGCATTGTGCTGCCGTTTGAGCGCAGCCTGACGACGACAGTTAATGACATCGAACATTCCGAATCGCAGACGCTGAACGGCATATCCATCACAAAGATATTCTTTCGGTCGCAAGTGAATATTTCACAGGCAGTGGCGCAGGTTACAGCGATCTCGCAAACAGCGCTGCGGCAGTATCCACAGGGAACGACGCCGCCGCTGGTCATTCAGTACAACGCATCGAGTGTGCCGGTATTGCAGTTGGGACTTTCGGGAACCGGCCTGACCGAGCAGCAGTTGAATGACTTTGGTCAGAACTTTGTAAGAACCCAACTCGCTACGGTGCAGGGCGCCGCGCTTGCTTTTCCGTACGGCGGCAAGCAGCGCCAGGTGCAGGTGGACATCGATACGCAGAAGCTGCAGGCGTATGGACTTTCCGCATCGGATGTGGTGAATGCGGTGAATGCGCAGAGCGTCATTCTGCCGGGTGGCGATATAAAGATGGGCCACATCGACTACCCGGTCGAAACCAATAGTTCGCCAACATCAATCGCGGCACTGAACGACCTGCCGATCAAGACGGTAAATGGCTCGACGATCTACATACATGACATCGGCAATGTGCGAGACGGTTTTCCGCCGCAGACGAACATCGTTCGCGTGGATGGCCAGCGCTCTTCGCTGCTGAGTATCCAGAAGACAGGCGATTCTTCAACGCTGGATATTATTGCCAATGTGCGCGCGCAGCTGCCGTCGATTCTCGCCCAGTTGCCGCCTGCCTTGCGGCTGACGCCGATTGCGGACCAGTCCGTGTTTGTACGCGCAGCAATCAGCGGTGTGGTGCGCGAAGCAATTATTGCTGCCTGCCTGACCGCGGTGATGATCCTGATCTTTCTCGGAAGCTGGCGTTCGACGCTGATCATCGCCGTGTCGATTCCGTTGTCGATCATCTGCTCGCTGCTGATGCTGGCGGCGCTTGGAGAGACGATCAACATCATGACGCTGGGCGGTCTGGCGCTGGCGGTCGGCATCCTGGTCGACGACGCGACGGTAGAGATTGAGAACATCAACCGCAACCTGGAAGAGGGCAAAGAGGTAGAAGACGCGATCCTGACTGGAGCTTCACAGATTGCGGTGCCGGCATTCGTTTCTACGCTCGCCATCTGCATTGTGTTCGTCCCGATGTTCTTTCTTGGCGGCGTAGCCCGATATCTATTCGTGCCGTTGGCTGAAGCGGTTGTGTTTGCGATGCTTGCTTCGTACTTCCTTTCACGAACGATTGTGCCAACCATGGCGAAGTATCTATTGAAGGGGCATGAGCATGATCGCGTCGATCAAGCTAAGGCGAGCCGCAACCCCTTCATTCGTTTTCAGATTACGTTCGAGCATTATTTTGAGAAGTTGAGGAACTGGTACTACGGCGTGCTGGGCTTCTGCATGGAGTACCGCCCCCTCTTCCTGCTTGCAATCGTTGCCTTCTGGATTGGTTCGATCGCGCTTCTGTATCCCTGGCTCGGCCAGGATTTCTTCCCGTCGGTGGATGGCGGTCAGTTCAAGCTGCATGTGCGCGCACACACAGGAACGCGCGTTGAAGATACGGCCCGGCTCTGCGATGAGATTGAAGATACGATCCGCAAGCAGATTCCGGGATCGGAGATGGGAACAGTAATTGATATTGTCGGCGTTCCATACTCGGGCCTGAATCTTTCCTACTCGAATTCCGCGACCGTGGGAACGGCCGACGCAGACATCCTTGTTACGCTTGCCGAGAAGCATCGGCCCACAGCTGAGTACACGCATGCTCTGCGCGATACATTGACCAAGCAGTTCCCTGGTACGGAGTTCTACTACCTGCCGACGGACATGGTGAGCCAGATTCTGAACTTCGGTCTGCCGGCGCAGATTGACGTGCAAGTGGTGGGAAATGCGATTGAGGAAGACCACACGCTCGCCGAGCACATGATGCAAGAGATTAGCCAGATCCCCGGCACGACTGATTTGCGTATTCAGCAACCCTTCAATCTGCCGAGCTGGACGGTGAATGTCGACCGCACACGCGCGCAGGAGGTTGGTTATAGTCAGCACGATGTGGCGAACAATGTGCTGACCAGTCTTAGCGGCAGCTTCCAGACCTCGCCAACGTTCTATCTGAACCCTCAGAACCACGTGAGTTACAACATCGCGGTGCAGACGCCACAGTATGACATGCAGAATCTGCAGCAGCTTCAGAACCTGCCGATAGCCGCGAGCAGTTCAGGCCAGCAGCCACAGATTCTCGGCAACATTGCATCAATCGATCGTGGAGCAGAGCAGGGTACTGTAAGCCACTACAACGCCCGTCCGGTGATCGACATCTATGGATCGGTCGAAGGCTCTGACCTGGCTAGAGTTGCGGCTGGGATCGAGCGAGTAGTGAAGGAAAATGAGAGCAAGCGGCCACGAGGCACTGAGTTCATTGTGCGCGGGCAGATACAGACGATGCATACCTCCTTCGCTGGTCTGGTCGCAGGCTTATTGTTTTCGATTGTTCTGGTCTACGCTCTGATTGTTGTTAACTTCCAGAGCTGGCTGGATCCGTTCATCATCATTGCGGCGTTGCCGGGTGCTCTAGCCGGGATTGTTTGGCTGCTGTTTCTTACGGGAACGCACATCAGCGTTCCCGCATTGACTGGCGCGATCATGTGCGTTGGTGTGGCGACGGCGAACTCGATCCTGGTAGTGAGCTTTGCGAAAGAGCAGATGGAGGCCGGATTGAATGCCTCGGAAGCAGCGCTCTCTGCGGGTTTCACGCGATTCCGCCCCGTGATTATGACGGCCCTGGCGATGATGATCGGCATGGTGCCGATGGCGCTTGGACTGGGAGACGGCGGCGAGCAGAATGCTCCGCTAGGACGCGCTGTTATTGGAGGTCTGCTGCTGGCGACCTTCGGTACGCTGACATTCGTTCCCGTCTTCTTCTCTTTTATGCATCGTAATGATCGTCCGCACCCGAATCCAAGCGCGGGTTTGAAGGATGGGCAAACGGCATGAGAGGCGAGATGAGATGCGATCCTTTTGAAGAGTTTCTTGCAAGCGATGCGCGGAATGCGTGCATGGAGACAGAGCAATGAGCGAGAAAGAGCAACCGAAGCAACCCGAGGGCCATGTTCCGGAGCTGATCAAGCATGAGCCGCCACCGAAGATATCGCGCAGCTCGGTGCTGACACCGGTCGTCATCGTCTTCGTCGTAACGGTGGTGCTTGCCATTATCGGTATCGTCCGACGAGTGCATGAGAGGACAGTGCTGGCGAAGTACACCGATTCAGTTTCGGCACCGCCGGTTTCAGTGGAGCAGCCTGTGATGCAACAGAGCGCGCAGGAGATCGTTCTGCCGGGCAATATGCAAGCATTTACGATGGCGCCGATTTACGCGCGAACAACAGGCTACGTGAAGGCCTGGTACCACGATATTGGTTCGCACGTGAAGCAGGGCGATCTGCTTGCCATCATCGAAACGCCGGAACTGGACCAACAACTGGCGCAGGCGAAAGCGGACCTGGCAACCGCACAGAGTGGTGCTGCATTGGCGAAGACCACGGCCGGCCGTTATCAAGACCTGATTGGCAACAATGCTGTCTCGCAACAGGACACTGACAACGCTGTCTCGCAAGAGAAGTCGACGATCACGCAGGTAAACGCGGCGGAGGCAAATGTGCACAGGCTGGAAGAGCTTCAGTCTTTCGAGCGCATTGTTGCACCCTTCGATGGTGTAATCACCGCGCGCAATCTCGACATCGGCCAACTAATTTCCGCCGCCGGCAGCACGACGACTGCCGGAGCCGGAACGACTGTGGGCAACAAGGAAATTTTCGACATCTCGGAGATCCGCACGTTACGCGTGTTTGTTAATGTGCCGCAGATCTACTCGCCTGATGCGAAGTCCGGTGTGATTGCGACGTTGACTTTGCCGCAGTATCCGGGGAAGAAGTTTGAAGGCAAGCTGGTACGCACTTCGGACGCTGTCGATCCAGGGACGCGAACGCTGCTTGCCGAGGTGGATGTAAACAATGGGTCGGGCGAGCTTCTTCCGGGCAGCTATACGGAGGTCCACCTGCACACTTCGAACCCAGCGCCTGCACTGATTGTGCCTGTGAGTGCGCTGATCCTGGAGCCGGATGGACTCTATGTAGCAGTTACCGATGGAAACAGTGTTGCGCATTTAGCTCGCGTTGTTGCAGGCCGCGATTTCGGCACCACGGTAGAGATTCTGAGTGGCCTCGCGCCCCAGCAAGGCGTTATCGTGAACCCGCCGGACTCTTTGACCGACGGAGAAAAGGTGCGCATCGTGACCCCGGGTCACGGAGGGAACAAGTAATGAAAGCACAGCGCCTATCAACGGCGGGCGCGCTGGTTGCAGCCCTGGTGCTGGGTGGATGCAAGGAGGTCGGCCCGAATTACAAGGCGCCGGCTATGCCTGCACCGCCCGCTTACAGCGACGACGGCCATAACGGCAACTGGTCGTCTGCTGCTCCAGCCGACGGCGCCAATCGCGGAGATTGGTGGGCAATTTACCAAGATGAAGAGCTGAACGGCCTTGAACAGCGCTGTGCGACGGCGAACCAAAATATCGCGGCGGCATTGCATGCTTATGAGCAGGCGCACGATCTGGTCCGGGAAAATAAGGCGTCACTATATCCAACGGTCTCTATTGGCGGTTCGGCTACCAGGAACCGCATCTCCGAAACCAAGCCGCTGCATACGCCGGGCACGCCAACAAACTATTGGGATTTTTTGATTCCGTTGACTATTTCCTGGGAGCCGGATTTCTGGGGCGGGATTCGCAGGCAGATTGAGTCCAGCGCTGCGAGCGCACAAGCATCCGCTGCCGATCTCGCCAACACACGGCTTAGTCTGCAGGGAATGCTGGCCGTAACCTACCTCCAGATACGTGGAATCGATCTGCAGGCGCAACTGCTGCGGTCTACGCTCGACTCCTTCGAGCAGACACTCAAGCTCACGCAAGACCGAATGAAGGGTGGCCTTGCCTCGCAGAGCGATGTGGAGCAGGCCGAAACGCAGCTTGAACAAACCAGGGCGCAGCTTATCAACCTTGGTGTGCAACGCGCGCAATCGGAACATGCCATTGCCGTGCTGGTTGGAGAGCCCGCTGTGAACTTCCACATCACGGAAAACCCGATGACCGGAGATCCGCCGAGCATACCCACTGGCATTCCATCGCAGATCTTACAGCGGCGTCCCGACATTGCCGGCGCTGAGCGGCGAGTCGCATCGGCAAATGCACTGATCGGTGTAGCGAAGGCTGCTTATTACCCGAACGTCACGCTGGGTGCGGGTGGAGGCGTCGAAAGCGATCTGATCAGCCAGGTATTCAATGCGGGCAGCGCAATGTGGAACGCTGGACCAACAGCCAGCGAGACCATCTTCGATGCCGGCCGCAGGAAGGCGCAGGTTGACTATGCAGTGGCGCAGCGTGAGCAGGCAACGGCGCTCTACCGGCAGCAGGTGCTGTCCGCATTTCGCGATGTAGAAGATCAGCTCGCCGCGCTGCGCGTGCTCGAAGAGGAAGCAACTGTCACTGGTCGCGCGGTCGCTTCGGCGAAACGTAGCACGGAGCTTTCGACAATGCGTTACAAGCGTGGTCTGGCTACCTATCTCGAGGTGTTGACGAACCAAACCATTGAGCTGAATAACGAGCGCACCGCGGCTTCACTTGTCACCGAGCGGATCGTGGCCAGTGCGCAACTCCAAATTGCGCTTGGCGGGGGATGGAACTCGACACAACTTCCTCGCAATTAGCAGGAATTGTGTCGTCTGCCGACGGTCATCTTGTTTCTCTACCAGAGGTAGGTGGCCTCAACGCGCTCGTGACTATAAAATCCACCACAACTAAGCAGGCCGTCCACGTACGAGAGGCAGGCGAGTGGCCTTTAAAGTATGGATGCTTTTTCCTTCAGCAGCTTGCCAAAGTCTTTGGCGGGTACAGGCCGGCTGAAATAGTATCCTTGGCCCTCGTCACATTGGTAAGCCTGCAAGAAGGTCAATTCCTTGGCCGTCTCAATGCCTTCAGCAATCACGCGAAGCTTAAGGTTCTGGCCCATATCGATAATTGCCCGGACGATGGTTGAATCATCGGATTCGGTGGTCATCTGACGAACAAACGATTGATCGATCTTCAGCGAATCGAGCGGAAACTTGCGCAGATAGCTCAGGCTGGAGTAACCCATGCCGAAATCATCGATGGCCACCCGGACACCTTTATCTCTCAGAGACTTGAGGATAGAGGTAGAAAATTCAGCTCTCCTCATAAGGATGCCTTCAGTCACCTCTATTTCGAGATGTCTAGGATCCAGGCCCGTTTCACTTAAAGTAGTGAATAGATTTATTAAAAAGTTCGGATCTCGAAATTGCAGCGCAGAGACGTTTACCGCCATGCTCATCTCTGAGAGGCCCTCGTCCATCCAGATTTGGGCTTGCAAACACGCTTCGCGCAGCACCCAGGCGCCGATCGGAAGAATGAGGCCGCAGTCTTCTGCAATAGGGATAAATTGATCTGGAGAAATCGACCCCAGGGTTGGGTGGGTCCAGCGCAACAATGCTTCAGCGCCTACGATCACTCCACTCTTCAAATTAACCTTTGGTTGGTAATAGACCTCGAACTCCTTCCTGTCCAATGCGAGCCGCAAATTCTCTTCGATGGATTGGCGTCTCATCGCTCGAGCATTCATAGCCGGAGTAAAGAATTGATAGCTTTGCCGTCCGTTCTCCTTCGCTTGGTACATAGCGATGTCCGCGCACTTGATGAGAGTTTCCGCATCAAGACCATCATCTGGAAAAACGCTAACTCCGATGCTGACGTCCAAATGAAAATCGCGCTGGTCGATGGTGTGAACTTTTGCAAGCTGATTCAGCATTCTCTTCGCAACAATGGCGGAGCCATCCGGGTGCTCTACTTCCGAAAGCAGAACGAGGAATTCATCGCCACCTTGCCGGCTCACTGTGTCTGGGTCTCGTATGCAAGTTAGCAGGCGTTTTGCGACAGATTGCAGAACCTTGTCACCCATGGAATGTCCAAGGGAGTCATTGATGTGCTTAAATCCATCCAAATCAAGATAGAGAATGGCAATCTTGTAGTTGTTACGAGTAGCCAGGGAGATAGCCTGCTGGATACGTTCGTTCAGAAGCAATCGGTTGGGCAATCCGGTCAAAAAATCATGTGCGGCAGCATAGGCCATCTGTTGCGTCATTACACGAGCTGCGCTTACGTTGCGGAAGACAATTACGCCCCCAGTGGATCGTCCATTGTGATCGCGGATTGGGGAAGCGGAGTCTTCGACAGGTATTTCAATGCCGTCGCGATGGACGAGAGCGGAGTTCTGGGGTATGTGCTCCGTCTGGTTCTGCAGTACCGCTCGCTCCATCGGGTTCGGAATGGGTTCGTGTGTCGTGGCGTCTACCAGGCGAAAGATTTCAGCCATCGGCCGGCCAAAGGCTTCCTGTAATGTCCAGCCCGTCATCTGCTCTGCGACCAAATTGAGGAAGGTGACATTTCCGTGGATATCGGTACTGACGACTGCGTCACCGATACATCTGAGCGTGGCTTGCGCACGCTCTTTTTCTGAAAACAATGTTTCTTCAATATATTTGCGCTCAACGGCGTAACGGAGAGAGCGCTGAAGTTCACGGGGCTCAATCTGACCCTTAAGCAGGTAATCCTGTGCGCCCTGCTGCAACGCCTGCAAGGCCATTGACTCGTCATCCAGGCCCGAGATCACCACAAGCGGGAT
>Ga0206871_10056_pt1 | contig 28149 bp, 19 predicted proteins | sample Alteio_BWOrgCont_33_FD_152627 | JGI IMG/M metagenome (GOLD analysis project Ga0206871, IMG submission 152627) | Enriched cells from forest soil in Barre Woods Harvard Forest LTER site, Petersham, Massachusetts, United States -... | ecosystem: Environmental > Terrestrial > Soil > Temperate forest >...
AACTAAATAAAACCATTAACTGGAAACCCGCCGCAACTGGCACGGGACGCTTTGGCAACTGGTTAGAAAATATGGTGGATTGGAACCTGAGCCGCAGCCGTTATTGGGGAACACCGCTACCCATCTGGCGTACCGAAGATGGTAGCGAAGAAAAATGTATCGGCTCTATCAAAGAATTAAACGAAGAAATTAAAAAGGCCGCCGACAAATTAGGTGGCGATACCAATAAAAATTATTTGCACGAAGGCATTCTTGATCTGCATAAACCATTTGTAGATGAGATCGTTTTAGTAAGCAATAATGGCGTAGCCATGAAACGAATCCCGGACCTTGTTGATGTTTGGTTTGATAGCGGCGCAATGCCTTATGCTCAATGGCATTTTCCATTCGAGAATAAAGAAATATTTGCACAAAATTTTCCTGCAGATTTTATCGCGGAAGGCGTTGACCAAACAAGAGGATGGTTTTACACACTACATGCATTAGGTGCATTACTAAAAGAAAGTGTTGAAGCCGAATTAAAAAAAGATGGTCTATACGAAACGTCAGGAATGAAAGCAGCTGGTGTACAAGCAGGTGTAGCTTACAAAGCTGTTGTGAGTAATGGTTTGGTCTTAGATAAGAACGGAAATAAAATGAGCAAACGTATCGGCAATGTTGTTGATCCGTTTGAAACGATTGATAAATTTGGGGCCGATGCAACGCGCTGGTACTTGATCACCAATGCCTCTCCATGGGATAGTTTGAAGTTTGATGTAGAAGGTATCAAAGAAGTGCAACGCAAATTTTTCGGTACACTTTACAATACCTATCAATTTTTTGCACTGTACGCAAACGTTGATGGCTTTGCTTTCAAAGAAAAATATATTCCATTAAAAGAAAGGCCCGAGATCGATCAGTGGATCATCTCATCTTTGAATACATTGGTAAATGCTGTTCAGCAAAATTTAGATGATTATGAGCCAACGCAAGCGGGTCGTGCCATTGAAGAATTTGTTGATTCTCTTCTAAGTAACTGGTATGTGCGCCTTTGTCGTCGTCGTTTTTGGAAAGGTGAATATGAGCATGATAAAATAGCTGCTTATCAAACACTCTACGAATGTTTGGAAAAATTAAGTCAATTGATCGCGCCTATCGCGCCATTCTTTTCCGATTGGTTATTTGTAAATCTTAACTCGATAACGAATCGCTTCGCAACAGAATCAGTTCATCATACAGATTTTCCAAAAGCAGATCCTTCCTCCATTGATATTGCTTTAGAAAAAAGAATGCAACTGGCACAAGATGCATCTTCATTAATATTGTCGCTACGCAAAAAAGTAAATATCAAAGTGCGTCAGCCTTTGCAAAAAGTATTTATTCCTGCGCTCGATGCAACAATGGCAGAAAGAATAAAACTGGTGGAAGATATTATTAAAGCAGAAACTAATATAAAAGAGGTTGATATTTTAAGTGCCGATAACGACTTTATCAAAAAGAAGACAAAGGCAAATTTTAAAACCCTGGGTAAAAAATTAGGACCAAAAATGAAATGGGCAGCCGAAATAATTGCCGGTTTCGATAATGCAACAATCGATAAGGTACAAGAAGGTCCATATTTATTAAATCCTGAATATAAAGTAAATGGTGAGGAACCAGTTACGATAACAACAGAAGATCTGGAAACCTCGACCGATGAGATCCCGGGATATGAAGTTGCCAATAAAGGTTCATTAACTGTCGCATTAGATATAATTATAACGGATGAACTTAAAAAGGAAGGCGACGCCAGAGAATTAGTAAATCGCATCCAAAACGTAAGAAAAGACCAAAATTTCGAGCTAACTGACCGAATTATTGTTACTATATCCGAAAATGCAGGCCTAATGGCATCTATCAATCAATTTAAAGACTATATTTGTCGCGAAATTTTGGCAGATTCTCTAGATTTCGTACCCCAAATAAATGGTGGCACCGAAATTGAAGTGAACGAAGCTATTGTAAAATTGAACGTACTTAAAAAAGGATAAGTTGTATGGCAACAAAAAAGAAGGCTGTAAAACCGGCTGCTAAAAAAGCGGCTAAACCTGTAAAAAAAGTGGCTCCCGCTAAAAAAGCACCTGCAAAAAAGGCTGCTCCGGCCAAAAAACCGGTAGCAAAAGCTAAACCGGCTCCTAAGAAAACTGCACCAAAAAAAGCCACTCCGGCAAAGAAACCGGTAGCTGCCAAAAAACCAGCTAAACCGGCTCCTAAAAAAGTTGTGCCTGCAAAAAAAGCAGCACCAGCTAAGAAAATCGTTGCTTCGGTAGCAAAAAAACCAGCTGCTAAAGTTGTAGTTAAGTCAGTAGAAAAACCAATGATAAAAAAAGAAGAAGTTAAGAAACCAGCAGCAAAAGCACCAGTAGTAGAGAAAACGCCCACAAAGCCTTTTCCTAAAAATGCAAAAGATATCAAAGTTCTCCCGCCAAAACCGGTGGTTATACCTAAATATTCTACAAAAACAGTTCGTAAATACCAACCGGAATTCACAAAGTCTGTTTTGGACCAGGCTGCACCTGATCCCGGAGCTCCATCTCAACGTTACAGCGATCCTGAATTAGCTGAATTTAAAGAGTTGATCCAACGCAAGCTGGAAGCAGCTAAAAAAGAATTGTCTTACCTGAACGGTTTAATCACCCGTAAAGATGAAATGGGTGGAGATGAAACTGATAATCGCTACATGACAATGGAAGACGGCAGCTTAAGCATGGAAAGAGAACAATTAAGTCAAATGGCAAGTCGCCAGATCACTTTTATTGATCACTTGGAAAAAGCAATCATGCGTATCGAAAATAAAACTTACGGTATCTGCCGTGTAACTGGCCGTCTTATTGACAAAGCCCGTTTACGCGCTGTACCTCACGCTACACTTAGCATTGAAGCTAAAATGGGCGGAGGTAAATAAGATAATATAATGTATATAAAAAGGAGAATGGCTTTCGCGCTATTCTCCTTTTTTGTTTTGTGCCCAACAGCATTTCTTTGTGCAGCTTCAGTGGCGTCGCACATTTCATCAGTTGAATATCTATTAAGCATTTTACATCTCGCCTCACTACGCTATTTGCTCCATCGGAGCAATACCTTTGTAGAAAAATATGGCACATCGTATTCTACTCCAAAGGTGCAACTCCTATGGAGTTGATTGCCATGCAGGTACTATCTCTCTATAAAGATGTAACTCCTACGGAGTTTGCCCCAACCTGACTTTTAGCATAAAGTGCTTTAAACGCAGTAACTTTACCGCAATAAATTGTGATATGGCCGAAAAAGCAGAAACGAAAAGACAAAAACAAGTAGCGGGATTAATAAATGAAGAATTGAATGATATCTTCCGTCGCATGAATTTAACCATGATCGAAGGAGGAATGATCTCATTGGCATCCGTAAAAATTACACCTGATCTTTTTGAAGCAAGAGTTTACTTAAGCATGTTCCAGGTAAAAGATCCGCAGGCCGTACTTCATTTGTACGAGGAAAAAAATAAAGAGATCAGAAAAGAACTCGGCACAAGAGTTCGTCATCAACTACGCAGCATACCGGAATTGAAATTTTTTATTGATGATACATTAGATTATGTATTTAAAATGGAAGAACTTTTCGAAAAAATAAAAAAAGAGGACGAGAAGAAGAAATAAGTTTATAGTTGAGGGTTTATAGTTGAGCGATGGCATTACTAAACCCTAAACATCTAAACTCTAAACATATCTAAACCTACAACTTGAATTTTTTATTCGCCTGGAGATATTTTAAAGCAAAAAAAAGTGCGCATGCTATTAATATCATTGCATGGGTAACCGTTAGCGTTATTGCTTTTGCGACTGCTTGTCAAATTTTGGTACTAAGCGTATTTAATGGTTTTGAAGGGTTGGTAAAATCATTATACGCATCTTTCTATACAGATATTAAAGTCATTCCTGCCAAAGGAAAAACATTTATACTCACTGCTGATCAGATCAGATCCATCAAACAACAACCCGGCGTATTTGCTATCTCATTAATTGCAGAAGATAAAGCACTCATCAAAAATGATGACATCCAAACTGTTGTCTATTTAAAAGGTGTCGATAATAATTATACCAATGTAAGTGGCGTCGCATCAAAAGTTTTTGACGGAAAGTACAATACAGGCACACTCGATAATCCCGGTCTTATTATTGGCGCAGGCATTCAGAATGCCGCAGGCATCAGTGTTGAAGGTGCTTTAAAATCTCCCCCCGTCACAATTATTTTACCTAAAAGAGGAATGGCCTCTATTAGTGACCCCTTATCATCTTTAAGTGAAGGGAGCATTATGACAAATGGCGTATTTTCCATACAACAAGAGTTTGATGATAAATATGCCATTACCAATATCGATTTTGTAAAGCAACAAATGGACTTTGCTCTGGATGAATACAGTGCGGTTGAGATCAAATTGAATAATATCGAATCTATCACAACAACACAAAAAGCATTATCAAATTTACTCGGATCTAAATATTTAGTACAGACTAAATATGAACAAAATATGAGTTTGTATGGCACCATGCGATTAGAAAAGTGGGCCATCTATGCCATACTCACTTTAATATTGATCATAGCAGCTTTCAACATGGTAAGTGCTTTAACAATGCTGGTATTAGAAAAACAAAAAGATATCAGTGTGTTGCAAAGTATGGGTGCCAACAAAACATTGATTCAAAAAATATTTTTAACCGAGGGCTTGTTACTCGGTGCAATTGGTGCAGTAGCAGGTATTATATTAGCACTTCTTATTTGTCTGCTTCAATTAAAATACAAACTAATAAAGCTAGAAGGAGGATCATTCTTAATAGATTATTTCCCGGTTACCTTAAAGCTCTCTGATTTTATATTGGTATCAGTAACCGTATCCATTATAGCTTTTATAGCTTCATGGTTTCCCGCAAGAAAGGCGGCGCGACAATCTTTTGAATTACGCGGTTCTTAAATTAGTAATATAATCACTACATCCAGCGAAAGCTATTTCCAAAATAAAAACTTATATTGAATAAAATATCAAATACACATTGATATAAAATGTAATTCATTGTTTAAACATCTTATTAAATAATTAGCAACATGCAACAATACGATATCATTATAATAGGTACAGGAGCAGGTGGCGGCACTTTATTACATACATTAAAAGACTCAGGTAAGAAGATATTGATATTAGAACGCGGCGATTATCTGCCAAAAGAAAAACAAAACTGGGATAGTGTTGAAGTATTTCAAAAAGAAAGATACCACACCAAAGAAGTTTGGAAAACTGATGGAGATAAAGATCTTCATCCCGGAATTGGTTATTGGGTTGGTGGAAATACGAAAGTATATGGCGCTGCATTATTTCGTTTAAGAGAAAAAGATTTTGAAGAAGTACAACATTCAGGTGGTGTATCACTAGCGTGGCCAATAAAGTATAAGGACCTTGAACCATATTATGCCGCAGCAGAAAAATTATATACCGTACACGGTAAAATGGGCGATGATCCGACAGAACCCTTTCGTAGCAGTGAGTATAGCTATCCTCCTGTTAGTCATGAACCTCGCATTCAGGAATTACATGATGACCTAGTTAAGTTTGGGCATAAGCCGTTTTATTTACCAATTGCAATAAAGTTGGATGAAGCGGATATGCCTAACAGCAAATGTATACGTTGCAGTACCTGTGATGGGTTCCCTTGCATGGAACATGCTAAAAGCGATGCAGATATTAATTGCACACGTCCATCTTTAAACGAAAACGTTACTTTATTAAGAAACTTTAAAGTAAATAAATTAGTAACTAACGCTGACGGTACCACGATAGATTATGTAGAAGGTGAATACAATAACGAAGTAGTACAATACAAAGCGGATATAGTTGTCGTATCCTGCGGAGCAGTTAACTCAGCAGTGCTATTATTAAATAGTGCAAATGATAGACACCCTAACGGATTAGCAAATGGAAGTGATCAGGTTGGTAGAAATTTTATGAAGCACTTGAATGAAGCGATGTTGGCGATCAGCAGTAAACCTAATCCAACAAAATTTCAAAAAACACTGGCAATAAACGATTATTACTGGGGAGATAAAGATTATCAGTTCCCAATGGGCCATGTGCAAATGTTAGGCAAATCTGATAGCGCTCAGCTTGAGCCGGATGCGCCTTTTTTTACGCCTAATGTAGTGTTGGAAGAAATGGCAAGTCACTCTGTAGATTGGTGGATGACAGGCGAGGATCTTGCAGATCCTGATAACAGGGTACGTGTGATCAACGGACAAATTCATCTAGATTATAAAGAAAATAATACGGAAGGTTTTCAAAGATTGATCAAAACCTGGAAAGATGTTTTGGTTAAGGTTGATGCGGCAGAAAGTTTTTTGCATTACGGCGTTAATATTCGTAAAAGAATTCCATTGTCAGGAATAGCACATCAGGTAGGAACAACAAGAATGGGCACAGATCCAAAGACTTCTGTGGTAGACACTAATTGCAAAACACATGAAGTAGATAATTTATACATTGTTGACGGAAGTTTTTTCCCATCAATCGGTGCTGTAAATCCTTCACTAACGATAATGGCTAACGCTTTACGTGTAGGTGATCATTTATTGGAAAGAATGAAATAGTTTTATAATAACACTCTAACAAAATCAATAATAGAAATGAATCCCAATCCAAAATTAAAGGGCCAGTCTGCATTGGTAACCGGCGCCAATAGTGGTATCGGAAAAGCAGTAGCCATCGCGTTAGCAAACGATGGCGCTAACACAGTTGTAAATTATGTTACACATCCCGAAGATGCGCAAGCTGTAGTAGATACCATAAAAGCAAATGGTGGTAATGCCATCGCCTTGCAGGCAGATGTAAGTAACGAAGCACAGGTAAAGGCTATGTTTCAGGAAATGTACAAAGCATTTGGCACCATTGATATTTTAGTCAACAATGCGGGTCTTCAAAAAGATTCACCATTTGAAAAAATGACTTTAGCCGAATGGCAATTAGTGCTCAATGTAAATCTTACCGGACAATTTTTATGCGCACGCGAAGCCGTAATAGAATTCTTACGCAGAGGTCCTGTACCTGAAAGAAGCAGAGCAACAGGAAAAATAATTTGCATGAGCAGCGTACATGAAGTAATTCCATGGGGCGGTCATGTAAACTATGCTACCAGCAAAGGGGGAATTATGATGTTGATGAAAAGTATGGCGCAGGAATTAGCACCGCAAAAAATAAGAGTAAATGCTATCGGACCCGGTGCTATTCAAACTCCAATTAACACATCAGCGTGGGACACACCCGAAGCATTAAAAAGTTTGCTGACTTTAATACCTTACAATCGGATTGGAGAACCCGAAGATATTGGTAACTTAGCGGCTTGGTTGGCTAGTGATGAATCAGATTATATTACCGGTACTACTGTTTTTTGTGATGGTGGTATGACTTTATATCCGGGATTTTCAACTAATGGTTAAATTATGAGTGACAAAAATTCAACGGCAGAGCAAAGACGAATTAACGAGAATAATGAAAAGCAAGTTCCTTTAGAAAAATGGGGGCCTTATTTAAGTGAGAGACAATGGGGAACAGTGAGAGAAGATTACAGTGCCGGCGGAGATGCATGGAACTATCTTTCGCATGATCAGGCACGCAGTCGTGTATACAGATGGGGAGAAGATGGACTGGCGGGCATTTCAGACTATCTACAAAACCTTTGCTTTTCTGTTGCACTGTGGAACGGAAAAGACACCATATTAAAAGAGCGTTTATTCGGCTTATCTAACGGTCAGGGTAATCATGGTGAAGATGTAAAAGAGTTATATTATTATTTGGATAATGTGCCTACACATTATTACATGAAGTACCTGTACAAATATCCGCAACAGGCTTTTCCTTATCAGGATATCATCAATAAAAACAGGAGTCTTTCTAAAAATGTACCCGAGTATGAATTATTGGATACGGGCGTTTTTAAAGAAAATAAATATTTTGATGTATATGTAGAATATGCCAAGAATAATAGTGAAGATATCTTTATCAAAATAAATATTGTAAACCGTGGTGCAGATACTGCTCCAATAACGGTACTACCTACACTATGGTTTAGAAACAGGTGGCAGTTTGATGCCACACTTACTAAACCATCTATTGAGTGGATCAATAATAACGAATTAAAAACTACACATGAATCTATTGGTGAACATCATCTTTATTTTAGAGGTGCGGGACAGATATTAATTACGGAAAACGAGACAAATACCGAACGTGTTTTAGGCAGAACAAATGTTACACCATATGTAAAGGATGCTTTTCATGATTCTATTATATCAGGAAAAAATACAGACGCTCTCATCAAAAAGAAAGAAGGAACAAAAGTTGCACCTGTATATAGACTAACAATCGATGGAGGCGCTTCAAAACAAATCTATCTTCGATTAACTAACACTGCCACTGATATTCCTTTTGCTGAAGGATTTGAAGGAATATTTGATCAAAGAAAAAGAGAGGCCGATGAATTTTATCAATCAATATTACCTCCAAATACTAGCGAAGATTTAGCAAATATTCAAAGGCAAGCTTTTGCCGGCTTGTTATGGAGCAAACAATATTATCATTACGATGTTGAAAAATGGATGAGCACCAGCGATGGCGTAACACCATTATCTCCCGAAAGATTAGAAGGTCGTAATCATGAATGGAAATATTTAAAAAATCAGGATGTTATATTAATGCCTGATAAATGGGAGTATCCCTGGTATGCCGCATGGGATACAGCTTTCCATTGTATTGCTATCTCAGCTATTGATCCAACATTCGCAAAAGGTCAGCTAATATTATTGATGCGTGAATGGTACATGAATCCTTACGGACAAATACCTGCTTACGAATGGAACTTTAGTGATGTAAATCCTCCCGTACATGCGTTTGCTGCTTTAGGCGTTTACCGCGCAGAAAAAGACGCTACGGGCAAAGGAGATCTCCGATTCTTAAAACGCATATTCCAAAAACTGATCATCAATTTTACCTGGTGGGTAAACAGAAAGGATGCGAGTGGTAACAATATTTTTGAAGGAGGATTTTTAGGCTTAGATAATATCGGTGTTTTTAATCGTAGTATTCAGTTGCCAGAACAAATAGCGTTGGAACAAGCAGATGGAACAAGCTGGATGGGTATGTATGCTTTGAACATGCTTGATATCGCTTTGGAAATCGCCTTAACGGATGATGCATTTGAAGATACCGCGACTAAATTCTACGAACACTTTGTATTAATTGCAGATGCATTGAACGAATTGAATTTGTGGAACACTGATGACAATTTCTTTTATGATGTATTATGTTTAAAAGGAAAACTACCTGTGGCGCTGAAGGTACGTTCTATTGTAGGTGTTGCTCCTGTATTTGCGGTATCAATCATTAGTAAGTATAGTATGGATAAGCTGAGTGATTTTGCTAAACGCACTGCCTGGTTTGATAAATATCGTATTTACAACAATGAGTATTTACCGAACGAAAGTAGGGCCGATAGTGATGATGCCTTATTATCATTGGTTCCTAAAGAAAGACTGATACAGATATTGGATAAGTTATTAGATGAAACGGAATTTTTATCAAAAGGAGGGATAAGGGCCTTATCAAAATACCATGACAAAAATCCTTACACGATCAATATACAAGGAGTTAATTATTCTATTGAATATGATCCGGGAGATTCCACATCTGATTTTTTTGGTGGTAATAGTAACTGGCGCGGACCTGTTTGGTTACCAATCAACTACCTTATCATTAAAGCAATCAAAAAATATGGTGAATATTATAAAGACACTTTGAAAGTGGAGTGCCCAAAAAAATCAGGAGTGATGATGAACCTGGAAGAAGTGGCTGCTGAATTAACCAAACGCATATTATCTATTTTCCAAAAAGATGAAATAGGCGATCGTCCGTTGTATGATAATTACAATGCTAATTATAATGCGTTTTACAGTTTGCCAGAAAATAAGGACCTTATACTCTTCCATGAATATTTTCATGGAGATAATGGCAGTGGCTTAGGTGCAAGTCACCAAACAGGCTGGACAGCACTTGTAGCGAATTTGATCGGGACAATGTAAAAAATGTTTGTCATTCAGAGCGAAGCGAAGAATCTAATTCTCGAACATGTTAGTCTTTATATTAAAAAATAAGATGCTTCGTTCCTCAGCATGACAAGAGATTGAATATCATTTTCTAGATAAGTAAAAGCCGCAACATAATTGTTGCGGCTTTTTTATAACAATGCTTCTATTCTACTTCCTTATCTCTGCTTGCAATTCTTTTTCATAAGATGTAATGATCTTACTCATCATCGCATCAATATCTTTATCCGTCATTGTTTTTTCTTCATCCAAGAAAACAAAGTTGACAGCCAATGATTTTTTATTTGTGCCTAATTTTTCGCTTTCAAAAATATCAAATAAGCTAATTGACTGTAATTTATTGACACGTGCATTTTGTGTAGCTTTTTCAACTTGTTCATATTTCAAACTCTTGTCAACAACAATCGCCAAATCCCTTTGTACTGCAGGAAATTTCGAGATTTCTTTATACTCAATTTTTGCTTTTTTGCTTAAGATGATCAGTTGTTCCCAATCGATATCTATATAAAAAACAGGTTGTTTAATATCGAAATTGCCTAATACTTTTTTCTCTACGCTACCAATAGTGGCAATGTTGTGATTTTTTATTTTAGCTTCGATAGCACTATCGAGTTTACTATTTGCAGACACGCTGTATTCAGTCAACTTTACGCCGGCTAATTCAACAATTTTTTCAAACACAGCTTTGGCAAAATAGAAATCGGCTTTGTCTCCTTTAGCTTTCCAACCATCGCTGATCTTCTTTCCTGTAATGTAAATGCTTAAATGTTGCTTCTCTGAATAATTGCCAATGCCGCTTGTGGCATACGTTTTACCAAATTCAAATAGTTTTAAATCACTGTTCTTACGGTTAAGGTTATGCGCAATACTTTCCAGACCTGTTTCCATCATGCTCGGACGCATTACATTTAACTCTTCGCTTAAGTTGTTGATCATTTTTACAGTTGTCTGTAAAACCTCTGTAGTAAAATAAGCACTGTTAGTTATTGAGTTGGTAAATATTTCATTAAACCCCTCACCTACTAAATAGTTGGCAATTTTCTCTTTGTACAATGCATCATGAGCAAGCGTTTCCACCGAAGGTGAAATAGTAATGGCAGAAGGTATTTCTACATTATCCAATCCATCTATGCGCATTATTTCTTCCACAATATCAGCAGCAATAGTTATATCTGGTTTGTTATACGGAACAGTGTAACTCATCTCCTCTGCATTTTCTTTTATCAGTTCAAAACCAAGGCTCGTTAAAATGCTTTTGATATTGGCAGGAGGATAATTTTTGCCACTTAATTTTTTTAGATATGCATATTTTATTGTTACCTCGGCTTTTGCTTTTGGTGCAGGATATACATCAATTACATCAGAAGCGATTTTTCCTCCTGCAATTTCTTTAATTAATAAAGCAGCTCTTTTTAAAACATTTACCGTGTTGCTGATATCAACACCTTTTTCAAAACGTGTAGCAGCATCGGTACGCAATCCATGCCTGAAAGATGTTTTACGAATACTCGTTGGATTAAACCAGGCACTTTCTAAAAAGATATTGGTTGTTGTATTTTTTACGCCGCTTTGTGATCCCCCAAAAATGCCCGCAATACACATTGGCTCGCTTTCGTTACAAATAACCAAATCCTCCGCAGATAGTTTTCTTTCTTTTTCATCGAGTGTAACAAACAATGTTCCTTCTGTTACATTTTTCACGATCACTTTATTTCCTTTGATCTTGTCCGCATCAAACGCATGTAACGGCTGCCCTGTTTCATGCAAAATAAAATTCGTGATATCTACAATATTGTTGATCGGGCGAAGTCCGATGCTTTTTAATTTTTGTTTTAACCAAGTCGGACTTTCAGCAACAGTTACACCTTTAATGCTAACGCCACTGTAACGCTGACAAGCTTCTTTATTATCAATCGTTACTGTTATTGGCAACTCATTGTTGTCGGCCTTTAAATCACTCTTAAATGGCAGCTTAACTATGCTTTCTTTTTTGTTATGGTAAGTGAGATAAGCACAAATATCTTTAGCTACGCCCAAATGACTCATAGCATCCATGCGGTTTGGCGTTAAGCCAATTTCGAAAATGTGATCTTCGTTCGGTTTAAAATAATCTGCCGCAGGCGAACCAACTTTAACGTCGGCAGGTAATATCAAAATGCCAGCGTGGTTGTCGCTTAATCCAATTTCATCTTCGGCACATATCATCCCAAAGCTTTCAACACCGCGGATCTTGGCTTTCTTCATCGTGATCGGCTCTCCGCTTGACGGATAAATTGTTACGCCAACAATTGCCACAACTACCTTTTGACCTTTGGCAACGTTTGGTGCACCACAAACAATCTGTAATGGCTCTCCTGTTCCAATATCTACTTTAGTGATACTTAATTTATCTGCATCTGGGTGCTTTTCACATTCCAATACTTCTCCAATTACTAACCCTTTTAAACCGCCCTTTAATTCTTCATATTTTTCAAGCGTTTCCACTTCCAATCCTATTGATGTTAAGATCTTACTTAATTCTTCAGGATGAACAATTTCAGGTAAGTATTCACTAAGCCAGTTGTAACTAATGGTCATTTATTACTGATTAATTTTTTATAATAAGTTGCAAAGATAGCTATTGACAGTAAAGTGTAAACAATACATGTAGCACTAATCAAAAAACAATGAAAAATGCAGATTAAATAATCAAACTATCATCATAAACCAAGTGAAAAAAAATGCTTTATCCTGAATAAAAAAAAACGACCACAAATAAAGTTGTTAATAAAAAGGAATTGCAGGCTGTTTTAATTGAATTTAACCTGTGAATATTTGTGTGAATAAGCCGTTAATAAGCTAACTTACATGGTGGATTAAGCGTGGACAATCATTATTAAAAGTTGATAACAGCGCAATGTTAATAAACGGTAAAGTTTTAGCATTTACCTTAGCCGTCCTGCATAATTCGAAAAACACTTTTTACGGGTTTTGCAACCCTAACAATTACGGAAGACTAACCCAATAACATTAAAAGAAAAATGGATTTAACTAACCTCAACAAAGACAGAAAACCAAGACGCAAGCCTTCATTAGACTTAGGCTCAATGGTATTCGGCAAAGTACCGCCGCAAGCCAAGGAATTGGAAGAGGCCGTTTTAGGTGCTATAATGCTTGAAAAAAGTGCATTTGATACAGTTGTTGAGATACTGAAACCGGAATGTTTTTATACAGAAGCGAACCAAAGAATTTTTCGTGCAATGCAATCATTGGCGCAAAAAAGCTTGCCGATAGATTTATTAACTGTTGTTGAAGAACTAAAAACCAAAGAAGAACTTGACTTAGTTGGTGGCGCATACTATGTTTCTAAACTAACTAACTCAGTAGTTTCTTCTGCAAATATTGATGCGCACTCACGTATTATTCTGCAAAAATTTATTCAGCGTGAATTGATCCGCATTAGCGGTGAAATTATAGGTGATGCGTATGAGAATAGCACCGATGTTTTTGATCTGTTAGATGATGCCGAAAGCAAATTATTCGAGATCACCAACAATCACCTTCGCAAAAACTTTGATGATATCAATACTGTTTTGGTAAAAACAATTCAGCGTATTGAAGATATGCGTAGTCGTGATGAAGATATCTCCGGTGTAACAAGTGGTTTTCCTACACTGGATAAAATTACTTACGGCTGGCAACCAACGGATCTTATTATTTTGGCGGCACGCCCTTCCGTTGGTAAAACGGCATTTGCGCTGAATCTTGCTCGTAGTGCGGCTTTACATCCAACTAAACCTACGGCAGTTGCGTTCTTTAGTCTGGAAATGAGTGCGGGACAGTTGGTACAAAGAATACTGAGTGCTGAAAGTGAAATATGGTTAGAAAAAATTTCCCGTGGTAAATTAGAGGACCATGAAATGAAACAGCTCTACAAAAAAGGTATCGAAAGATTAAGTAATGCGCCCATCTTCATTGATGATACAGCGGCATTAAATATTTTTGAATTAAGAGCTAAATGTCGCCGTTTAAAGAACAAACATAATGTTGGTTTAATATTGATAGATTATCTGCAATTGATGAGTGGTGCAGGTGATGGAAAAGGAAATGGCAACCGCGAACAAGAGATCAGTCGTATTTCAAGAGACTTGAAAGGATTGGCGAAAGAATTACAAGTGCCGATCATTGCACTGAGCCAGTTAAGTCGTGCCGTGGAATCAAGAAAAGAAGGCAACAAGATGCCTCAGTTAAGTGATCTACGTGAATCAGGTGCAATTGAACAGGATGCGGACATGGTAATGTTCCTCTATCGTCCGGAATATTACGATATCAACCAGAACGAAATGGGAGAAAGCAATAAAGGTGAAACACACGTAAAAATTGCTAAACATCGTAACGGTAGTTTGGAAACAATTAAGTTAAAAGCACTGTTACATATTCAAAAATTTGTGGAAGATGAAAGCGGTGGCTTTGGTGATAGCGGATTTCCTTCAAGTGGCGCAGGTGGTGGTGGAAGCTGGAAACCAATTAAACCGGAAGCTGGTGGCGAAGATAGCGGTGCTAAATTATACATTCAGAAAGGCAGTAAAATGAATGATAATGAGTTTGATGATGATGCGCCTTTTTAAATAAGGAATAAGAAATAAAAAACATAAAATAAGGAAGTTATGCAGTACGCAGCTTCCTTATTTTTTTTATATAATTTTCAAATTATAAAAGCTTCTGCACTTTCTTATTTTGTGTTTCTTATTTTTACCACATGGCTTTACCTTTTTTTTATGCGGAAGAATTAACCATCGATACAAAACAATGTGTTTTGAGTGAAGAAACATCTAAACATGTGATACAGGTTTTACGTATGAAAATTGGTGAACAATTACAATTAACTGATGGTAAAGGAAATTTATTCACTGCTAGTATTACTGATGATAACAGAAAACGGTGTCAGGTAAAAATAGACAACGTTAAACATCAACCCTCATCTGTAAAGCAAATCGCGATTGCGATTTCTCTCGTAAAAAATAATACACGCTTTGAATGGTTCTTAGAAAAGGCAACAGAAATTGGGGTTAGTGAAATCATTCCATTGATCTGCGAAAGGACAGAAAAGCAAAGTTTCCGTCACGATAGAATGAAAAGCATTTTGGTAAGTGCAATGTTGCAAAGTCAGCAATGCTGGTTACCAAACTTGCATGATGCTACTAAATTTACTGAGCTCATAAAAAGATCAACGCATCAACAAAAGTTAATTGCTCATTGCGAAAAAGATAGTAAACAATCCATCAATCAGTATATCAACAAATCAACTTCGCAATTAATTTGTATCGGACCAGAAGGAGATTTTAGCAAAGAAGAAATTGCATTAGCGTTAGGAAACAATTTTATTCCTGTTGCATTGGGTGATACAAGATTACGGACTGAGACAGCGGGAATTGTAGCTGCCGCATTATTGTGTGTAGGATAAAATGTTCAATTTTCAACGATCAATATTCGATGCTCAATATAATACAGCAATGAGTTTAGCGTTTTCAGTTGAAAATTGACCATTGAATATTGAGCATTGAACATTAGTTACTTTAGTAATGATAAACAGATATTCTTCACAATACCCGGACCTTCATAAATAAACCCTGTCCAAACCTGCACCAATGAAGAACCTGCGGTTAATTTTTCTTTTGCGTCATTACCAGTAAAAATTCCTCCGCTTCCAATAATTGGTATTTGTCCGTTTGTTTTTGGGTTGATGTATTGTATGATTGAAGTAGATCTTTCTTTTGCAGGTTTCCCGCTTAATCCACCGACTCCTATCTTTTCTAATTCAGCAGTTGTTGTTTGCAAGTTATCTCTAACGATAGTTGTGTTACTTACAACAAGTCCATCTAATTTAATTTCTAAAGCCAAATTAATGACATCGTCAATTTGCGCTTCGTTTAGATCAGGAGCGATCTTAAGAAGTATAGGTTTCGAATTTGAAAATTTTGAATCGGCAGTTTGTAAAGTCGTCAGGATTTTTCTTAAAGAATCTTTTTCTTGCAATTCGCGCAAGCCTGGTGTATTCGGACTACTGACATTCACCACAAAATAATCCACGTAGTCATGCAATTTTAAAAAGCAAATTTCATAATCTTTCCAGGCATCTTCGTTGGGCGTTACTTTATTCTTACCAATATTTCCTCCGATTATTATTTTTAATTTTTCTTTTCTACTTTTTACTTTTTGCAGCCTTTGAACAATTACTTCCACACCATCATTATTAAAGCCCATTCGGTTGATCAACGCCTTATCTTTCGGCAAACGAAACAATCTCGGTTTATCATTTCCTGCTTGTGCCAATGGCGTTACTGTTCCTATTTCTACGAAGCCGAAACCAAGAGCCTCCAGTTCATTCAGGTAACGCGCATTTTTATCAAAGCCTGCTCCTAAGCCAACAGGATTTTTAAAATTTAAACCGAATGCTTTTTTTTCTAAACGAACGTCATTTACCACAAAGGCGCTACTCAACAATTTTTTTGCAAAAGGAACCTTACAAAATAGTTTTAAGGAGTTCATCGAAAAATAATGCACCCATTCCGGGTCAAAACAAAATAAAATAGCGCGTAAAATGTTATACATGGGTACGAAATTAGGTTACTGTTTGGTGTATGACAAATCGCTTTTTGAAAATAGATTTTTGCCGGAAAGTCGGTAAGACTTGAAATCTTTCGATTTTTTATTTTCTCACAAAAATTGTAACTTCGAGATAGAAAGTTGCATAAACAACTATCTCGTTTTCGATTGTAATATTGTTATATTTTAAACTATCTCCACATGCAAGAAGCATACATAGTAGCCGGCTACAGAACAGCTGTTGCAAAAAGCAAAAAAGGAAGTCTACGTTTTACCAGGCCCGATGATTTGGCAGTAAATATTATTAAAGGTTTGCTGGAAACAGTTCCTCAATTGGATGTAAAAAGAATTGATGACGTGATTGTAGGAAATGCTGTACCTGAGGCAGAGCAAGGTTTACAAGTAGGCAGACTAATTGCCGCAAGAGCACTGGGTGTTCAAGCTGCAGGTATTACAATCAATCGTTATTGTGGAAGTGGTTTAGAAAGTATTGCAATGGCAACGGCTAAAATAAGAACAGGCATGGCCGAGTGTATCATCGCCGGGGGGACAGAAAGTATGAGTTTGGTACCAACTTCAGGATGGAAAACATCACCATCTTATGATATTGCAAAAGATGAACCTGATTTTTATTTGGGCATGGGTTTAACTGCAGAGGCTGTAGCGAAAGAATTTAATGTTAGCAGAGAAGATCAGGATGCATTTAGTTATAAGAGCCATGTAAAAGCCGGTCATGCTATTAAAAACGGTTATTTCAAATCAGGCATTCTTCCAGTCAATATTGAAGAAATTTATGTTGATGAAAGTGGCAAAAAGAAAACGAAAACCTGGCTCTTCGATACTGATGAAGGTGTAAGAGCTGATACCACAAAAGAAGGATTGGCTAAACTTAAACCTGTTTTTGCCGCAGGTGGTTCCGTTACTGCAGGCAACTCTTCACAAACAAGCGATGGCTCGGCTTTTGTAATTGTAATGAGCGAAAAAATGATCAATGAATTGGGATTAAAACCAATTGCAAGGTTGGTGAATTGTGCAAGCGCGGGCGTTCATCCACGTATAATGGGTACCGGCCCCATTGAAGCTGTGCCAAAAGTTTTAAGACAAGCTGCAATGAAATTATCACAGATCGATCTGATAGAATTGAACGAAGCGTTTGCATCTCAATCATTGGCCGTAATTCGTGCGCTGGAATTGAACCAGGATATTGTAAATATTAACGGAGGTGCGATTGCATTGGGACATCCGTTGGGTTGTACCGGTTGTAAACTAACTATCCAGTTAATAAACGATATGAAAAGGTTGAAAAAGAAATATGGCATTGTAACCGCGTGCATTGGCGGCGGACAAGGAATTGCGGGTATTATTGAAAATATAAACTGATTCCATTGATTTAAAATATTCAACATTGTTGCAAAAAATCTATATTTGCAATTGATCGATAATTAATGTTGTATAGAAATTCTTATATACGAAGTATAGTGGCCGGCTTAATGCTGGTATTCTTTGCTTTTAGTATTACTCCCAGGAATGTATTGCATGATCTATTTGCCAACCATACAGATGAAACTACTCTATCAAAAAAGTCCAATTCTACATCTGTAAAAACATTCGATTATTTATGTAAGTGCGATAACCTTGTTGCTGAATCTCCTTTTATAGAAAGTACTACTCATTTTGATTTTTCTACTCTTTCTCCATTTTCGCAACATCTTATTTTAACTTCCTATTTTTTCTATTCTTCCCGATATTTTTTCTTTGAACATCGCGGTCCTCCTGCTATTACGTAATATTTTGCTTCGCAGATAATCTCAAATCATCTTTCTTTTACATTCCATTTAATAACAACTTATTTGTTATTGATACAACTATTTTCTGTTGACACAGATAATAGCAAAATAATTATACATGAAATCTATATTTAAAAATATAAGCCTCTTAGCTTTCATTCTTATGCAATCGCATATAAGTATGGCGCGAGGAACAATGATAAAAAAATCTACTGTTGATTCACTATTTGGAATTAATTCTTCCATTCATGATACATTAAGCGGAAAGGTTGTTGATATAGTTACCGGCAAAGCATTAGTTGGTGCTTCAGTTAGTATCCCTGATCTAAACAGAAATACCGTTACAGATACAAGCGGTGCATATCATTTTTATAACCTGCCGCATGGTAGCTACTTAATTGAAGTAAGTTATGTTAGCTATAAAACTTTGCTAAAAAATGTAATCAATAAACAAACTATGGTGATTGATTTTGCATTGAAATCTTCTGTGATCGAAGAAAGCGAAGTTGTGGTTACCGGTGTAAGCAAAGCAACCAGCATGAAAAAAGATCCTGTTCCTATGGTTGCAGTTGGCACGGCATATATCAATGAGCATTCCGCATCGGGAAACGTTATTGCTGAAATAGCTAATGTGCCTGGCGTAAATGCTGTTACTACCGGTCCTAATATTTCAAAACCATATATCCGTGGATTAGGTTACAATAGAGTTGTTACAGCAGTAGATGGAATTCGTCAAGAAGGTCAGCAATGGGGAGATGAACATGGTATTGAAGTAGATCAAAACTCAATTGACAGGGTTGAAATTATTAAAGGCCCGGCAAGTTTAAGTTTTGGGCCTGATGCCATTGGCGGCGTGGTTAATTTACTGACTGCACCAACAGTACCAAAAGGTAAAATATTAGGTGCGGCAAGTGGTATATATGGCACAAACAATGGATTGATCAATGGCTCGTTTAAATTACAGGGCAACAATAATGGTTTTGTTTGGGCAACGATACTATCTGATAAAGAGGCGAGAAATTATCAAAACCAACACGATGGCAGAGTTTACGCTACAGGGTTTAAAGAAAAAGATGCACGTGTAATGCTTGGGTTAAACAAATCGTGGGGCTATTCTTATCTTAATGCATCATTGTTTGATGATCTGCAAGATATTCCTGACGGCAGCCGTGATTCTCTTACCCGTAAATTTACTTATCAAATTACCGATGCAGATACTGTGCGTCCTATCGTACCTCAATCTGTATTAAATTCATACAGCATACCTACGCTACATCAGCACGTACAACTTTATCGCATTTATGATAACAGCAATATTCGTTTAGGCAACGGTAACCTTCTTGTAAATTTAGGCTATCAGTATAGCCACAGGCGAGAATTTACTCACCCTACCGAACCTGCTATCCCTGGTCTTAATCTGGAACTAACAACTTATACTTATGATGTAAAATATAATTTTACTATCGGTAACGGTTATGAAACAACCTTTGGCGTAAATGGCATGTATCAAAATAATGTATTGGGTTATAGTACTGATTTTCCAATCCCTGCTTATCATCAATTTGACCTTGGTCCTTTTTTCGTTATAAAAAAGAGTTATGGAAAATTAGATCTCTCGGGTGGTGTACGATATGATACTCGCTCGTTTAGCGGAAAAGCCGCATATATTGATACTACTAATTCTTATTATCCAACATTGTATACAGGTACCAATCCAACATCAACACCTAATGTTGCACAACAGTTTGCTGCGTTAAATAAAACGTTTTCGGGAGCTTCAGGAAGTTTTGGAGGTACTTATAATTTCTCAGATAAGTTTTTGCTAAAAGGCAATATTGCACGCGGATTCAGGGCACCGAGTATTGCTGAGTTATCTGCAAATGGTGCTGATCCAGGCTCGCAAATATATCATGTGGGCAACAGTAATTTTAGACCCGAGTTTAGTGTGCAGGAAGATATAGGCGCTTTCCTTACTTTGCCAAGCGTATCTGCAAATATCGAGCTTTTTGATAATCATATACAGAACTATATTTTTCAGGAACAAATATTGGATTCCAACAACAATCCTGAACGGGTAAATTCAGACGGCTCTCCAAATCCTAACGGAGAATATAGCAAGTTTACTTACGTGCAAAGCAAGGCTCGCATTGATGGAGGCGAGTTTAGTCTAGATATTCACCCACTTCCATGGCTGCATTTCGAAAACTCATTAACCTTAACGTACGGCACAAATCTTGGCAATAACGGTAACGAACCTGACAGTTTAAAGTATTTACCATTTATACCGCCACCACATACTCATTCAGAATTGCGTGCTGCTTTTGTAAAAGGATTTGACAGACTAAGAAATACGTATGCCTTTGTAGGCTTCGATCACTATAATGCTCAAAACCGCTTCTTTGGTGCTTATGGAACAGAAACTTATACGGCAGGATATAATTTGTTGAGTGCCGGCCTTGGTGCGAATTTGGTAAACGCAAAAGGAAAGAAAATTTTGGAACTGTATGTAGAAGGAACAAATCTTGCCAACGTAAACTATCAATCGAACATGAGCCGATTAAAATATTTCGACAACCCAACTGTGCCAGCAGGTGTACAACCCGGTATTTTTAATATGGGACGAAATATCAGCATTAAAGCAGTGGTACCGTTTGATTTGTGATTTATCACCAAATACAAAGATTAATATGTCGCTGAATATTTTTTAGAAGATAGAAATGTAAGATGTTGATGTGTGTATCACAACATCTTACATTTCTTATTATGCATCAAATTCCTTAGGCTCCGTCAATTCATAATTAGGATCGTAACTCACAAAAATATACAGATAAATAACGCGGCTCAATCGCATTAACCACGGTTGTATCAGGACTAAGAAAACACAATTCAGTCCAAGCCACCAAAATATTCTGTTATCATCAGTTGAAACACCAATCAATACCCACCATGCAACAAATGTAGCCACTGTAATAGCCACAGCCAATGCATAACTTACATAGCCTGTACCATACCAAAATCCTGTTTCCAAATCATATCTTTGTCCGCATTCAGAACAGGTCTCAGGCATATCAAAAATATGCGACAGCTTTAAATTCTTATATGGATTTGCATCATTAAACATTTTTCCTCGACGACAGCGAGGACAACGCATGCCCAATATGCTTACAATATAATTCGGTTTGGGTTTGTTATTTTCCATCAATGCAAAGGTAAACTAACTTAATTGGTAATGCTAAAGCAAACAGAATCTGTTATAATTGATCATTAGTTATACTTCTTCTTTTTTACGCTCTCCTATTTGCTGACGCCACATTGCATAATATAATCCTGTTTCTTTTAATAATTCCCTATGTGTGCCACTTTCTATTACTTCGCCCTTTTCCAAAACATAAATCTTATCTGCATGCATAATAGTACTTAAACGATGGGCAATTAAAATAGTGATTTGTTCTTTTGCCGTAGATATATCACGAATCGTAGTATTGATTTCTTCTTCGGTTATTGAATCTAAAGAACTTGTGGCTTCATCAAAAATTAATAAATGTGGTTTACGTAATAAAGCACGTGCAATGGATAACCGTTGTTTCTCTCCGCCTGATAATTTGAATCCGCCCTCTCCAATTAATGTATCTAACCCCTTTTCTGCGCGGTTCAATAATTTAGTACAAGCGGCTTTATCCAACGCATTGTATAATTCTTCTTCAGTTGCAGTAGCATTTACAAAAAGTAAATTTTCTCTGATAGTTCCGCTAAACAATTGTGTGTCTTGCGTTACAAATCCGATCTGATTTCTAAGGTTTTCAAAAGAAATGGAATTTTCATCAACACCATTATAAAGTATGTTGCCTTCCTGCGGTCTGTATAAACCTACTAAAAGTTTCATTAAAGTAGATTTACCACTACCACTCGGACCAACAAAAGCGATCGTATCACCAAGATTCGCATCGAAACTAATATTATCAATAGCTTTATGTCCTGCAGTCTGATGACTAAAACTTACTCTATCGAATGATAATGTTTCAATGCTTCCTATGTGTTTAGGATTGCCAGGAACCGCTTCAGGAGGTTTTTGCATCAGGTTATGAAAGTTAAGCAACGATGCTTCTGCCACACGATAAGTAATAATGATATTTCCAATTTCTTGTAAAGGACCAAATATAAAAAATGAATAAAAGGTTAATGTCATCACCTGGCCAGGAGTAAGAATATCTCTGAAAACAAGCCACATTAACATAAACATAATTACCTGGCGCAATGCGTTAACAAAGGTTCCCTGTATAAAACTCAGACTTCTAATACTTTTTACTTTTTTCAATTCAAGTCCTAATATTTTATAGGTATTCTTATTAAGCCTGTTTACTTCCTGGTCAGTTAATCCCAAGCTCTTTACTAATTCAATATTTCGCAGACTTTCTGTAGTAGAACCTGCCAATACATTCGTTTCTTTCACAATTGTTTTTTGAATCGACTTAATCCTTTTACTCAAAAAAGTAGTTAGTACAAATAACAATACTATACCTACAAAATAAACCGGCATTATAGACCAATGGAGAGAGAAAGAATAGATACAGACAAATATTACCCCCACCAGCAAACCAAATAATATATTGATAAACCCGATGATGAATTGCGTTGTATCTTCTCTAACTTTTGTAAGAATACTCAAGGTTTCACCACTACGCTGATCTTCAAATTCCTGAAAGGGTAATTTCATGCTGTGAGTCAACCCGTCTGTAAAAATTTTTGCGCCAAATTTTTGAACAATCACATTGGTAAAATAATCCTGAAAAGCTTTAGCAATACGACTCACCATAGCTACACTTACTAAAATACCGAGGTAACCTAATAAGGTCCATAAAAACTCATTTTCAGAGCGATCTGCTGTTTTTATAAATTTTTTCTTAGCATCAAAGCTGCCAATTTCATGCGCATGTGTAGCCAGCTTATCAAACATTTTTCCAAAAAAATACGGATCCATTAAAGAAAATACCTGATTAATAGCCGCTAATAATAACGCTAAAAACACCAACCACTTATATGGCTTTAAATAATTTATTAAAAGTTTCATAGCGCAAAGTTAAGAGAAAAAATACATCGAAGAATATCAATGTGTTATATCATAATTATTTTTATCCCTTCAGCTACCATTCATAAAAGAATCGTCTTTATATACATACTGCATTTGCTTTTTTAGCGTTTTTAATCGAATATTGCTTTAAGCAGATGATTGCTACTGCAATAAATCGTTTGTAGAATTAAAATTAATGAGAATTATAGGGCCAAAACAAGGATAATGTCTGGATTTAAAAGAATTCGTCGAAAAATAAAACAGTCTGCCAGTCAATTTATTTTCAATCTGGCAGATTGGGGCGCAGGCCGAAATGTGAAAATTATCGATAAAACATTGGTAATTATAAAAAATGATCTGATAGGAGATTATATCCTGTTTAGAAATTTTTTACCATACATCAAACAAAGCGAAAAATATAAAGATTATAAAATAATACTTATTGGCAACATCATCTGGAAAAATATTGCAGAAAATCTGGATGCAGAATATTATGACGAAATGATCTGGGTTTCATTTGACCGTTTCTATAAAGACTTGTCCTACAGAAGAAAAACAGTCAAAAGCATTTTATCAAAAGGCTACCAAACACTTTTTTACCCTGTATATTCAGGAGATATATACACAGAACAATTTCTGATTGCTAAAATAACAGCAAAAGAAAAAATAAAATATGCGCAGCCTTTACCTGAGGTAGGTACTAAAGTCAATTCTTGCTTTACTGAAGTAATTCGATCTGAACATCGATATCTTTTTGAAATATACCGGTACAAAGAAATGTTCGAGTTATTTCTACATCTATCTATCAAAGATTTTCAATGGTACAACATGAACGTTAACACAAATCAGTTAGTTGGTATTCCAAAACAATATGTAGTTTTCTTTCCGGGTTCCAGCGCTTATTTAAAAAGATGGAATGCATCCAATTTTGTGCAGGTTGCTGATTATATAATGTCTACTTACTCTTATCATATAGTATTAGCGGGAAGTAAAAAAGATAAGAAATATGCAAAAGCAATTATCGCTGGTATAGATGAAAAATACAGGAACCGTTTATCCGATTTTACAGGAAAAACATCTCTTCTGGATCTCGCCAACATGATCAGCAATAGTAATCTATTAATAACTACTGATTCTGCATCCTTACATATGGCTGCTGCTGTAAATAAAGAAACCGTCTGTGTATTCATGGGAGAAAGCTATGGCCGTTTCACTCCATATCCTAATGAGGTTTTTTCAAAAGGAAAATTTATTTGTCCGCCTGAAGTAGAAGTTTTGGTTCTTGATCAATTAACTACTCCTGTTTTTTTATCGCTTAATTACAATCCCGATATTAACGCTATCACTGCCGAACGTGTAATCACAGCAATTGAAGAATTATTGCCAAAGAAAGGGGTCCTGAAGAAAGTTAATCTTAGCTCTTCTCAAAACTAAAATAGTTACATACATTTATCTTTTTCTTATAACAACAATTCAGCAATAGCTTTATTATGCAGAACTATATATTGTATGTAGCTTATGGCAGCATCAACAACATAAATGAATGTAGGTACTCATTGCTTAAATATATAGATGAATATTCTTCCGACTTATTAAATAATACTTCCATTGTTATTTATACTGATCAACCTCATTTTTTTAAAACATTCACCCTATATAGCAGCAGTATTACAACAGAAGAAGTATCGCTTGCACAAATAAAAGAATGGCGCGGTATAAACGATTTTGTTTTTAGAACTAAAATAAAGATCATTCAGGATTTCTTTTCTACCCACAAAGGAAATTTACTGTATTGCGATACGGATACTTATGCGCTTACATCTCTGCAGCCAATATTTTCTTCAATAGAACAAGGGAATTTTTATATGCATTTGTATGAAGGAATATTGGGTGATAAATCAAACGCGTATTTTAAAAAATGGGATAAGTTTTTATCTACAAATCTTATTGAATACAATAAAAAGAAACTACACTATTCTAACCAGATACAAATGTGGAATGCCGGCATATTAGGAATAAGCAGCGAGAATAGTAATTTGCTTGACGATGTATTGAGTCTTACGGATACTATTTATAAAAAATTCCCTAAACATATTGCGGAACAATTTGCTTTCGGTTATTGTATGCAACAAAGGGGTATTATCAAATCAACAGCAGATAACATACTCCATTATTGGGACCTGAAAGAATTCAGAATCGTATTAGAACAGTTTTTTGAGCGCTATAAAGATGCCGATATTACAACGTTAATAAAAAAAGCCAATCAATTAGATATCTCTTCTATACAAAATGAAAAAAATAGTTTTAAAAATTTAAGCGGCTTTGAAAAGCTAAAGAATAAACTGAAAGGTAAGCACTTCGATATTCAAAAGCATTTGAATTTTTAATACACAAACTTCTTCTTAAACCAGGTTTTCAATTTGTCTTTTTTGATCAGCTTTGCAAATGGTTCTTGCAAAAAACCTGTAAATGGTTTTCCCTTGAGGATATAATGTTTGTTGAAAATAGAAGAACTACAATTCCACTTTAATAAAAATTGCTTTCTGCCATTATTCTTTTTGATACGTAAAGTTGATTTTGTTTGAAAATGATATACCATACTTTTTCCCACGCCTTTAAAATAACGACAACCAACTTCCCACATTTTTTTTGCATAATCATCATCACTCGCCATACCGGGACTAAACTCTATGCTAAAACCACCTATGATATTCCAATATTTTTTTGAAATAACGCATGGAGGCCAGCTTGAACCACTCCAATCATTTTTATGAAAAGAAGGTAATGCATTTAATAGATCCTGCTCTCTGAAGCTTTCAACATCCCTTCCAAAATCAGCCACTATTACAGCACTGTTATTTGAATCGCGAGGTTCAATCATTGTTGATGAAAGCATAAAATTATCGGTAGATAAACTATTAATTTCTTCCGCTAAATATTTATCCCAATCAGGACAAGCATACATATCATCGTTCATGTAAACAATATTATCATTTACAGCCAATTCACCAGCCATATTTACAGCAATACATATGCCTGCATTTTCAGGCGTATGCGTATATTGTATTTGCTGTTCTTGTGCCCATACAAGCGTACCATCACTGCCGTCATTAATATGCAAAATTATCTGGCAAGGCAATGTCGAATTTTTTCGAATGCTTTCTACACAAAGCTTTACATAAGGTAAATTATTCCAGGTAGGAATGATAATAGAAAACATACACAATTTTTTTTGATCGATAAGGAACAAAAATAATCAAAATAGAATGTCTAAAAAGTAAAATTATTTAGCCCATCCTTCACGATCCAGACTTCTATATTGTATTGCTTCTGCAAGATGTTCAGCCCTTATCTCTTCGGTACCCGATAAATCTGCTATAGTGCGACTAACTTTTAAGATCCTATCATACGCCCTCGCAGATAGATTCAGTTTTTCCATAGCAACTTTTAATAAATTTTGACTAGCTGTATTTATCACACAAATTTCTTTTAGCATTTTGCTGCTCATTTGCGCATTGGCATATACACCATCGACAGCTTTATATCGCTCTGCCTGAATTTCTCTCGCTCTTATTACGCGTTCGCGAATACTAGCACTTTTTTCAAATTGTTGAGAAGAAGATAATTCATTGAATGCAACTGGCGTTACTTCTACATGCAGATCGATCCTGTCTAATAACGGTCCCGATATTTTATTCAGATATTTTTGCACGCCTCCCGGCGGACAAGTGCATTCTTTTTCAGGATGGTTAAAGAAACCACATGGACAAGGATTCATAGATGCCATCAACATGAAGCTTGCAGGAAAATCTAACGAAACCTTTGCACGCGATATAGTTACTTTTCTTTCTTCCATCGGTTGCCGCATTACTTCCAACACAGTTCTTTGAAATTCAGGTAACTCATCTAAAAATAAAACGCCGTTATGTGCCAATGAAATTTCACCCGGTTGAGGATTGCCTCCGCCACCAACCAAAGCGACATTGCTAATCGTATGATGTGGAGAACGACAAGGACGTTTCGTGATCAACGTTGCATTTTCAGGTAACTTGCCCGCTACGCTATGTATCTTGGTTGTTTCTAATGCTTCCTGCAAAGTGAGTGGAGGTAGAATAGTTGGCAAACGTTTAGCCAGCATAGTTTTTTCCTGCACCCGGCGGACCAATCAAAATTGCATTGTGACTACCGGCTGCAGAAATTTCTAATGCGCGTTTTATATTTTCTTGACCTTTAACATCGCAAAAATCAATATCAAAATCTTGTTCGGCGTGAGCAAATAATTCTCTTGTATTGACAACGGTTGGTTGCAATGATTCTTCATTTTTAAAAAAATTGATCACATCATTAATATGTCCAACACCATATACATTCAGGTTATTTACCATAGCTGCTTCTTTAGCATTTTGCAATGGCACTATCAGCCCTTTGAATTTTTCTTTTCTAGCCTGTATGGCAATAGGTAGCGCACCTCTGATAGCACTAACGGTTCCGTCTAAACTCAATTCACCCATTATTACATACTCAGCTAGTTTTTCAGGATTAGCTATTTGTTCGGTTGCGCCTAAAGTTCCA
>Ga0206871_10057_pt1 | contig 27944 bp, 30 predicted proteins | sample Alteio_BWOrgCont_33_FD_152627 | JGI IMG/M metagenome (GOLD analysis project Ga0206871, IMG submission 152627) | Enriched cells from forest soil in Barre Woods Harvard Forest LTER site, Petersham, Massachusetts, United States -... | ecosystem: Environmental > Terrestrial > Soil > Temperate forest >...
GGTTCATTGAACGCAGCGGTTTGGCCGGATGTGGTTGCCACGTCGTTTCCGGGAAGGCGGACGTTGTCCTGAACCCAGGAGCGCTCCAGAGAAAGTTGGAGCGCGTAACGGCGGTCTTCCAAACGCTCGGCGCGACAGTCGAGATTCGTCCCGATATCAATGTACTGGAACCCGCCGTCTTTGCCGGTATAGACGGGTACGCGACTTCCTACCCGCAGTTTGGCAAGTTCTGTATCGCGGTGAGAACCAGCGGCGAAGACCATTGTATATGGGAGACTTTTGACTTTCTTGTCGCCCTCAAATTCAGTGACGACGACTTGAAGCTTGAGCGGTGAAAACGACGCGGCGCGCTCGTCCGCTTTTGGTTTCTCCTGAGCGCTGGCTGGCAAAGCAGTGCAAAGTGTTAGTGCGATGGTCGCGAGAATCAAGATGCGTACTGTTTTGAGCATTCCTTTTCCTCCGAGATTTCCTCGTGCCTTCTTCTACCTGCGTGTTTCTTCTGCGATCGGTTCAATGACGATTCCTGGTGTATTGAGGTCGGGAATGTCTATGTGTTTGACCGGTTGATCGGGATTTCGGCGAAGTGACGTGTTGAGCGCCGTGATAAGTTCGCGTCCGGTGCTGGAATTAGCGATGAAATGTGCGAGGGCAATGCGTTCGTCGGGTGGGACCAGAACTTCGGGCTCCGAGCGTATCGTGGTTGACGTGTTCGCTTCGGTGACCCGCGTAGCATGAATGTTGACATGCTTCAAGGTTTGGGAGGGAAGCCCCTTCGCAACGACAGTTTGCGACGACGGACCGATATGAACCTGAATTTGGCTGGCACTAGCGTTGCGCGTGGGTACGACGTTTACCTTTGCGTTTCGCGGGAGGATCGCGATTCTCCAATGCGGCAAGAACAACAGGATCATGGCCGCGGCAACTAATGTTGCGAATGTGCCGGCGAAGATTTGGGCGAAGCGTGGCGCGCGCTTTGGCTGGGGTTGTTGCGCCAGGCGCGCTGCGAGGCGGTGAAGCATCGACGCGGGGACTGGCGCGTTCATTTGGCGATGGAGGTTGGTGTCGATTGCGGCGATGAGCGACCGCTGCTCGGCTAGTTCGGTGGTGCAGTGCGCGCAGGAGTCTGTGTGTGCGCGGACTGCGGGCGGCAGGTCGGCGCCCGTGATGGCGGCTTCAATCAGCGCGGGTTTGTATTTTTCACATAGCATTGCAACTTCTCCGCTAACTGCTTTTTTGCTACGAACAGGCGCGACTTCACGGTGCCAAGCGGGAGGCCGAGCATTTGCGCGACATCGTCGAGCGGATGCTCTTCCATCGCGGCGAGAAGCATGACGAGTCGCAACTTCGGCGAGAGTTCATCGAGCGCTCGCGCGAGGTGCTGCTGAAACTCTCTCGACGCCGCGAGATCTTCGGTTGAGACGCGCGGCTGTGGCTGCGCCCACAGCGTTTCGCGCTGCTCGCGGCGATTGGCCGAGCGGGCGCGATCGAGCGCGATGCGAAACGTGATGCGCACGAGCCAGGCGCGAAAGCTGGCGCGATCGCGCAGACGCGGAAAGCGGCGGTAAGCGCGAAGGATGGCTTCCTGCGCCACGTCTTCGGCGTCGGCGCTGTTGCGCAAAACTCCGCGCGCGACGCGAAAGGCGAGCGGGCCGCACTCGGCCAGGCGCTCCTCGAACTCACGACGCAACTCGGCCGCGGCCACCGGCTCGGATTCCGGTTCGCGAGTCCATTCGGTTTGCGCCGCGGTGCCTGGGCGGGTCAGAGCCAGCTCCTGCATTCGACTTGTGTGCGAGCCGAAGGCGCTCGCCCTCCCGTTACAGCTACCAGACGCCACCGTTGGGAAAATGGTTCGCTGGTGGGAGAGCGACTGATGACTAGTGACCGGCGACTGGGGGCGACGAACGTGGGGTTTCGGAGAAATGGTTTAGACCTCAAAAGCGGCGGTCAGGCGTCGCACTCCAAAATGAGCGTTGCGGAGATGAGTTGCCACTGGAAATGTGCGGATTGCCGATATCCCATAAATATGGGAATATGGGAATTATGAAGACGACCCTGGAGATTCCGGATGCGATCTTTCGTCGCGCGAAGTCAAAAGCCGCGGAACAAGGGATTCCTTTGCGACAGTTCGTTACGGAGGCGGTGGCGGCTCGGCTTCAGGGCACGCCTGCAAACGACCCTCGGCCGTGGATGAAGCACTTAGGCAAACTGAAAGGTCTTCGGAGGGAAACCCGCCGCATTAACAAGATCATCGAAGAAGCCTCCGAGAAGATCGATACCGAGATGTGGAAGTAGGGGGGCGAATCTGATTCTGGACACAAATGCGCTATCGGCATTCGCGGATGACGATCCAGGCATCGAAAAGCCACTGAGCGAGGCCGAATTCCTCGCGATTCCGGTGATCGCGCTGGGCGAATATCGATACGGAATTGCCCAATCTCGACATCACGAAGAGTACGAAGCGTGGCTGACCGGTTTACTGGCGGAGTGCCGAGTCATCGAGATCACGGAGACGACAACGAGGTTTTACGCCGGCTTGCAGAATGAACTTCGAGAAGCCGGTAAGCCGATACCTGCCAACGACATCTGGATTGCGGCGCTGTGCCGGCAGTACAAGCTGCCGCTGCTCAGCAAAGATCATCATTTCGACTTCGTTCGTGGAATTCGCCGAATCGAGTGGTGACTGTTGACTAGTGGCTGGCGGGCCGGCGAACGTGCCATTTGCCGGGAATGGTTTAGGCCTCAAAGGCGGCGCTTGAAGCGCCGCACTCCAAAATGACTGGGCGAGAAACGTGGTCGCGCAGTTCGGCGCGAGGATCGATTTAGCTTTCCGACGCGGAGAGCCAGGCGCCGCCGAAGACCAGGCCGGGGCCGAGGCTGGCGAGGAAGATGGGCTTCCGGGCGGGCTGAGGGCAGGCGCGGAACATCTGCAAGGCGGAGTGGAGTGCGGCGCCGCAGGTGGAGGAGCCCAGATTGCCGGAGGTGGCGGCGATCAACGGGAAGGTATCCACGGGGACGCCGGCTACCTTGGCCAGAAGGTTGAGCAATCGCGGGTTGGGTTGGTGGGTGGCGAAGGCGCCGACGGCGGCGCGTGGGATGGCGCTGAGCTTTTCGAGGGCGGCGATTACTTTTTCGAGGCGCGAGATTGCGGCGCGGGAGAGGGCTTCGCCTTCGAAGACGACGGCGAGGCTGCCGTCGGGTTTGCCTTCGACTTTGACGGCGTCGGCATATTGATCGGCGCAGCCGAAGAGGAAATCGCGAATGCGGTAGGCAAGGCCGGTGGATTTTGCTGAATCGGCGGTGATGGATGAACCGGCGGTGTCGCCCGGCGACTCGGTATTGGGATTCGAAGAACGGACGACGAAAGCGCTGGCGCCATCGCCAAAGAGGCCGCCGAATTCTCCGGCGACGCGGCCGGGGACGAGCGTGCGGCTGTGCAGATCGGATGTGACAACGGCGACGGTGCGCGCCTGGCCGGAGGCGATTTGGGCCTGCGCGATCGACAGCGCGTTTATGAGGCCAAGACAGGCGCCGCCGACGTCGAATGCGCCACAGGTTTCACGCGCACCGATGCGCGAGTGAAGCTGGGCGGCGAGCGACGGATAAAGATGATGCGTTTCGCTGGTGGCAATGATCGAGTCGATTTCGTGAGGGGGGCAGGCGGCGGACTGAAGAGCTTCGTTGATGGCTTGTGCGCCGAGGGAGACTTCGGTTTCGTCTTCGGTAGCGTAGGCGAGCGATTCGATTCCGGCGCGGCTGCGGAGCTTGCCGACGGGCATGCCGAAGGCGCGATCGACTTCTTCGGACGGGACGACGCGGGAACCGAGGGCTAAGCCCGACCCGGCGATGAGCGCGGTGGGCTGCGCGTGGGGCGCGGCCTCGCGCAGACGGTGATTCGCTTGTTCATCGGTGATGAGCATGGACTGTGAGCGGTAGCCTCTCTGCAGAACCGGGGTCGGGGGACTGCGAACTGCTGAAGACATCATCCGGCAGAATTGGCGGACTTGCCAGAAGAGTTCGGCGGAAGACGGAGTAGAAGTTACGGATGATATCAGACGTGTAGTTGGATGCGAATGACATGCGGGGAGATGTTCGTTTGGGAGGCGTGAATGGAGTGTTGAGGCAGAGTTACAGTTTTGCGCGGAGTTTTCAGGTTGGGAGATTGCGAAGCGTCTCGCGCGAAATGAAAAAGCCCGCGGCCGGGTTGGCAGCGGGCTTTTCATTTGGAGGCTGGTGGTTCGTAGCGATCAGTTGCGGCGCTGGATTTTCGAAAGGAGGCGCAGCATTTCGAGATAGAGCCAGATGAGGGTGACCATCAGGCCGAACGCGCCGTACCACTCCATGTAACGCGGTGCGCCCATGCGCGCGCCGGTTTCGATCATGTCGAAGTCGAGGACCAGGTTGAGCGCGGCAATGACGACCACAAACAAGCTGAAGCCAATGCCGATGATGCCGCTGCCGTTGATCGCAGGAACCGCAATGTGGAAGAAACCCAGGACGATCTCAACGAGATAGAAGAGCGCGATGCCGCCGGTGGCTGCGATGACGCCGAGCTTGAAATTTTGCGTGACGCGAATCGTGCCGGTTTTATACGCGACGAGCATGACGGCAAGCACACCGAAGGTGAGGCCGACGGCGTGGAATGCGACTCCGGGATACGACTTGTCGAGAACGGCGGAGATGCCGCCGAGAAAGAGCCCTTCGAGGAGGGCGTAGATCGGCGCGGTGATCGGTGCCCAATTGGGCTTAAAGATGGTGGCCAACGCGGCGATGAGGCCGCCGAAGATGCCGCCGACCATCCATGGCATAGCGCTTTCTGGCTGAGGCGAGTGTGAGAGGCCCCAAGTCCAGGCGGCGGTCGCAATGACGCACAGAAGCAGCACTCCGGTCTTATTAACTGTGCCCTGGACGGTCATCGCTTCGCCGACGCCGATGGCGGCTTGGCCTTGAAAGGCTTTTTCGCTAAGCGCGGGATTGGACGTGCGGAAAGGGTTGGGCATGGTGGTGTCCTTGTTTCTGTACGGCGACGGAATGAAGCAGTATTGTGTCACCCTCAGTTTACTACCGACGAGAGACGGATTCCAATTTACCCGGGGCCCTGAACGTCGGTGTCTTCTACGGAGGAAGATGCCATGAGGCGATTTGGTGTGGTGTTGTTGGTCATGATTGGAGTTGTTGCGGGAGCTTTGTCTGCCGTATCTGGCGGAAAGACGCTGACGAATGATCCGTTGACGGGACTTCCGATTCCACCGAGCGAGGATCGTTTGAATCTTGGGAATGAGCCGATGGTCCTCGACGCAACGCCGATGTGCAAGAGTACGATGAAGTCGGATTTTTATTCGCCGAACGGGCTCAAGATGAACGCGACAGCGGCGTGGTACGAATCGAAACTGCCCGGATTTAAGAAGGTGGCCGGCTGGCACAACAACAGGACGAGTATCGTCTTTTACAAACCTGATGGCACCGTGGTTGTGTCGCTGACAGGTACAGTGGCTCCGCAAGGTCAGGACAGCGAGGTGCACGGGATCGTTTATGCGACGTTAACTCCTGCGTTGCCGGAGAAGGCGTTCGCTGGGTTCACGACAGGAAACGTGGATTGCCGGTAGCGGATTACTTGCCACGCGATTAGTTTTGCGACGAATGAGTGCTGCGAATCATTAGGGCAGCGGCGATCGCGCTCAGGACTGCCAGGGCGGCGCTAATGAGCATGAGTTCGCGGAAGCCGGAGACGAAAGATGCGTCGACGGCGTAACGGACGGCGTCGCGAAGGGCGGGATTGAGGTCGGCGGGAATGGTCACGCCGCCGAGATTGAATCGCTGAGCGCTGAGAGCGGCGTTGGCGGCAGCCGGCAGCGCAATTTTGTGTAGCTCTATTTCGAAACGGCGCGCAAAAACGTCGATCATAACGATGCCGAAGACCGCGATGGAAAGCAGTCCAGCGGTGCGAGAAACAGCGTTGTTCACACCCGACGCAGTGCCGGCCAACTGTTCATCGACAGCGTTCATTACGGTCGTCGTGAGTGGCGCGATACTGATGGCCATGCCGAAACCCAGCACGACAATCGCGGGGAAAAATGTCGTCCAATAACTCGCGTGCGTGCCCGGCCTTATAAATAACGCGAAGCCCACTGCGGCCACCATCGGACCGACGATGAGTGGACCCCGACTTCCATATCGCGCGACAAGACCACCGGCCCACCGCGACAAAATGAACACCGAGAGGATGAACGGCAGAAGCGCCGCCCCAGCGGCTGTGGCGGAGTAGCGCTGCACCTGGATGAGATTGAGCGGGAGAAAATAAAACATCCCGGACAGCGCGGCGTAAAGAAGAAGGGTGAGCAGGTTCGCGCCCGAAAAATCCATCGAGCGAAACAGCGAGAGCGGCAGCATCGGAGATTTTCTTCGGGCTTCGACAAGGATGAATAGTGCCGAGGCAACGACGCCGCCTGCAAGCGCGGCGAGAACCATTCTGTTCGCGAAGCCACGCGAGGAGGATTCGATCAATCCGTAGACGAGCGCGCCAAGACTGACGGTCGCGAGCGAAGCACCGAGCCAATCGAGTTCGCTCGCGGATTTGACGTCGCGGCTCTCGGGGACGAACCGGAACGTGAGCACAAGAACTGCAATCGCGATCGGCGCGTTAATGAAAAAGACCGCGCGCCAGGAAATATGTTCGATGAGCCAGCCGCCCATCACCGGGCCGACTGCGGCAGTGATGGAGGTGAACGCCGACCAGGTACCGATCGCTTGGCCGCGCTCTTCCTGCGGAAACGAAGTCGTGATGATCGCGAGACTACCCGGCACGAGCAACGCGCCGCCAATTCCCTGCACCGCGCGCGCGGCGATCAAGTGCGTAATGTTGGGAGCCAGTCCACACCAAATTGAAGCAAGCGTGAATAGAACTACGCCGGTGCTGTAGATCCGGCGGCGGCCGAAGTGGTCGCCGAGCGAACCGCCCACGAGCAAAAGGGCAGCAAGGAAGAGTGCGTACGACTCGATGACCCACTGCACGTCGACGGCGGTGGCGCGGAACGAGGATTGGAGGGCGGGCAAAGCGACGTTGACGACGGTGCCGTCGATGAAGACCATGCTCGAGCCGAGAATCGTTGCGGCAAGCACGCATCGGCGAGCGGATTTTTCGTGAGGAACGCTGGATGTGCTGGACATAGTGCGGCAGAAAGATGAGATGAGCGCGAGGTCAGGAAGGATAGAGAGTTGGTAGCGCTAACGGGAATCGAACCCGTATTTCGGCCTTGAAAGGGCCGCGTGCTAACCGTTGCACCATAGCGCCAAACACGGTGGGAACAACCTAATAATTCTAGCAGAGAGCAGGCGATTCGCAGAATCGTTTGCGCGACCGGCTGGCCGATTATTTGAGGGCCGCGTCGATCTGCTTCAGTGCTGCCTCAGAATCGGGCAACCACGCGGCGCCCAGTTTGCGCACGGCGGCCTGGATCACGGGAAGAGGCTGGCCCGCGAGCTTTTCGCGAAGATTCTGCCACTCATTGCGGAGCGCTTGACCGTCTTCGGACGACGCATCGGCCAGGTAGTGCTTTGCGGCTTTCGTTGCCGAGCCGTATTCGTTGCGAAAATCCTGGTGCAGGTAAGCGGAGAAAAATTCGCTGAGGGTCGGATAGTCTTCGGCAGCGATCGGCGAGTGCAACGGTGCGGCTTTCGATTTGCTCTTGTCGAGGCGCGTCATTCGCGGTCCTCAGGATAGGTTGTGAGCACGAAAAATCCTCCGTCGCGATCGGCTTTGAGAACTACTACGGCTCCGGAGCAGGGTTCGGATGAGTTTTCGCCGTGATGCATGGTGCGACCGATGGGACGGCCGGCGTCGAAATGCAATGCGAGATTTGGACGCGGATAACCGCGATCCGTCCAACGATCGATCTTGGATTGATTGGCGCGGATTGCGGCGGCGACGGTTTGTTCGGCGGAAGCGAGATCGGTCCACGTGGAAGCGGCGGAGATGTCGCGCTCGCGATTCAGGCGCTCGCGGAGTTGGTCGTCGTTACGGCCAACGTGTTTGTCGAGGGTGTGGCCGCCGCGTCGTTCGTCGCGGGCGAGGTCGTAGCGATCGCCGGAGCTCGTTCGACTGTCGGGGTTACGCGGCTGCGCATCTCTTGAGGGTGAAGCTGCAGCGGTTTCGCCGCTAGTGGCGCGATTTTCGGAAGGCGCAGACTGGCACGCAACCAGCGTGAACACCAGGAACAGGAGCGCAACGACAGTGGAGGTTGTGTTCCGCAGCGATGACAATCGCGCACGATCTTGAATTGAAGGCGAGCCAGGCAAATTTAGCTCTTACGGTCTTCCCACTCTTCGTGCCAGGCCTGCTGGATGGCTTCGAGTTTGGACTCGTTGGATTTTTGCGGATCGCCGGCGAACCCGGGGAGTTCGGTGACCCACTTGTGCATGTCGGTGAAGCGAACGGTGTAGGGATCGGTGTCGGGATGCGCGTCGGTCAGGCCGATGGCGATGTCGTCGAGATTTTCCCAGTCGAACGAGGGCATTTTCGCTCCTAATGAAAGGCTGGAGAAGATTTCACCACAGAGTCCGCGGAGTTCACAGGGCTAAGACTAGGATGCTGCGCGCGTTCGAGAAGACTCAGGGACTGCGTCCTCAGTGATCTTTTTCTTTGACGTGATTTTTGTTCCACTCGGGGATTTCGACGACGATATCAGTCGTGCCGTCAGGTACGGTCTGGCAGCCGAGACGCGACTTTGGCGTGATGCCCGGCGCTTCGTCCAGTTCGTCGAGTTCGGCGTCCGTGGCCTCGTTGCAGGATTCGAGTCCCTGTTTGACGATGACGTGGCACGTTGAGCATGCGCAGACTCCGCCGCAAGCATGGTCGAGCCCGGCTTTGATGCCTTCGGAAATGTCGAGAATGCTGCCGGGAAGGCCGTTGTGACCGTATGGGACCTGTGCGGGATCGACTTCGATCGTTTTGCCGCTGGGAAGAAATGTGACTTTGTATTTCTTCGTGGCGGGGGTGTATTTGACTTCTTCGATATATGGGTTGCTGCCGCCCATTTGCTCTCTCCTTCGGAAAATCAAAAACAGTGCTCGGCGGTGTGACATCGTGCCAAGCTGGCGCGCAGCAGTGCTGCGCCCCTACAGAATCGCGACGAGCACAGGCAGAAAGGCCTGTGCCACTTAAACTTCGGCCAGTTTACGGCCTTCCAATGCTGTTGATACTGCCCCGTTCATGACCAATTCCGCAAGGCGTTCTGTTGCGTGATTCAGTTCGTCGATGCGCTTGCGGATGAGTTTGTAATCGTCGCCTGCGACGGATTCCTTCAGCGCGGCGACAGATTTGTCGATCGCGGCGCGCTCTTCCGGCGGAAGCGATGCGCCTGCGGGGCTCGTCAGCGCTTTTTGCGTCGCGGTGAGGATCGATTCGGACTCGGTGCGCGCTTCGATCACCTGGCGCCGCGCGAAATCCTGTTCGGCGTATTCGATCGATTCTTCGAGCATGCGTTCGATCTCGGTGTCATTGAGTCCGTAGCTCGGCTGGACCTCGATCGAGTGTTGCTCGCCGTTGCGCAGATCTTTCGCGGCGACTTGCAGAATGCCGTTGGCGTCGATCAGGAATTTGACCTCGATGCGCGGCAGGCCTGCGGGCGACGGCGGAACTTTCAGGACGAAGCGCGCGAGCGAGCGGCAATCCTTGGCGAGTTCGCGTTCGCCCTGGAGGACGTGGATGTCGATGCCGGTCTGATTGTCTACGCCAGTGGTGTACATCTCCTGCGCGCTCGCGGGGATTGTGGAGTTGCGCGGGATAACTTTGGCGACCGCGCCGCCGTAGGTCTCGATGCCGAGGGAGAGCGGCGTAACGTCGAGCAAGAGCATGTTTTGCACGCCGCGATCGAGGATGTTGGCCTGCACAGCTGCGCCGAGCGCGACCACTTCGTCGGGATTGAGCTCGGTGTGCGGCTTGCGGCCGAAATAGTTTTCGACGGTGGCGCGAATGAGCGGCGTGCGGGTTGTGCCGCCGACGAGGACGATTTCGTCGATTTCGCTCGGCTTGAGATGCGCGTCGGCGAGGGCTTGCTTCACCGGACCCATCGTGCGGTCGACGATCGGCTTGATGATGGCGTCGAAATCGGCGCGGGTGAAATCGTGCGCGAAGACGGCGCCGCCGGGGAGCGCGAAGCGAATGCTGGCCGTTTGCGAATCCGAGAGCTGGTGTTTGGCCGTGATCAGCGCTTTGCGAAGTTCCTGTGCGAGTTCGGGCTGGCCGGCGACGTCGACGCGATGATGCTCGGAGATTTTCGCGCGGATCAACGACTGAAGCGCGTTGTCGATGTCGTCGCCGCCGAGGTGCGTGTCGCCGTTCGTCGAAAGCACTTGGTAGATGTCGCCCTCACTGGTCGAAATCAGCTTGAGGACCGAAATATCGAACGTGCCGCCGCCGAGATCGTAAACGGCGACGTGGCCGCGTTGCTTTTCGTGTAGGCCGTAGGCGAGAGCGGCGGCCGTCGGTTCGTTGACGAGGCGTAAGACTTCGAGGCCGGCGATTTTGCCGGCGTCCTTCGTGGCCTGGCGCTGCGCATCGTTAAAGTACGCGGGAACGGTAACAACGGCGCGATCTACTGGCTCGCCGAAATGAGCTTCGGCCCAGTTCTTCAATTCGCGCAGGATGAACGCCGAAATTTCCGGCGGCGTGAATGTTTTGTCGCCGAGCTTGACGCGGATTACATTCTTGCTCGATGGATCGATGCGGAACGGAAATAGTTTGAGTTCGTCTTGAACGTCGACTACACCGCGTCCCATGAGGCGCTTCACCGAATAGATGCTGCGCTCGGATTGAGTGAGCAACCGACGCCGCGCAGGTTCGCCGACGATAACGCTGCCATCCGGATCGATACTGACGACCGACGGGCAAAGTGTGCTGCCATTCGGACCAACGATGCACTTCGGCGCGCTCGTCGCTGGATCAATGTATGCGACGAGGCTGTTCGTTGTTCCTAGATCAATTCCTACAATTCTTCCCATACTCAGGCTAGTTCCTTTGCAACGCCGTTCACGAGATTGCGAATGTATGAGCGGCGATTGAGCAGTTCGTTGAGACGGACTTTGATTGCATCGCGGTCCGAATCTGCGGCATTCGCGTCGATTGCCGCGTCCCATTGTTTCGCCGCGGCAAAAAGTTGCTGGTCGACCTCGAGCAATTTTTCTTGAAAGCTCGTCTCGGCAATTTCAAGTTTCGATTTCAAACCTTCAAGATCACCGCCGCTGGCCTTCGCTTCGCGTAATTCATCAAGCGACTCGTTCAACTCGAAGACTTCTTCGAGTAGTTCGGGAGGCGCTTGTTGCTTCTGTTCGCCCTCTTTTCGAGCCCCTTCAATTTCAAGCAGATACTCGACACGCGCGACCGGATCGCGAAGCACGCGGTATGCGTCGTTGAGCGCTGAGCTGCGCTTGAGCGAATCGGCTTGCTCTTCCGCCGTGGCGTTCACGAAATTGTCGGGGTGCAGCTTCCAACTGAGCTGCAAAAATCTCTGTTCGAGGCCTGGCATTTCGATCCACAGCTTGCGCGGCAAGCTGAAGATTGCGAAATAGTCTTGGCGTGACGGAGCTGTCGAAGGAGTCGCCATGGGATTTACGCTCTCGTTCAAAACTCGATGACCTTGGGCCGCGCAGAAAACAAAAAAAGTGGCTGGCGATCGGCTGCCGGCCACTTCTGTAGAGCTCGGGTTCGCTTCACTGGCCGACGCGCGACGCCGGCTCGATTACGCGGTGAACGAACTGCCGCAGCCGCAGCTTCGCGCGGCATTGGGATTCTGAAAAACAAATCCCTGGCGCATCAGGGTTTCTTCGTACTCGAGGACGGTTCCGGCAAGATACAAAAGGCTCTTTGGATCGACGAAGATGCGCGCACCGAATTCCTCGAAAACTTTATCGCGATCGCGAGACTGCGTATCGAGACGCATCGCATACGAAAGCCCCGAGCAACCGCCGCCCTGCACACCGACGCGAAGGCCTCCCTGATCGAGAGGCACGCCGTCTTTTTCGAGCAGCGCTCGGATCTTCTGCGCGGCGCGTTCGGTGACGCGAATCGTTGGAACGCTTGGCGAAATTGTTTCGAGTGTTGCCATCTCTAAACCCAACGGTTAGTGCGCAGCAGCCTTTTCGTGCGCCGGAACTTCGATACCGTGTTTCTTCTTCCAATCGCCGATGGCCGCCTTGATGGCGTCTTCGGCGAGAACCGAGCAGTGAATCTTGACCGGCGGAAGCGCGAGTTCGCGAACGATATCGGTGTTCTTGATGTTGAGCGCTTCTTCGACCGTCTTGCCCTTCACCCATTCCGTGGCGAGAGACGAGCTGGCGATTGCCGAGCCGCAACCGAACGTCTTGAACTTCGCTTCCTCGATCACGTTCGTGTCGGGATTGATCTTCATCTGCAGCTTCATCACGTCGCCGCATTCGGGCGCACCGACGAGGCCGGTCCCGACGTTGGGATCTTCCTTCGGCAGGCTGCCGACGTTGCGCGGATTGTTGTAGTGATCGACGACCTTTTCACTGTAAGCCATGTCGTTGCTCCTTTACTTCCGAACTCTTAAATTTCGATAACGCAAATTCGACAACCGTAGCTTTGTATCCGTGCAAAAAGCTCTAGCGTCCCGCCACGACTTTCGCAGTCGCCTGCAGACCGGAACTCTTCACGAGATCTTCCGCGATCGCAACGTTGGGCACCGAAGCCGAACGCCCGGCAGTGAGTTGGCGCTGCACATCGCGAATCACATCCGCGTGCACGCCGAGACTCTTCAAGAACGTGCGAACCTGCTGCACTTCATGAAACGAGCGAACGCCCGCCGTACCTTCACCGTCGGAGTCGTAGGGCACGAAAGATACCCGAAACGCCGCTCCAACGCCACCGATTGAACGGTGAATCCGAATTGTCCCTTCATTAGCCATGTTCTGTCTTTTCCTCTTCCTTCAGCGATGTTTCTCAGTCGATGAATAATTTTGTCAGGCGGCCGTCCACTTCACCTTCGAGATATCGATGCCTTCCTTGGCCATCTCATACAGCGGCGAAAGCTCACGGAGCTTGCTGACGACCTGAACCATCTTGTCGACCACGTAATCGACCTCTTCCTCGGTGTTGAAGCGTCCGAGGCCGAAGCGAATCGAGGTGTGGGCCAGGTCTTCTCCCACGCCTAATGCTTTGAGTACGTAACTGGGCTCGAGGGTTGCTGAGGTGCACGCAGAGCCGCTCGAAACCGCAATATCGTTGATGCCCATCAAGAGCGACTCGCCCTCGACGTAGGCAAAGCTCATATTGAGGTTATTCGGCAGGCGATGCTCCATCGAACCGTTGATGAAGACCTCGTCGAGCTTGGCTTCAAGGCCTTTTCTCAGGCGCTCGCGAAGCGCAAGAAGCCGAGCGCCTTCGCTCGCCATCTCCTGCTGTGCGATCTCGCAAGCCTTACCGAGCCCGATGATGCCCGTAACGTTGAGCGTCCCCGAACGCATGCCGCGCTCGTGGCCACCGCCGTCGATGATCGCCGAAAGCTGCACACGAGGATTGCGGCGGCGAACATACAACGCGCCGACGCCCTTCGGCCCATAAATCTTGTGACCCGAAATCGCGAGCAGATCGATGTTGTCTTTCTGCACGTCAACCGGAATCTTGCCGACCGCCTGGACGCCGTCGACCGCGAAGATGATGCCGTGTTCCTTGGCAATCTTGCCGATTTCCTGAATCGGATTAATCACGCCAATCTCATTGTTGGCGTACATAATCGTGATCAAAATCGTCTTCGGCGTAATCGCCTTGCGAACGTCCTCCGGATCGACGCGCCCATCCTTCTGCACCGGCAGATAGGTCACTTCGTAGCCGTATTTCTCAAGCCGCTTGCAGGTGTCGAGAACAGCCTTGTGCTCGATCGCCTGCGTGATGATGTGGTTGCCCTTTTCGCGATACATCTCGGCAACGCCCTTGATCATCAGGTTGTCGGATTCCGTCGCGCCGCTCGTGAAGATAATTTCCTTCGGCGTTGCGCCAATCAGCGACGCGATTTGCTGACGCGCGGTTTCGATCGCTTCTTCACCGGCCCAGCCAAACGAGTGGTTCCGGCTCGCAGCGTTACCAAACTTTTCCGTGAAATACGGCAGCATTGCGTCGACAACCCGGGGATCGACCGGCGTGGTCGCGTGATTGTCCATGTAAATCGGGAGCTTCACAGCCATTGTTCCGTCTCCTACTCCGTGAAAATTGCTCGCTGCCTTCACCTATCGTGTCAAAGACAGCGCGACGAGCGCAGGTTCATGCGGATCTTCGCTCATCTGAGAAATCGTTACCGTGCTCAACACCTGCAAAATGCTTTCGTTCACCCGGCGCAGCGGCTCTCGCACCGAGCACTTATCCGTCGCGTCGCAAGTTCCATGACTCGTCACGCACGACGTAATCAGCACCGGTCCGTCGATCGCCGAAATCACATCGAGCGCGCTGATCGCACCCGGCTCTTTCGCCAACTGATATCCGCCGCTCGAGCCATGCTTCGCGGCAACCAAACCTTGTCGCGCCAGCTTCTGAAGCACTTTCGCCATCAGCGTCGTAGAGATGCCGTACTCTTCCGAAATCTCGTTCGCACTACACGCGTGAGCGTTGCGGTGTGTCGCCAAATGCTTTACAGCGATCAAGCCGTAGTCGGCTTTCTTGGACAGCTTAAACATCTGCGGCTGATTGCTCCTCTATCTCAAATGCGACAAAATCGGTCCCACTTGAAATACTATCCTCTTCCCCTATGTAAGTCAAACCGAAAGGCTGCCTTAAAGCTGTGCAAAATGTTGATTTCGAGCGGGTTATAGTACTACGCGAAGAAACTCGCGATCAAGCCGAAGGCTACCCCACGTGGTAGGCTAACCTGCGCATTGGATGAGGAGAACCGGATGTCGCGTTACATACATTGGGGTTATTTCCTGAGGATTTCAACCTTCGGGCTGGCGATTTTCGCGGCTTGTGGCGATGTGAGGGCGCAGTCGGACCAGGCGGCTCAGAGCGCTAAGAACGCCCCGTCGGGCTCAACCGCCTCCCAAGCTACTGAAGATAAAGTCTTTACACTCGTCGGAGCAGGAGATATCGCCGGTTGCGGCGCGGCCCTCGCCGGTGCCGAGGCCACCGCCAAACTCATCGAAGGGATCCCAGGAGAAGTCTTCGCCTCCGGCGACCTAGCCTACGAACACGGAAACGCCGCCGAATTTCACGACTGTTATGGCAAAACTTGGGGCCGCTTCAAGGATCGAACGCATCCCACGCTGGGAAATCACGAATACGGCACGCCGGAAGGCCGTGACTACTTCAAATATTGGGGCGAGCGTGCCGGACCGGTCGGCAAGGGCTACTACAGCTTTGACCTCGGCGTTTGGCACATCATCGCGCTGAACTCAAACTGCGACGCGCCCGGCCTCGGCGGTTGCGCCGCAGGCTCCCCCGAAGAGGCGTGGCTGAAGAAGGATCTCAGCGAGCACCCTGGCTCGTGCATCATCGCCTACGGCCATCACGCGCTTTTCAGCAGTGGAATCTTCCGGAAGCACGCCGTGCATCCCGAACTCAAACAGATTGTGCAGGATCTGTACGCCGCGCATGCCGACCTGCTGCTCGTCGGCCACGAACATTCCTACGAGCGGTTCGCCCCTCAAGATCCCGACGGAAAAGTCGACCCCGAACACGGCATCCGCGAAATCGTCGTTGGCACCGGCGGTCGCAGCCACGATCCGCTGGGATTTGCGATGGACAATAGCGAAATCCGAAACTCGAGCACGTTCGGCGTGCTCAAGGTCACGTTGATGCCGCATGCCTACACGTGGGAGTTTATTCCCGTCGCGGGAGAGACATTTACCGACTCAGGTTCCGGCGTCTGCCACAATCGCGCGCCGCAAGAAGCAAACGTGCACGGCCTCAAGTAGGACTGATAGAGCCGGCATCTTGCCGGCGTTTTCTCCTGGTGCTTGCCGCAGGTCGCAATCTTACTTCGCGCAACTCCCGCCCGCACCTGCCGCATCAACGAGCTTCTGCACCGCACTCGTTGGCACTAACAACAGCTGCGCCCTCGGCTCCTGGAGCTTCGTAATCGCCGCCGTCTGGCTCGCCTTCCAGTCCGCCGGCGCAGCTGTACCACGCGCAATCTGATCCAGCGCCGCCAATCCCGCCGTGCCGAGCGCAGACAGATTCTGCGACACCTGCGCGATATCCTTCACCAGAAACGACCTCTGCTCCAGCGGCTGCAACTTCGCATCGTTGTCGCGCCAAATAATAAATTGTGCGCGCAAGCGAGCCGCGAGATCCGCATCGTGGCAGCTCGACGCCAGAAACCTGTCCACCAGTTCGCCGAATTCCCGCGCCTTCTCGCTCTCGAGCGACACCGCATCCACCACACGATTCAGCGGCGTCATGCTCGTCGGCTCCGCCGGAGCCAGCTTCTCGCGATCGTAGTCCTTCACCGGCTCAACCAGATCCGCGATCGTCTTCAGCGCCTCAAACTCATCCGGGCTGGCCGTCCCCACAATCCGCCTCGACATCGCGCGGTAGTACGAGTGATGCGTAAGATCGAGCAACTCGAGCCGAGCGCTCTCCGCATTCATCCGCGCATACATCGACGCAACATCCGTCACGCTCTGCGGCGACCACAACCGCTCCGCAATCGCCGCCGAGCGCGGCCACACGCGCGAATCCATGTTTTGCGCATTGACGTACTCCGACCACATCGTCGCCTCGCCGCCTAAAATCAATTTCTGCTGTTCCGGTGTGAGATTCGCCGCCGCCCCGCCCATCGGATCGACCGCGTAGTGCCGTGCCGCGCTCCACCCCAGGTCGATGTAGTAGCCGTTCGAAAGAATCCCGCGATAACCCTGCGAAGCCGCTTCCGCAAGCGATGCCTGCCCGCGCCACGACTGAATTACGATGTCTTTCGGCACGCCGGGGATGAACACCTCGTCCCATCCGACGACCGCCTTGCCGTGCTTCGTCACGATCTTCTGCACGCGCCCGCTGAAATACGCCTGGAGCTCTTTGTTGTCCTTGATGTTGTGCGCTTTTTTGAATTCCTGAACCTTCGGATTCGCATCCCACTGCTTGCCGTTTACTTCATCTCCGCCGATGTGGAAGAAGTGATCGGGAAAAACCTTCGTCATCTCGCCGATAAACTCATCGAGAAATTTGTAAGTCTTCTCATTCGTTGGATCCATCGCCGGATCCATCACGCCCCACTTGCGTTCGATCTGATACGGACCCGGACCACTGGCCAACTCCGGGTAACCGACAAACCAGGCGGTGCTGTGGCCCGGCATGTCGAATTCTGGAACGACACGAATTCCACGTTCGCGCGCGTACGCAATAAAATCGCGGACTTCGTCCTGCGTGTAATAAAGATTGTCCGAGCCCTGTTCCTGCAGCTTCGGAAACTTCTTGCTCTCGATGCGGAATCCCTGATTTTCGGAAAGGTGCCAGTGGAAGACGTTCATCTTCACGGCTTCCATGCCATCCACGTTTCGCCGCAAGACATCGAGCGGAATGAAATGGCGCCCAACGTCGAACATGATTCCTCGCCACGGGAAGCGGGGCTGGTCGTTGATCGTGACGACCGGAACGTCGAAGCCCTCGGCACCCGGCTCGACCAGTTGCAGAAATGTTTGCAGCCCGTGCATCGTGCCGAGCGGGGTCGCGGCGTTCAACTTCGCGCCATCCGCCGTGACCTCGAGCGTGTAGCTCTCGTCCTCTCCAAGCTCTTGAATCTCTTTGCTGGAGTGATCGGTGTGAATCGTCAGGGTCGCCTTGCCGCTGGTCGCCCCTTTCGCGAGATTCGGAAACGCAGTTTCGCGATTGAGCTGTGTCAGAAATCGCGCCACGGAATGCTCGAGCCGCGGCTCCGTATGACCGGTCAGCGCGACCGTGAACGATGCGTCGACGCGAAGTTGGCCGCTGCCCTGCTGCACGCTCGATGGCCACGGCATCAGGCTCAGTTTTTGCTGCGCCTGCGCGTTCGCCAATCGCGGTGGCATGAGTGCGCTCAAAGCGAAAACCCCCAGCAGCAGTATTCCCCGAACCGGCCAACTGTGCATCATCTTCGCAAATCCTCCGACCCGATTTCTTGCCACATTTCCGTCACTAATACGATTCAATAACGCTTGGCATCCTCGCATAAGCTTTGACGTGGCGAAACTGGTTTGTGGGTCAGGAGTTCGCCGTCCCTCGGTTCCTCCGCGTTACTCGGGCAGCCCGGCGCCTCTGCGTTATTCTCTATTCTTTCGGTCCGATTTGGCTGGTATGGAGCGGAAGTTTGCGGCGCGCCCACTCTCGGGGCTGAGTTAGAATACCGGCAGCGGTCCGCAACGAATGAAAACGTCCATCGCCATATATCCGGGCTCGTTCGACCCGGTCACCAACGGCCACCTCGACCTCATCGAGCGCGGCGAAAAGATGTTCGATCTGGTCATCGTCGCCGTGCTCAAGAACGCAGAAAAGCAGCCGCTTTTCACCGTGCCCGAGCGTGTCGAGATGCTGCGCGAAGTTACCAGCCGGTGGAGCGGTGTCGAAGTCGACGTGTTCGATGGCCTGCTCGTCGATTACGCCCGCAAGCGCGGTGCCGGCGTGATCTTGCGCGGCATTCGCGCCGTCTCCGACTATGAGTACGAACTCCAGATGGCGCTGATGAATCGCAAACTCGAGCCGCGTCTCGAAACCGTCTTCATGCTGCCCGGCCAGGACTACAGTTACCTCAGCTCGAAACTGGTGCGCGAGGTCGCGCAACTCGGCGGCCCTTTGAAGGGACTCGTGCCGACCGTCGTCGAAGAAAGATTACGCGCCAAGATCGCATAGCGCGCGCCACAGGAGAAACAGTGCAACTCACCGATCGCATCAATCGCATCCAAATCTCGCCAACGTCCGCCGTCATCGCGGAAGCCGACAAGCTCAAGGCGAAAGGCGTGGATATCGCCGACTTTGGTCCCGGCGAGCCGGACTTCCCGACTCCCGATCACATCAAGCAAGCCGCGATTCGCGCCATCGAGCACAACTACACGAAGTACACGCCGACCGGCGGCATCCTTCCTTTGCGCGAAGCCATCGTCGCGTGGCACAAGCGCGAGCTTGCTTCAAACTACGAGCCGAAAGAGTGCGTCGTCAACGTCGGCGGCAAGCACTCCATCTTCAATTGCGTCAGCGTTCTTGTGCAGCAGGGAGACGAAGTCATTATCCCGGCGCCCTATTGGGTCAGCTACCCCGACATAGTGAAGTATGCCGGTGGCACTCCAGTCTATGTCGACAGCAAACCCGAGGATGGTTTTAGCGTGAAAGCCTCGGTGATCGAAAGGGCGATCACGCCGAAAACGAAGATGGTAATTTTGAGCTCGCCAAATAATCCGACGGGTGGCGTCATTCCTCCAGACGAGTACGAGCGCATTCTAGCGGCTTGCAAAAAGCACAACGTCTGGTTGATGGGCGATGAATGTTATTCGCATTTCGTCTACGAGCAGAACAAGCCCTATTCGATCGCCAGCGTCGCAGGCTCAAAAGAAAACGTCATCATCATCGGTTCGATGTCCAAAACTTTCGCGATGACCGGCTGGCGCGTCGGCTACACGCTGGCGCCCGAAGCGTTGATTCAGGCGACCGTGAAGCTGCAAAGCCAATCGACGTCGAACCCGACATCGATCGCGCAGCACGCCGCGCTCGAAGCAATGCGCGGCACGATGGACACCGTGCCCGTGATGCTCGCCGAGTACGAAAAGCGCCGCAAGCGCATCGTCGAAGGCCTGCGCGCCATCAACGGCGTTACCTGCGAATGGCCGGGCGGCGCGTTCTATGCGTTCCCCAACGTTTCGGCGCATCTCGCCAATGGCCAGAGCGGGCAAGCGCTGGCGAAGGACACGACCGAACTCGCAAAGCTACTGCTCGACAAAGCGCGCGTAGCTCTCGTCCCCGGCGATGCCTTCGGCGCGCCCGGATATTTGCGCCTTTCCTACGCCACATCGATCGATCGCATCGACGAAGGCCTGCGCCGTCTCGATCGCTTCTTCTCGCGGGTCGAGGCCGCTGCTTAATTTGAAGCCGGCGCCTCAGCGGCTCGAGCCGATTTTCAGCCCGCGCATCTGGGGCGCACGGTCGCTCGCTCCGCTCTTTCCTGAAAAATCAAACCTCGCCGAGCCGCTGGGTGAAGCATGGCTCACCGGTCTCGACTGCCGCGTGGCAACCTCCGAATTTCGTGGCAAGACGCTGCGCGAGGCGTGGCGCGCGATGCCTTCAGAATGGCGCGGCGCACAATTTGCCGACGGCGACGAATTCCCGCTCCTCGTGAAATTCATTTTTCCGACGGACATGCTTTCGTTGCAGGTTCATCCAGACGACGCATACGCCGCCGTGCATGAACGCGAAGCAGGCGGCCGCGGTAAAACAGAGATGTGGCATTTCGTTGCGACCGAGCCGAATGCGCAGATTTTGCTCGGCCTCAAACCCGGCGTGGACAAGACGGCATTTCTCGACGGTTTGAAAAATCAGACGCTGGAATCCCTGTTCCAGGAAGTCCATGTGCACGGCGGCGACACGGTTTTCGTCCCCGCAGGCACGCCGCACGCGATCGGTCCCGGCATGATCGTCATCGAAGTGCAGGAATACTCCGACCTGACCTACCGCGTTTATGATTACGGCCGCGTCGACTCCAACGGAAAGCCGCGCGAGTTGCACATCGAAAAAGCTTTGGACGTCACGAATTTTGCCGCGAACGTCGCTGGAAAAACTCGAAGACTGACCCTGCCGGCCGAAGAGGAAAGTATCGACCGCTCGTTGCTTGCCGCGTGCCGTTTCTTCGCGACGGAATTGTGGGCATCGCAATCTCCTTACGCAATTCCTGTGACCAGCGCGCATTTCGATCTCATCGTTTTGCTCTCGGGACGCGGAGTCTTACGCGCGAAGGATTTCGGATTCCCGATCGAACAGGGCGAGTGCTGGTTTCTGCCCGCCAACCTCGAAGAGTGTCATTTCGTTCCCATCGAACCGTCGAAAATGATTCGCACCTACGTGCCGAATCTCTCTGTTTTGCGTGAGGAACTCCAACGCGGCGGGCAGCCCGCTTCGGTGGATAATACTGTCTTCGATTGACCTGACCGATTTCCTATGGCCGCGGAAAAACTGTCAACGCATGCGGTGATTCTCGCTGGGGGACGCGGCACGCGTTTCTGGCCTCGCAGCCGAACGCGTACGCCAAAGCAACTCCTCAACATCGTCGGCCAGGACACGATGCTCGAACAGACGGTGGCGCGCCTAAAGCCCCTCGTTCCGCCCGAACGCATCTGGACCGTCACGAATCACGAGCAGGCGCTGGGTGTTGCGAAGCAAGTCCCGCCGCTCGCACGCCAGCGCGTCCTGACCGAACCGACTGGACGCAACACTGCCGCCGCGATCGGCTTGGCTGCAATTCATGTGCGTCACGCCGCGCGCGGCGATGCCGTGATGGCCGTGCTCCCCGCCGATCATTACATCGCAAATCCAGAGCGCTATCGCGTCATCGTAAAAGCCGCTCTCGAAATGGCCGGCGACTCGGGGAAAATGATCGTGCTGGGCATTCCCCCGACGCGACCCGAAACCGGATTCGGCTACATCGAGCGCACCGGCAAAGCTCTCGATGCGAAAGGTTTCCCCGTCTACGCTGTGCGCCGTTTCACCGAAAAGCCCGCACTCGCTCTAGCCAAGGAATACGCCGGCTCTGGCCTCTATCACTGGAATGCCGGAATGTTTTTCTGGCGCGCTTCGACTTTTCTCGACAATTTGAAAAGCTATTTGCCCAAAACACACGCCGCGCTCGAAACACTCACGAGCAGCATCGGCAAAAAGACATACGACAAGAATCTCCGTGAGATTTATCCGACGCTCGAAAATATCTCCGTCGATTACGCCATTCTCGAGCCCGCCACGCGCGAGCAAAGCAATCCTCGCGTTTTTGTCATTCCGGCCGAAGTGGGCTGGAGCGATATCGGTTCATGGAGCGCGGTTTACGAATTGCTGGCAAAGCGCCCCGGAGAAAATATCTTTGGCAACGGTGGCAGCGGCCAGGCCATCGACGCGGAAGGCAATTTCTTCTGGAGCCCAAAGAAGTTCGTCGCCGCGATCGGTATTAAAGATCTCGTCGTAGTCGAAACGAACGACGCGCTGCTCATCTGCCCGCGTGAGCGCGCCCAGGACGTCGGCAAAATCGTTAAAAAGCTCGAAGAAGCAAAACTCAAGAAACTCTTGTAACAATCACATCAGGCAAATCCGCGGCGAGCCCACCTTCGTCGCGTATACTCAGGATTTATGACTGCGATCAAATTCGGCACCGACGGCTGGCGCGGCATCATCGCCGACGATTTCACCTACGCGAACGCCCGCATCGTTGCGCACGCCATCGCCCGCTACGTCGTTCGCGCCGAAGATGCCCGCAAAGGCGTGATCATCGGCTACGACCACCGCTTCGCCGCCGACACAATCGCAGCCACCGTCGCCGAAACGATCAGCGCCACCGGCACTCCCGTCTGGCTCACCGACAAGCCGTGCCCCACTCCCGCAATCTCCTTGCTCGTGCGCCAACGCAAAGCCGCCGGCGGCCTCGTCATCACCGCCAGCCACAATCCCGCCCGCTGGAGCGGCATCAAGTACAAAGCCAGCTACGGCAGCAGCGCACTCCCCTCCATCGTCGCGCAAATCGAAACCGAACTCGCCGGTGTGATCGAAAACGGCCTTCCTCCGTTGCCCCCGCAAAAAAATCTCATCCAGAAACTCGACCCGCGCGCCCCCTACATCGAAACCATCGAAAAACTCGTCGACTGGGACCGCCTCCGCAAAGCCAAATTCCGATATATCTCCGACGCCATGCACGGCTCCGCCGCCGGCATCCTCCCCGAAATTTTCAAGCGTAACGGCATCGCCTGCGACGAAATCCGCGGCACGCGCGATCCGCTATTCGGCGGCGCGCACCCCGAACCCATCGAACCCCACATCGACCCTCTCCGGAAAGCCGTCCTCGCCGGCAAATGTGACGTCGGTTTCGCCGCCGACGGCGACGGCGACCGCATCGGCGCCATCGACCGCGATGGCTCCTTCATCAATCCCCACCAAATCTTCGCGCTCCTCGTCTGGCACCTCGTCGGCACGCGCCAGCTGGAAGGCGAAATCGCCAAAACTTTCTCCGTCACAAAACTCATCGACAAGCTCGCCGCAAAATACGCGCGCAAGCTCCACGAAGTCCCCATCGGCTTCAAATACATCTGCGAACTCATGCTCGAGCAAAATATTCTCATTGGCGGCGAAGAAAGCGGCGGCATCGGCACCAGCATGTATCTCCCTGAGCGCGACGCCACCGTCTCCGCGCTCCTTCTCGCCGAACTCATGGCTTGGCATAACAAAACGCTCGGCGAACTCCTCGCAGCTCTCCACAAAGAATTTGGCGAATATCACTACGGCCGCGTCGATCTCGACCTCAAGCCCGGCCAAAAAGAAAAAGCCATCGCTTATTTCTCCGGCTCAAAACTCAAACAAATCCTCAATCTCGAAGTAACCAACCGCGAAAATATGGACGGCATTAAGCTTTATCTCGGCAACATCGGCTGGGTCATGGTCCGCGCCTCCGGCACCGAAAACCTGCTCCGCGTCTACTCCGAAACCAGCAAACCCGATACCACCAAAAAGGTTCTCGCCGCGGTCACGGATATTGTGCATCGCCTGTAGCAACCCGCCCCGCCACGCAGGTAATATCAATAGCGGTAAACGAAAGGACGTCGCCTAGCTCGAGCTCTAGCGCCAGCACGACCATCCAGCTCAGCAGTGACACTCACTCTATGGAACGCCGCTTCTACACCCTCGACGTTTTCACCACCACCCGCTTTGAAGGCAACCCGCTCGCCGTCATCACCGATGGCGACGGCCTCTCCGACGACGCGATGCTCGCCATCGCGCGCGAAATGAATCTCTCCGAGACCGTCTTCGTGCAAAAACCCACCGAAGACAACGCGCTCGCCCGCCTGCGCATTTTCACCACGCAGGAAGAATTAAAACTCGCCGGCCATCCTGTGATCGGCACGTGGTTTCTTCTCGCCGAACTCGGCGTCGTCCCCGCTCAGGAAGGCGGCGTTCACGTCAATCAGCAAACCGGCGCCGGCGTGCTCCCCGTCGAAATCCGCTTCAAAGAAGGTCGCCCTCAACGCGTCACCATGACGCAAATGGAAGCGAAATTCCGCCCGGCCAAGCTCAACAAAAAGGCTCTCGCCGCCGCGCTCGGCCTCGCTCCAAAGGATTTCGACTCCAAGCTCGAACCCGAATTCGTCTCTACCGGCATCTTCAATCTGATGGTCCCGCTGAAAAATCGCGCCGCGCTCGCTAAAATCGAAATGAACATGGCCGCACTCCGCAAAGTCATCGGCAAAAACGGCACGATGGCCTACTGCTTCACCACCAACGGCGGCAACGGAAAAGTTTTCTCGCGCGGCATGCTCCCCTGGGAGCAGTACGAAGACGCCGCCACCGGCTCAGCCGCCGGCTCTCTCGGCGCGTACCTCGTGCGCCACGGCAAACTCTCCGCTGGTCACACGCTTAATATTTTGCAGGGTGAAGAGATGGGCCGCCCCAGCCACATCGAAGTCGAAGTCACGCAAACGGGCAAAAAGTTAGTCCCGCGCGTCAGCGGCGCCGCCGTCCAGGTTTTTGCAGGAACAATCGAGGTCTAAGCGACCCGTCTACTGTGCGGCCGAGCTCGCCTCGCCGCCCGTCAGGGTTTTCCGAAACGCATCCAAGATCCCATTCACAAACGCGCCCGACCCCTCCGACGAAAATTTCTTCGCCAACTCCACGGCCTCATTGATCACAACTTTCGGAGGAGTATCTCCAGTCCGCAGCTCATGCATCGCCAACCGCAATATCGCGCGATCCAGAATCGCCATCCGCTCCAGCTTCCAATTTTCCGCATGCTTCACAATCAATTCATCCAGCGCGGTCGCATCCTTCGCCGCGCCTTCAAACAATTCATTCGCAAACTCGCGTGTATTGTCCGCCGCTTTCGCCCCGCGCCAAAAATTTTTCTCCAGGCGCTTCGGCTCCTGATGACTCATATCCCACTGAAACAACATCTGCATCGCAAATTCACGTGATTTCGATCGTAGTGACACGTTATTTCCGCCGCGCTTTTCCGGCCGCCTTGCGCGAACCCGACGACGAACCCGTCGCACTCCGCAACTTCCTCGACAACTGCGCCATCTCGATCGCCGCCAGCCCCGCCTCAAATCCCTTGTTCCCGCTCTTCAGCCCCGCGCGATCGATCGCCTGTTCCAGCGTGTCGCACGTCAACACGCAAAAAATAATCGGCAGCCCGCTATCCATCTGCGCCAACTGCAACCCCCGCGCCGTCTCCGAGCAAACATAGTCGTAATGCGAAGTCGCCCCGCGCAACACGCACCCAATCGCAATCAGCGCATTGTATCGCCCCGTCGCCGCCATCTTCTTCGCCGCCAGCGGCAACTCAAACGCCCCCGGCACATGCGCGACATCCACGTCGCCATCCGCCGCACCCGCGCGCTGCAATGCATCCAAACTCGCCGCCAACAATCGCTCCGTAATAAAATCGTTGAATCGGCTCACAACAATCCCGAACCGCAGCCCCGACCCGTTCAACTCGCCGCCAATCTTCCCCGGCTTCAATTTCTCCGCCATCGAATTCCTTCACCCTCTCATCGACAACGCAACAATCGCGCCGCCCCAATCTTTATTTCATTACTTCGTTGATTCGTTACTTCATTTTCCCTGAAAATTTGCTGGCCTTTTTTCCAAAAACGCCTTCGTCCCCTCGCGCATATCTTCCGTCGCGCAAGACAGCCCAAACAGTGTCGCCTCCAGAAACAATCCTTCTTCCTGCGGCAACTCCACTCCCCGCTCGATCGCTTCCATCGTGTACTTCACCGCCAACGGCGCGTTCGCAATAATTTTCTTCGCCATCGCTTCCGCAGCAGGCAAAAGTTCCGCCGGCTCGTAAATTCGGTTCACCAATCCGATCCGCTGCGCCTCTTCCGCCGTAATCATCTCACCAGTCAAGCAAAGCTCGTGCGCAACACCTTTCCCGCACAACCGTGCCAGCCTTTGCGATCCGCCGTAGCCAGGAATAATCCCCAGCTTCACCTCGGGCTGTCCCAGCTTGGCCGTCTTGCTCGCAATTCGTATCGAGCACGACAGCGCCAGTTCGCAACCGCCTCCCAGCGCAAATCCATTGATCGCACAGATCGACGGCTTCCCCAGCGTCTCCAGCAAATGAAACACAGCCTGCCCAAACAACGAAAAATCTTTGCCATCCACCGGCGTACGCTGCGCCAGCTCCCCAATATCCGCGCCAGCCACGAACGACTTCTCGCCAGCCCCCGTCAAAATCACAACACGCACCGCCGCATCATCGCGCGCATCCGTCAGCGCATCGCGCAACTCCTCCACCGTCTTCCGATTCAGCGCATTCAGCACCTTCGGCCGATTAAACGTAATGAACGCAATCCCATCCCGCTTCTCAACCAACAAATTCTCAAACGCCATATTCCCTCTCGAACCCTCACGAATCGCGTCACACTTACTCAACCGGCGCCCAAACAAGAAGCGTTGTCATCCTGAGCCGCCCGAAAGGCGGCGAAGGATCTCAGCGGTATCCTTCACCGACCAACTCAACGATGATCCTCACGCCCACCACTAAATCTTCATCGCCTTCGGCTTCGCAGGATCCGCATAATCATAAAATCCCCGCCCCGCCTTCCTACCATTCCACCCCGCCAGCACCATCCTCTTCAACAACGGCGGCGACGCGAACCGCTTCTCCCGAAACTCCTCAAACATAATATTCGCGATGTAATACGTCGTATCCAGCCCCACAAAATCCAGCAGCGTCAGCGGCCCCATCGGATGCCCGCACCCAAGCTTCATCGAATTATCGATATCCTCGATCGATCCCACGCCCTCTTCCAGCGCGCGAATCGCGTCCAGCAAATACGGCACCAGCAGCCGGTTCACAATAAATCCTGTGCTGTCGTGCGCGCGCACCGGCACTTTCCCCAGCATCGCGCCGAAATCCACCATTGCGTCGTACACCGCCGGATCGGTCGAAATCGTCCGCACCACCTCGACCAGCTTCATTACCGGCACCGGATTGAAAAAGTGCAGCCCCACAAATCGCTCCGGTCGCTTCGTCGCCGTCGAAATTTCCGTGATCGTCAGCGACGAGGTATTGCTCGCAAAAATCGTCGAAGGCCCACAGAGCGTATCGAGCTTTGCAAACAGCTCGCGCTTCGCCGGCAGCTGCTCGATGATCGCCTCGATCACCAGATCGCAATCCTTCAAATCCTCAATCGCCGTAGTCCCGCTCAACCGCCCGCGAATCTCATTCTTCTGCGCTTCCGAAATCGTCCCCTTCTCCACCAGCCGCGCCAAATTCTTGTCGATCCCCTTCAACCCCTTCTCGACAACCTCCGCCGCCACCTCGCGCACCACCGTCTCAAATCCCGCCGCCGCACAAACCTGCGCAATCCCCGCCCCCATCAACCCACACCCAACCACTCCCACTTTCTTAATCGCCATATTCTCGCAGTCCTCTTGATCTGACTCTGTGAACTCTGCGCACCCTGTGGTGAATTCCGCTTCTCTTCGCTTGTATCGTTACTTCATTACTTCGTTGCTTCTTTACTTCGCTTCTTCAGTTCAAGCTCTCCACCACAATCGCAATCCCCTGCCCGCCCCCGATGCAAGCCGTCGCCAACCCATACCGCAACCCATTCCTTCGCAACTCATTCAACAGCGTAATCACCAGCCGCGTCCCCGACGCCGCCAGCGGATGCCCCAGCGCAATCGCCCCGCCATTCACATTCGTCTTATCGCGATTCAATCCCAAAACTTTCTCCACCGCGAGATACTGCGCCGCAAACGCCTCATTCACTTCCACACGATCCATCTGCTC
>Ga0206871_10058_pt1 | contig 27898 bp, 25 predicted proteins | sample Alteio_BWOrgCont_33_FD_152627 | JGI IMG/M metagenome (GOLD analysis project Ga0206871, IMG submission 152627) | Enriched cells from forest soil in Barre Woods Harvard Forest LTER site, Petersham, Massachusetts, United States -... | ecosystem: Environmental > Terrestrial > Soil > Temperate forest >...
CGGAGCACGCGAAGAAGGAGCATAAGTTGACGGAGATACGGCCGGAGGATTGGGAGTCGGCAAGGAAAGCGATTCGGGAGGATGAGGGGAGGAAGGTGGCGGGAGGTAGCGAGACATCGCGCCCGGGCGCTGGGAGTGAGAGTCGATCGGATCGATTGGGCGACTGTTAAAAGCGGCGCTGGAGCGCTGCACCCCAAACTAGGAATTGGTGGGGCGAAGCCACTTCACCTTCCAGACGAGGACGATCAGTAAGGCCAGGGCGACAATGTTTGCCAGGCCGTAGTGTGTTTCTACGCCACGGACCACGATCGTTACAATTCGCGCGATGTTGACTACGAACAGGGCGACCAGGGCGCCGACGTAAAGCAAAACCGAACGCCAGGTCTGCATGCGCTTCCAGTTCATCAGGAAGACAGTGGCGAACAACATCGAGAAAATCTGAATGTTCTCAGCGCCGGAGCACTGCCAGGTGACGACAACATCGACATTCGACGTCACGACGTGGTCGCCGACCGGGTGGGAACCGGGAACGATCGCGGAGGCGATGCGCGCCCAGATTGGGCCGAGCGTGCTCCAGTTCGCGTGCATGAAGTATGGCGCGATGACGATGAACGCGGCGAGCAGCGCTACGAGGACATAGGTCGGTGCCTTGAGATCGGACAGCCGGAAGGACCCTGCTGCGCCGGCCGTTGGCAGCAACGCGGCCGCATCAGGTCCCGGCACAACGTAGGGCGACGCCGGCGAAACTACGCCTCCGCGCGCGGCTAGACGTGAAATATCGGCGGCATCCGTGTTCGGGCTGCCTGCGGCGGGATTCGAATGGGCTCGGGCTGGTGCGCTACCGCTCATCGTGTCGTAAGTTTGAGGATGCCGATGACAAACATGCCGACAAACAGGGTGAGGAAGGCCGTATGGCCTTCGAATTCATCGCCGGATATCGGACCACTTGGCGGCCGTGGCGGCGCGATCGGTGGCACAAGCGGTGTGGGACCGCCACCGCCATGTCCTGGCGGGATATAGAATGGCGGGATAAACCAAAACGGATGATGCGCGGCGGCCACAACCGCGGGGCTAACTGGCGCCGCTCCAGCCGCGGGGGGGCAATGCCGCCATCACTGGTGGCGCCTCGCGGCCCGCAGCCAAGGTCAAGGGCACGGCCGGGGCCTCTTCGGGATCTTCGAGCAGAGCGGGAGGCACGTCCTCGCTGGGTTGCATCGGCGAAACGCTGACGAGGTTACCGCAGCGCGCAAGGACGGTCTTGCCGCAGAAAGTCATGACGTACTCGCCCTTTTTTACGAGCAAGGGTTTCTGCGCCCATTTGATTTCATTGCCTTTACGGAAGGTGGAGAACGTAACGATGTCTTCGGGCAAAGCGTGCATCGAAGCATCGCGATCGGCGCAATCGCCGTAAAAGTCGTGCAGGGTCGAATCTTCGTTTACGCGCTCGAAAAACTCGTCCACGGAGTTGAAACCGCCGCGCATCAGGGAATAGCGCAGCGGGTGGAAGGAGGCATGGATGATCGGCGTGTTCGCCACCTTCATGGCGGCGGGACGCGCAGGCACCGCCGGAGCAGCCGGTTTGGACGGCGCGGCGAGCCTCTTGGCTCCCAGATTCACGACTTGAAATGCAAACAAGCCGCAAAGCAGGACGAAGATAGCCCCTCGAACTTTCTTACTCATTGCCCTCTTCCATTTCAGCGCAGATAGCGCACGCAAAGGTAAGAGCGTCAATCGATTGCGATAGAGAGATGGTCATAACTTCCCGTGAAAGCGGGTCGCGAAACCCGATGTTGGACCTGTATTCCTTTGCTGCCGACCGACCTTTGCGACCGACTCGCAAAAGTTCGAATCAACCTTGGGTACAACTTTGCGAACTTCTCAAATGCTAGCGATGATGCATGCGTAATTCCATCGCCGTTTAGTGCTGTAGGTACTGGGAGAAATAGCATTATCGCCGACCTGTACGAAAGGGCAACTAGCGTGTACTCAACGAATTTTCCTAAAGCACAACATTGCGTACCGGTACGAGGGCTGGGGCTGGTGTGCAACCTTTTGGTTTAATCGGGAAAAAGCGTGCACAACCGGAGACTATTGAAACTGTTTTTGAAAGGCGGCGAGCTGTTGTTTCAATTCGATGACTTCGTTTCGCAAGTCGGCGACTTCCCTTTCGAGTTCCATCAAGCGCTCGGAGTAGGTCGAGGCAACGCTAGCTTCGTGGGCGGCGATGGACGAATCGTGGGACGTTGCCGCGCCGGCCGGGTCGGAAACGTCGGTCGACAAAAGATGAGCGTAGCGAGCTTCCTTTGTGCCCGGCTGGCGCGCAAGGAGTTTGACGAGCGGCGGCTGGCGGTTCATCAGCAGGTTGAGGGCGGAGTGAACGGCGTTCAGATCGTCGAAGTCGTAGAGGCGATCGGTGCGGGTGCGGAGTTCGCCGGGTGTTTGAGGGCCCCGGAGGAGCAGCACGCAGATCAGGGCAATTTCGTGGCGATGAAAGTTGAAGACGTCGGCGAGGCGATGTTCGAACTTGGCAACGCGGCTGTCCGTGGCGGCTGAACGGGCCAAGCCTTGTTCAGAGAGTGCGTGGAGTGCGCGGCGGATCGCCTCCTCGTCGAGCTCCATCACGGGGTCGCGGTTGGATTTCTGGTTGGCGGCGTTCTGGAGGGCGTTCAGGGACAGAGGGTAATAGTCGGGGGTGGTGATTTCTTTTTCGATGAGGGAGCCGAGGACGCGAGCCTCGACGGGTGAGAGGTTGAAGTTCACTCGAACATGATACACGACGGGTTGGGGAGTTGACCGCGGTGTCGATCGTGCGAAGCAGAAGAAAAAGAGAAGGCAGGAGGCGCCTGAGAGCGCGGAGTTACGCGGAGAGTCGGCGATTACGTTCCAGCACTCGAGACAAAAAAAGAGGGGCACGGCGTGCCGTGCCCCTACCGATGCGAATGCGTGGTTGTGAACTACGCGCCGACTGCGGCTGATTTTTCGTTGAGAGCCTGAGCCAATGCGGAAGTGACGTCGCTCTTCTTGCACGGCGAGGCGATCAGATCGACGGCGCCGTGACGCAGCGCTTCGAGATATTCGTCCCAATCGGCGAGACGCGAAGTCACGACGACGGGAACATTGCCGGCTTTCGTCTGCGCGACAGGCAGTAGATCGAGATAGGTGCCATCGGCAAGATGACGCTCACAGAAAACCATGCCGACGGGCTGGCTCTCCAGCAGAGCGCGGCCTTCGCTGAGTTGCGAAGCTTGGACGGATTTCAATCCCTGTGTCTGCAAAATCGAACTGAGGGCCTTGCGGGTTTCCGGGTCGGAAGCGATAACGAGAATCTCTTTGTCGTTCATGTGAAGCTCCTGGGGACAGGGTCGGAGGCTCAGCCTTTCCAAGGTTTGAATCGGCAGTTGCAGAGAATCTCGACGCGGAGAGTTCGCTGAGGCCGGTGCAGCTATTCACTCAACTGCCACTAATTATGATGCGTAATTGCGGATAACAGGTTACTCAAAATTTGAATCGCTGCTATCCGGGTTTTACCTTAGTCCCGCGAAAATGCTGAAGCAATAGTACGAAAGGGCCTGTTCGAATAAATTGAATAGAGAATTTCAATTTGGGAAAAGAGAGCGTGTACGTTAACGGAGGCGCTCAACTCAAAGTTAACGTTTACTCTACTCGAACCAACGCGACGTGACCGCGCTGGGGCGATCATCGAACCGATTCCAGAAAAATAAAATCAGAAAAAAAATCTCTAAAAGTTGCGGGCCGAGCGATGTCGATCGAGGGTGTTTGGTTTAACCGCCCAAAAGCGGGCCTAGCCTAAAATTTAGTGCAGGCAAAACGGAAGATACGTATCGCTGAAGTAAGGGCCTGAAAAACAAAATCGCCGGAAAGGTTCTCCGGCGCTGAGGACGTCCTTGGGATTTTAAAATCTGGTGCGGTCGAGAGGACTCGAACCTCCATGCCTTGCGGCGCTAGCACCTCAAGCTAGTGCGTCTGCCAGTTCCGCCACGACCGCCCGAACCAAATTATACATTAGAACGCTCTGCACGTAAGAGCGTAACCTCCAACTTTGCAAACACTCGCCGCAAGTTCGCTTACTGCTTTTTGGGTTGCGAGGCAGGAGCCGAAGCCGGAGCTTTGCTGGCTGGCGTCGAGTTGGACTGCGGTGTGTTTTGCGGTGTTGAGGACGACGGCGCTGCGGGGGCTGGCGCCGGAGTCGTATTCGACTGCGGAGCCGGTATAGCCGGAACCGGTGTTACGGGGGCGGTCTTCGCCGGCGCCGACTTGGAAACCTTCTCGAGAATTGAAGCGCCGCTCCCGCCCGCTTTATCGACGCGGAGCACGAGGGCCATCGCGCAAATCATGAACATGATCGCGCACCAGGTTGTCGCCTGAGAAAGCAGCGACGCCGCGCCGCGTGGACCGAACGCGGTCTGGCTGCCAGCGCCACCGAATGCGCCGGCGAGGTCAGCGGCTTTGCCGCTCTGGAGCAGCACGACGATGATCAGCACCAGGCAGTTCATGACGAAGAACAAGGTGAGGAGCCAACCGGCGAAGCGGAATCCGATGAGAATGATGCCGAATCCGATCAGGAGAGCGATCGTCCATTTCATCCAGCCTGGCATACCTTGCATTGCTTACCTCTTAATGGCGGCGTTGCCGCGTTAAAATTCGCGCGACCAAGCGCGCACTGGCAAACCAATTTTCGAAGCCGAAATACGATCAGCCCAGGAAATTTACGATCGACGCGAAGGATTTCGGGTCGAGACTTGCCCCGCCGACCAAAACTCCGTCGAGCTCTTCCTGCGCCATTAGGCCCTTGATGTTGTCGGGCTTGACGCTGCCGCCGTACAGGATCCGGAGAGCGGAGGCGTGGGCTACCGAAAACTTCTCGGCGGCGCACCGGCGAATGAAACTGTGAGCGGCGGCGGCGATTTCCGGCGTCGCCACTTTGCCCGTCCCAATCGCCCAAACTGGCTCGTATGCCAATAGGATACGGGAGAACTCATCGGCGGTCAACGCGCCGGGGCCATTGTTGAATTGGCGTTCGAGGACTTCCTTTTCGAGGCCGTTCGAGCGCTCTTCGTCGGTTTCGCCGACGCAGACGATCGGGGTGAGGCCGGCGCTGAGCGCGATAAGCGATTTCTTTGCAACGTTATCGTCCGTTTCGCGGAAGAGCTGGCGGCGTTCAGAGTGGCCGACGATAACGTATTTGCAGCCGGCTTCGGCGAGCATCCCGGCCGAGATTTCGCCGGTGAAGGCGCCTTCCTTGCTCCAGGAGAGGTTTTGGCCGCCGATGGCGATGTTGGTGCCCTTGGTGGCATCAACGGCGGTCGAGATTGCCGTGAAGGGCGGCGCGATCACGATATCGGCGTGGGTGCTGTTGGCGACGGCTGGGGTGAATGCCGAGAAGAAGGCGCGGGTCTCGGCAAGCGTCTTGTACATCTTCCAGTTGCCGGCCATGACGCGGCGACGGTGACTCATAGCGGCCTCGAATCGTGAGATGCGGTGGTGTTCGCGAAGGTCATTTGTTTGTGAGTGCCTCGACGCCGGGAAGTTTCGTGCCGCCGAGGAATTCGAGGGAGGCGCCGCCACCGGTGGAGATGTGTGAAACCTGTTTTGCCAAGCCGGACTGATGAACGGCGGCGACGGAATCGCCGCCGCCGATGATGGAGGTGGCGCCGGCTGCGGTCGCTGCAGCGACGGCTTTGGCGATTTCGAGCGTCCCCTTGGCGAATGCCGGCATCTCGAAGACGCCCATTGGCCCGTTCCAGACGATTGTTTTGGCTTTAGCGATTTCTGCCGAGTACGCGGCGATCGTCTTCGGGCCGATGTCGAGGCCCATCTGATCGGCAGGCGTCGCGGTTACGTCGCAAATCGTTGCGGGGGCGTCGGCTTTGAACTCCGGAGCCACAACGTGGTCGGTTGGGAGCAACAACTTGAAATTCTTTGCCTTGGCGTCGGCGATGAGGCGCTTGGCGAGATCGAGCTTGTCGTCTTCGACGAGCGACTTGCCGATCTGGAGGCCCTGCGCCTTCTCGAACGTGTAGGCCATACCGCCGCCGATGAGCATGACGTCGGCGATTTTCATCAAGTTTTCGACGACTTCGATCTTGTCGCTGACTTTCGCTCCGCCGATGATCGCGACGAATGGACGCGCCGGGTTCGTGATCGCCTTGCCGATGTAGGCGAGCTCTTTCTCCATCAGCAGGCCGGCTGCGGACTGCTTTACAAACTTCGTGATGCCAACAACGGAAGAATGCGCGCGATGCGCTGAACCGAAAGCGTCGCAGACGAACAAGCCATCGCAGAGCTGCGCTAGTTGCTTCGAAAACGCTTCGCCATTCTTTTCTTCTTCCGGATGGAAGCGCACATTTTCGAGCAACAGAACGCCGCCGTCAGCGAGCGACTTGCTTTTGGCTTCGGCGTCATCGCCGACGCAATCAGTCGCGAACACAACTGGCGTGCCCAACATCTCGGCTAGCTTGGTGGCTACTGGTGCGAGCGAATACTTCGGATCCGGTCCGCCCTTTGGGCGTCCGAGATGCGACGCGAGCACGAGGCGTCCGCCTTTTTGCATCGCCAGACGCAATGTCGGGAGGGTTTCGCGGATGCGGGTGTCGTCGCTGACCTTTCCGTCTTTCAGCGGCACGTTGAAGTCGACGCGGATGAAGACGCGCTTCCCTTTCAGGTCTAAGTCGTTGATGGTCAGTTTGCTCATTTTTCGTGGTCCGTGATCCGTGATTTCTAACCCGAAGAGAAACAAAGACAAGTAGCGGCGAGGCTCAAACCTCGCCAAGATGGGGCGCAGCGTGCTGCGCCCCTACATGACAGCGGTCGTAACGCTGAAGTTGATTAAAACTTCGACGCGAGGAGCTTGATCAGGTCGCGGCACCGGCAGGAGTAGCCCCACTCGTTGTCGTACCACGCGAGCACCTTCACGCACTTGTCGCCGACGACCTTGGTATAACCCGCGTCGACGATCGACGAATTCGAATTGGCCTTGAAGTCGCTCGACACAAGCTCATCTTCCGTGTAACCGAGAATTCCCTTCATCGGGCCGTTGGCAGCGGCCTTCAGCGCAGCATTCACCGATTCCACGGTCGCCGGTTTCTCGACGAATACAGTCAGATCGACAACGCTGACGTTGGGCGTCGGCACGCGCATCGCATAACCATCAAGCTTGCCCTTGAGCGCCGGAATGACAAGGTGCAACGCCTTCGCAGCGCCGGTCGAGCTCGGGATCATGTTAAGTGCTGCGGCACGAGCGCGGCGCAGGTCCTTGTGCGGCAGGTCGAGAAGCTTCTGGTCGTTGGTGTACGAGTGGATCGTCGTCATGGTGCCTGCGACGATTCCAAACGTGTCGTTCAACACCTTGGCGACAGGGGCGAGACAGTTCGTCGTGCACGAAGCGTTCGAAACGACATTGTGCGCCTTCGGATCATAGGTGCTGTCGTTCACGCCGAGCACGAACGTCGCGTCCGGCCCATCCGCGGGTGCCGAAATGATGACCTTCTTCACCGGCCCGCGCAGGTGCTTCTTCGCATCAGCGCCCTTGGTGAACAGACCCGTCGATTCCACAACGATATCCGCGCCGACCGAAGCCCAGTCGATCTCGCCCGGATCTTTCGTCTTGAAAACCTTGAAGCTCTTGCCGTCCACGGAGATCGTATCGTCGGTGCTGGTCACATGGTGATGAAGGTTGCCGAGGATGGAGTCGTACTTGAGCAGGTGCGCGAGGGTCTTGGCATCGGTGACGTCGTTAACGGCTACGAACTGGATATCCTTGTCATCCAGCGCCGTGCGCATGATGTTGCGTCCGATGCGGCCAAAGCCGTTGATGCCTACCTTGATGGGCATTCTTCCTCCGAATGAGATGAGTGCGACGCAGCGCGACAGACGAAAATCAAATCGAACTGCGAACTAGAAATCGTATGGGCAGGCGGAGGAAAAGTCAACGCGAGGAGCGTGGCGAGGGAATTACAAATGTCGGAGCGTGAACATAAATGAGCGAAACTTCGCGGAGAAGGCCATGGAATAAGCCACGCCCTTCTCCACGATTGAAGTCAAAGTGTTGAAACTAAAATCTCACGGATGGTCGTGGCGCCACTTCCAATAGTCGCGCTGCTCATCTTTGTTGAGCGTTTTGAAATCGCGATAGTTCTCGTGCCGGCTATCCCAATACGAGTGATAGACGACGACTTCATGATTGTTCCAGCGATGGTAGTCGTGATGATCCTCGTCGTAGTAGCGGACCGATCCCGAGCAGCCGATGCCCGCTGCGGTTGCCAGTCCGACGGCCGCGAGTGTCAACAACGCGGCGCGGCTCTTAAACGTACGCATACAGTGAACCTCCTCTTTATTCCTGAAGGTGAAATTTCTTCTCTTACAAGATGGTAAGGACCGAAAACGGGCACAACCCAACCGAACATTTGGATGAAACCTCCACTGAAAGGACGGCGGGAGCGGCAACCGAACGGGGTAAAAGAATACTGAGGGAAGCTAGGGAGAATGCTGTAGGTCGGGAAGCCTCGAAAAGCCGAAGGTGCGAGTCGAACGAGACTACTGAGGGAACTGACGCACGCTGGTGACGCGCTCGCCCTGAAAGCGGACGAAGACTGTCTTGGAAGGCGGCTGGCCGTAGATCCAGTCTTCGATCTCGTTTCCTTCCGAATCGCGCTCACGAACCTTGTGCTCCGGTTTGCCGATCGCCGCAATCACTTCCTCGCGGTCCATGCCGACCGTCGGACGCCGATCCTGAATCGCCTTCTTCAATTCCGGCGAAAGGGTATCGACCCAATGCACCGACGCGGAGCGCTGCTTGGTAAAGTCCAGAAACGGCGCCAGCAATTGCTTGAGATCATCGGGCGTCATATCGGGCACGTTTTTCTTGAACTCCAGGAAGATGGTGCTGCCAGAACCCGGGATGACGCCCGGAGGGGCGTTGTCATCCACTTTCGTCGTGCTCGTTTGCCCCGTCGGAAGGCCGCCGCCGCCCATCCCCATCTGGATGTGATCTTTCCAGTTTCGCTTCCCGGCGCCGCCGCCGTTTATGTCTACCACGATGGTGTGGTCGTGAAATTCGAGTTTGGTGATCTGCACGTTGTCGCCGGTATTGACCGCCGCGCCATGATTGGCGACCGCGCGATCCAGTTGATCGAGCATCAGCGGCTGGCCGACGTAGAGCAAGAATCCGTCTTTGCCGCGCGGCAAAGGCTTCGTCGCCTTTGCGAATTCACCCGACACGAATCGAATCAGGTCAAGTTTCGATTGTTCCTGTAACGGCCCGGACTTCTGCGCATCCGGCGCTTGGTGCAGTTCTCCGGATGGAGCCTGAGCAGGGAAAAACGAGATGTCCCCTTCGGGAGCTTCGCTGTGCGGGATAGCTGTAGAGCGGAGGCGTTCAACCGCGGGAACGTCTGCAGCGACGAGCGCAAAAACGGCTAGCGTCGATAGAAGCCAATGCGACATAGACCCCGGTTACGTCCACCCAAGGCTGGCCCAAGGCGAACGGTTCGTCACATTCTATGCTGCTTAGGGCGGGATGAACAGGTCCCAGGGGAAGAATTTTACATGGAGCAGCCAGGTGAGCCGGCGGGCTCGGCCAACGAAACCCGCTCAGGAAACGGTGACTTGAACGCCGGAACGGTCGATCCGCATCGGCAGCAGTTGGCCACCGGCGTCTGTCACGGCAGCTTCGACGCGATCTCGTGCGTCCGGTTCGATCAGCATGACCACGCAGCCGCCACCGCCCGCACCGCAGACTTTGCCGGCGAGCGCGCCCTTGCGTCGCGAACCGTCGATGATGCGATCGATCGTCTTCGTAGAAATGGTGGGCAGGTTGCGTTTGCGGAAGGTCCATTCTTCGCGCATCAATCGGCCAGCTTCGGCCCACTCGGACTTTTCCAACGCGCCGCGAAGCAGTTGGGCTACTTCCGAGATCCGCGCCAGGTTCTTGTAAACCTTCGTATTTCCATCGATGTGTTTCTGAAAGACGTCCCAGTTGTTGATCGCCGATTTACGCGGCTTGCCGGTGTAGCAGAGAACGATTCGGCGCTCGAGTTCGGCGAGATCGACGCGCAATTCCGTCCGGCGTTCACCGCCTGGAGGCAGTTCGATCGCAGCGGCGCCGCCGAATGCCGGCGGATAGTGGTCTTGCGTGCCGGTCGGGACCTTAATAACGATAGCTTCGGCATCGCGGCTGATGTGAATCCAATCGGCTTTGCTCTTCCCTGCTCCCGTAAATCGATCGATCGCGGCGCAGATTGCGACAGCCATTGCGCTGGAACCCCCGATACCTGCTCCCGCAGGAGCTTCGGAATCCGTCGTTAAAGTAAAGCCACCTTCGGGACGGAAAAACTTCACAATCTCTGCCAATAATGGCAGCTGATACTTCTTGCTCTTCAGCAATGCTTCGAAAGACGCAAAGCTCTCGTCACGCTGCGTATCGCGCGAAACCAACTTGATGCGGTTATCTCCTTGAGAATGCTGGTCGATAACACACGACGCATAGCGCGTAATCGCCGCGTTCACCGTCACCGCACCCGGATGAAAGAGGTAGAGAGGCCAGATATCGAGGGTCCCGCCTGCCAGGTCAACGCGGGTTGGGGCTTTCGATTCGATTCGCATGTTTGTCCGCTGAGTGGTCTTGGTTCCGTGAGTTCTGGCCTGTTCGAGCCTTATGCAGTGTGCAGGAATCGCGCCTCAGGCATCAAGGATGCGACGATGGGCGAGGAGCGGGAAAGGCAATATCCGGGACTGAACAAGCTAAATAGAAGGGGACGAAGACCGCGCATTGCAGCCTCCGCCCCATTGTTAAGTTTCGATTTGTCAGTGCCTGAGCCCTAGAACAGGAACTTCAACGCCAGCTGAACGGTTCGGCCCGGCAACGCTTCTGTGATCTGTCCGAAGGTCGGCGAGCTTATGTCGTTGTCCGGCAGCCGGAAGTTCGCGTGGTTGAAGAAGTTAAAGAACTCAGCGCGGAACTGGAGGCTCTTTGACTCGCGGATCGGGATGTTCTTGAACAGCGAGAAGTCCCAGTCTTGGAGCGGCGGCCCGGTCACGATGTTGCGGCCAGCATTTCCGAATTGCCCGGCTTGGGTAGTCGGATTGAGTTGCTGGAACGCCTTCACGTTGAACCACTCCTGAACCGTGCGTGGCCCCGCGTTCGGGTTGCCGACCAGGTCCGGCCGATTGCTCGAAAAGCCCGAAATCTCCGGAGCTTGTCCCTGTAAGCTCACGTCTGTCGAATCGTAAACGGTGAACGGCGTGCCGCTCATGATCGTCGTGATGCCGTTCGCCTGCCAGTTCCCAAGGACACGCCCGTACCACGTTTGCGAATTTCGCAGGAACGGGAGATACCACTCGTAGCTCAAAACAAAGCGGTGCCGCGCGTCGAACATCGACCGTCCACGCTCCGCTCCGAGATCAAACGGATTCTGCGCGAGATCGTTTTCACCCGCGACGCTCTGCGACGCCGACCCGGTGATGTTGAGCGTCGATGCGTCATCGATTGTCTTTGACAATGTGTAGGACGCGAGGAATGACAGGTCGCGGCTGAATCGCTTCTTCAGGCTGACTTCCAGTGCGTTGTAGATCGAATTCGCCTGACCCGAGATCTCGCCCGCCGACGCGTAATTGCAAGGCCCCGTCGGATCGGCCAAGGTGCATCCCGAATACAGGCGGCGATAGTTGACGTTGTCCTCGGTCGAATTCGGCTGCCCGCCGGTTTCGCCTGGCACAAACACCGCCGGGTTCGCCTCGATAAATCGCGGCAGCTTCGTTCCCTTCGTGCCGACGTAACCGATCTCCAGCAACCAGTTCGCCGCGAGCGATCGCTGGAAATTCAAGTTCCAATCCTGCGCGTACGGTAGCCGCAACCTTGGATCGAGCGTAAGCAGCGTCATCGGAGTCGCAAATCCACCCGCGAATGGATTCGTGCCGCCAAATGGATCGGCGAAGCTGTTCGGAAAACTGACTTGCGGCGTTTGCAAATAAGGTGGCGCGCTGTTGGGCGTCTGGAGCGGGCCGCCTTGGCCGTTGTAGTACGGATCAAAGAAGACGCCGTACGCCGCCGTCACCAGCCACCGGCCCCTGCCGTTCGGATCCCAGGCGATACCCAGGCGTGGGGCGAAGGCTCTCCGTTCCGTCGGAATCAACCCGTCCGGCACGCCCGGATCGCCCGGATAGACCAAGCCCGGCGGCGCGGACGGAATCACGACCGACTGTTTGCCCGGTTCGAACAAATTTTGACGATTATGAATTTCCGTGTAAGGAGACGGCACGTCATAGCGCAGACCGAGATTCAGCGTGAGCCGTGACGTCACCTTGAACGTGTCTTGCGCGTACAAATTGAAATTGTTCCCGCGCAGCCCGCGTGACAGATCGCCGCCGCCTTGCAAGAACAAAACCGGCTGCCCGATCAGGAAGCTCGCGAATGCGTCATTAATAGGTGCCGGCGCGAACACGAAAAAGCCATTCGTCGCGATGCCGAACAGCACATTGATTTGATCGTGATCAAATCCACCGCCGAATTTGAATTCATGTCGCCCGTGAATCCAGGTCATCGACCCCGAAATATTGAAGTTGTTCTCGTATGTGTTCCGCGGCCCAGTGATGGGATCGCCCACGGCCGCATACCCGCTGACCTGCACAAACGGGGGCCCAGTCGCGACGTCCAGTTGTGGAGCGTAATCGAAACCCAGACTCTCGGGCGTTGTGTGATTGATGTGCTCGTCATATAGAAATTTATTCCGCATGAATGAAAAGCGAGCGAGCCCCGTCAGTGCCGGAGAAAATGTGTGCGTCTCTTGCGCCACGAAGTTTTGTGCGCGTTGATCTTCGCCAACCGGAAATCCAGGCACGTTCGCGCCGGACGTTGACAGCGGGTCGAGCGTGTTCCCTTGCGTGAACGAATACCGGAAATTCAATACGTCTCTCGAAGTCAGATAGTGATCGATGCGGGCGCCGAACTGGTCGTAGTTCTGGTCCAGCGTCTCGGTCGCGAGGTACCCGTTCGGCCCGAGCGCCGGGGCGTTGGGAAGCGGGAAATATGGCAGCAGGTTCGCTGAAATCGGATTGATGAACGGAATCTGGTTGTTGGGAAATGGCTGGCCCGAAAATTCGTTGATGAGCTGATTTTGGGGATTGTTGCAAATGCCCCCGGTGAAACCTTCCGGGCAAATCCCCGAAAAATCTCCGGTTCGCTCAGCCGCGGTCGGCACAGTCGCGCTCGACGTTTCGCCTTGCCGATTGCGCAAGCCCTCGTAGTAGACGAAGAAAAATGTCTTGTCCTTCTTCACCGGTCCGCCGAACACGCCGCCGAACTGATTCCGCTTCAACGGCTCGGTGTCCGCCGCGAAAAAGCTCTTCGCGTCCAGCGCGTCGTTGCGCAAGAAGTCCCAGGCCGCGCCGTGAAACGTGTTGCTGCCCGATCGCGTGATGATGTTCGTCGTTGAGCCCGAGTTATGGCCGAACTCCGCGTTCGCTGTGTGCGTCAGGATTCGGAATTCCGCGATCGAATCGATTGGCGGCTGAATCACGAATCCGCCGTCAACATTGTTGAAATTGTCCGCACCGTCGATCAGGAAGTTGTTCGACTCGGGCCGCTGCCCGTTCACCGCATAGGCCTGCCCGCTGCGCAGGCTTCCGCCCGCTTCGGCCAACCCCGGCGTGATCGGCACGACACCCGGTTGCAGCAGTCCGAGCTGCGAAAAATTGCGGCCGTTCAACGGCAAATTCAGCACGTCGCGCTGATCGACGGTCTTGCCGAGGCTCGTCACCGTCGTTTCCACCAGCGGCGCGTTGGCGTGCACTTCGGTCTTCTGCTCGACGGTCCCGACCGCGAGCTGAATCGCCACTGTCACCGTCTGGTTTACGTCGAGCGTGATGCCCGACTGCACATACCGCTGAAACCCTTTGGCCTGCGCCTCCAGCCGATAGTGGCCGATCGGCAATTCCACAAGCACATACGTGCCGTGCGAGTCTGAGCTGACTGTGCGAACCAGTCCCGTCTCCGTGTGCGTCGCCGTCAGTTCGGCGCCCGACACCAACGCGCCGCTCGGATCGACCACCGTACCGCGAATGCTGGCCGCGGTTTCCTGCGCCGCGATGGTCTGTGCAGCCGCAAAAACACCCACCACCATCAAGCAAAACATCAACACAAATTTCTTCATTCGATTTCGTCCAGTTTTGTGATGTGCGCGATTCGCGCCAGAATCCAGAACACACTCATCCGCGCACACGCATCCCGACGCGTGCAAGGTGCGCGCAGAAAAAATCAAAGTGGGCAAATTATTCGTTCAGAGATGAAACGGTTCAATAGTGGAAAAGAAGTAGTGGCGAAAAAAGATTTGGAAGGAGTCTTACCAATCCAGTTAGACGGAATTCAGTTTCGACTGTGCACGGCGTCGAATACTGTGGGTTTTTCCGCGTTACTGGCGCTTCGTTCGCTTCTCCAATGGAGAAGCAGAATATCCACGTCGCGCCTGAACCGTAAGCCCGGGCTGATCCACTTTGACTTTCAAGGCGTGATGGACGCGCCGTTTCGCATTCGTCACCGAGAATGCAAGAACATATCTGTACTCAGCGCCCGAGACGAGCGTCTTCATGCCGCCCTCAAGGTCGTTGCTGTTGTGGATGAACGTTCCTCCCGTCCCATCCGCCAGCTCTTCCATTACGCCAGAGTTGGCCTCCATCGATGAGTTGCGGTACTGGTCGATCAGCCGTTGCGATGCACTATCGTCGCGCCTCTTCACCTGTGCGTCCGGATTCGTGGTGTATAAACCCCGTGCGTCGAGCGTGTTGATCACCGTGTTACTACGAGCCGCGAGGTCCAGGATTTCCGATTGAAGCGTCGCCGACTCAGAGCCCGGCGCGAAAAACCCTGGTGAAATCAAAACTAGTATGTGTTGACCAGGTAGCGGCGCCATCAGCTTGGCAAGAATCAATCGCACGGCGCCCAGATTCGCCAAAGAACTTTGCTCGCCCAGTTGGACGGCACGTTCGGCGCCGCTCCGGGCGATGGTTTCCGCCGCTTCTGGAGTCACGTTTCGCAAGCAACGTGCAACTTCAAGGGTCTGCGCTTGCAAGGCCAAAACATCACTCTTGTTTGAGATCCGATCTCCTATGTAGTAGTCGACCGTGAAGCAGCTATGCTCATCCGACCGCAGCAGAGCGTTCGCCTTCAAGTCCCGGATCGATTGCTTCAGTTTTTCGTGGTCACGAGTGAGTCCGCTATTTGCTCCTGAAGTCGAAAGCACCGCCGCGAAGTCGGCCGGCGCGAGCGACGAATCCAGCGCTTTGATCGCAGCGTCTCTCACCGACGGTAGATCGACAGACTTCAGGTTGTAGTCGTCAAAAAGAAAGACTACAAACCGCTGCGTAGGTAAATTCAGTTGTGAAACAGAAGGCGACTCGGCACTATCCGGCGCCGATGCAGGAGAGTTTGCCGCTGCGTCTTCGATGTCCCGATGGACGATCAAAAATCCAGTGATCGTCTGCGCTTTGCCATTGTCGAAGACTTGAAAATCGTCTTTCGTCAAACCGCCGATGCTATGCCCTTGAGCGTCGCGCACCACCACCGGCACGAGCACTTCGTTCACAGTCGCCCGCAACGCCGGTGCTGTCGATTGCGCGTGCGACGGCTGTTGTCCTTTCAGCCTTGCGCAGACCAGAAAAGCAGGAAGCAAGCAAAACGCAATTTTAACGAGTCGCACCGTGAGTCGCATAGGCCTGCCGGTCAACTCTTCGCAGAGAGCCGGCATCATTCTGCGCCGCAACCGCCCGCTATCGCACCACAAATATAGTCTTGAGCGGCGCTTGGCAATCAAACGGAGGTCTGATTGCCAAGCAAGTGCCAGCTGCTGGCGGCTGCGCTCCTCATTGCTTCGTCAGCGTTCCGATGATCGTGTCGTTGGGTCCAGCAAAGTACAAATCCATCTGCGTCCCCGCCGGATTCAAGTGCCCCATGCCGCTGTATTGCGACTTCCCATTTACGTTGACAGTATTCGCGCCAAAGAAAACCGACGCGCCCTCGATCGCGCTCGAGCCCGGCTCCTGCGTATTCGTAAATGACGTGGTCACGCCGTTTTCGACGAACGTACCCGCTATGTTGACCGAGAAGTCTGAGTTTTGCGTAAACGCGACGGTCATGACGCTTGCTCCATCGGCGCTGCTCGTCAGCTTGCCTGTAAACGTGCCGTTCAGTGGCGCCACGGTGTACCCCGTCAGCGTCCCCTTGATCGTTGCCGTTGATGCAATCGCGCAATTTTGACCGGAGTATTTGCCATCCGAGATGGCTTGCCCGTTCGAACTCAATTGCCCCGAAAAAGACGCGAACTTACCTGTCGAAGTGGCGATCTGACCGTCAATTTTCGTGCCGCCAATCGCTCCATTGAGCGAGTATCCGCTACAGACGATCGGTGCGATATTCTGAGTCGATCCGATTTGCGACGGCTGGAAAATCTGCACGTTACTCGCGTTGAAGTCCGCATTGGTCATCGGCAGATTCGTCCCGAAGTACATCGTAATCCCGCCGTTTTCCGGAGTGACGACATACTCCCATTGCCCGCCCTGCATGGTGACGCTGTCAACAGAACTTGCGCTCGCCGCCGACCCGCAACCCGAAACGCATCCCAAGACAACGATGGCCACGCACACCACGACTATCAGATTTTTCATGTGAATTCCTCCGTCTTGCCTCGACCGGGCGTAACGTGCAAGTAGACTATCTTCGCCGTTAACGTCGCCCGCGCGAAGTCGGATGCACACTCAATTTGGCGGGATGCCCGATGGGAAAATTAGCCGTGAGGAAGGCGAGCCAGTGGGAACCCTAGTCGCTTTGCCCGTCATCGAACGAGTCGGTCTCTGGCATCTCGCCGAATCTGTCATCGCATCCAACGATTGCCATCCTTGTTTATCTACATCTGGCTTACTAACGAGATTGACACACTCGGTATTCACGCATACGCTGCGCTCGGAGACCGGAGGACGAGATGGAGATCTTTCTGACGAATCTCCGCCAGAGCCTGCGCACTCTTGCGAAGAGTCCTGGCTTTACGCTCGTTGCCGTTCTGACGCTCGCCCTCGGCATCGGCGCCAACACCGCGATTTTCTCCGTCGTCAACGCTGTGATTCTTCAACCGTTGGCTTATCCCAATCCTGATCGGCTCGTTGAACTTGTATGGACCACCGCGGATGGCATAGCCGATGTCGCCTCCATTCCGAAGTTCAACTCCTGGCGTCAACAGACTCAAGTGTTCGATTCCGTCGCGGCCTATGATATCGCCGGACCAGGGATCAACCTGACGGGCGGCGACCGTCCCGAACAACTCAAAGGAATCCACGTGTCAGCGGATTACTTTCGCGTGTTTGGCGCGCCTATAGCGATCGGAAGAACTTTCACCGCCGAAGAGGACCGTCCCGGCGAACCCGCCGTCGTCGTCCTCAGCAACGCCTTATGGCGCAGCCGCTTTGGTCGAGATGCAGGAATTGTGAACCGCACTATCGATCTTGGCGGAGAGCCTTACGTCATTGTCGGCGTGCTCGGCCCATCATTCTTAAGTGATCCGAGGAGCGATGTCTGGCTGCCGCTCAAACCCGACCCCAACAGTATCGATCAGGGCCACTATCTTCGCGCGACCGCGCGTCTCAAACCCGGCGTGACCATTGAACAGGCCAAAGTCGCGATGCAACAGGCCGCGGAGCAATTCAAACAGAAATTCCCGAAAGAGTTGAGCGGGCCGAAGGATAGTTTCTCGGTTGTACGACTAAAAGACGGCGTCATCGGCGACGTTCGTTCCGGTCTGCTGCTCATGTTCGGCGCCGTCGGCTTGGTCTTATTGATCGCTTGCGTCAACGTGGCCAATCTGCTCCTCGCGCGCGCGACAATCCGGCGGCGCGAAATGGCCATACGCTCGGCGATGGGCGCATCGAGATCCCGCCTCGCTTGGCAAGTGCTCACCGAAAGCGTTCTGCTCTCGCTGGCCGGCGCTACTCTGGGAATCGGATTCGGCTATCTCGGCGTTCGCGCGCTGCTGGCCATCAACCCCGGTGACATCCCAAGAATCGGTGAGAACGGTGAGGCAATCTCGCTCGATTGGCGAGTTCTGCTGTTCACTCTAGCAGTGGCTGTGCTCACAGGAATTTTGTTCGGATTGATCCCGGCACTGACCGCGTCACGCTCCGACATCACCGGCACACTGCGCGAAAGCGGCGCGCGCGCCGGCGGCGGAATGCGTCAAAACAAGACTCGATCCATCCTCGTTGTGACGGAAATGGCCCTCGCGCTGATCTTGCTCATCGGAGCCGTGTTGCTGATTCGCACTTTCGGCGCTCTCCGCGGCGTAAATCCGGGCTTCGATGCGCACAACATTCTGACCATGGAGATGTCGCTCGCCGGCGCTCATTTCGAGAAGGCCGCAGCCGTCGATCAATTGGAGCGGGACGGTCGCCAAAAACTGGAGAGCCTCCCAGGCGTCGTTTCCGCAGCCCTCAGTTGCTGCCTCCCTCTCGAGGGAGGCTTCGGCCTTCCCTTCACCATCGAGGGACACCCTCAGGCGGATACCGAATCGCAATGGATTTCGATCTCGCCCCACTATTTCGATGTCTTTCGCATCCCCGTCAACTCCGGTCGTCCCTTCAACGAGCGTGACAACGGCGCCGGAGCGCGCGTTGTGATCGTCAACGAAGAATTCGCCAAGAAATATTTCGCCAAAGGGGATGGCCTCGGCTCCCAAGTCACCATAGGCAAAGGAGTCGGCCCCGAATTCGAGGAACCTCCACGCGAAATTGTCGGAATCGTCGGCGACGTCCGCCAAGGATTGGATCAACCCCCGAATCCGGTCATGTATGTGCCGATAGCGCAGGTGAACGATGGTGTCGTCGCGCTCAACAATCGGATCGGCGCAATACACTGGATAGTCCGAACAAAGCTGCAGCCATTCTCCTTAAGCGCCGACATCCAGCGCGAACTACGCGGAGCCAGCGGCGGCCTGCCCGTAGCTCACATTCGCAGCATGCAGCAGGTCGTAAGCGAGTCGACCTCGCGCAACGACTTCAACATGACTCTGCTCACAATTTTCGCAGCCGTCGCATTGCTGCTCGCCGCGATCGGCATCTACGGACTCATGGCTTACTCGGTCCAGCAGCGCACACAAGAAATCGGTGTCCGCATGGCTCTCGGGGCTAATCCGCATCAAGTCCGGTGGATGGTCGTACTTCAAGGAATGCAGCTCAACCTGATCGGCGTGGTTTTAGGCGTAGTCGCTTCCCTGGCGCTCACCCGCCTGATGAAAAGCATGCTGTTCGGCGTCCAGCCCTGGGACCCTGCGACAATCGTTGTCGTAGTGATCTTGCTGACCCTCGTAACTCTTCTCGCCGCCTATCTCCCCGCGCGACGCGCCAGCCGAGTCGATCCCATCGTCGCCTTGCGCTACGAATAGGGACGTACTCAAACTTTGGCACGCAGCCCACTGGCTATGTGCACGCTAGTTGCACGCCATCCTCGATCAGCGCTCCTCGGTCGGAGAGCGCACGAATGGTTCGCTACCGTATAAAAACTGCAACGCCGTCGGAAACCGATCCGCCCATGCCCGTTCGTCGTGCCCGGCGCCCGGCTGTTCGACGACGCGCAACCGATCGCGGCCAAGGCCGTCGCGACGAAGTATTTCCGCTAGACGATGCACGTCGTCGACCGGCTCACGAAACGACCCGACCCCGACAAAAATCTTTTCAGGCCATCGATGAAACCGCTCCGCTTCGTGCAGAAGAAAATCATCGTGCGCATATAAGGACGGGCTTTCCAGCAGGAGTCTGCCGAATCTGTCGGGATGGGTCATGACCGTATACAGCGCTATTCCAGCGCCATAGGAGGAGCCACCAAGCCCCGTATGGGCGGGACGATCATCCGTTCGAAAGTCTTTGTTGATGAGCGGCAGGACTTCCTCTAACAGAAATCGAGGATAGTCTTTGCCACGGACGTCGGGCGTCGCAGGAGTCAGCGTTTCATCAGGAAATGGCAAGTACTCCTTGGGACGCGCTCTCTTCCCCGCATTGTCGATTCCGACGATGATCATCGGCGGAATCCTTCCCCTTTCAATCAACGTCGTTGCCGTCTCGTCAGCCTTCCACTCATCCGAACTGAACATCGACGTGCACGCATCGAACAGGTTCTGCCCGTCGTTCAGATAAAGCACCGGATACCGTTTGGCATGGTCCTTGGCGTCGTATCCCGGCGGCAGCCAAACCCGCAACATACGTGTGTTGCCAAAAACTTCGCTCGTAAGCGGCTCAAGTACCAGGTGTCCAACGACCGAGCATTTCGGTTTCTGTTCGCGCGAATCGATTTGAATGGTCGCGAAGCTGGCAGCTAACAGGATCGTCGCAATGCGTAGGGCAGTCATGCGCGTGCCAGGATTCTATAACGCGTGGGAAACGGAGCACGAATCAAGCGAGAACAAGGTGTGATAGGGCTCGCCCAAGACGTTGTTCAGCAGTTCAAAGAGGGCGTGTCGCGTCGCCCTTTACTGAAGAGGAGAGATCGAATGAGGCGCTTTGCTCTTCTCGTCATTGCGATTCTCACTGTTCCCTTCCACGTTTCGGCGCAGCATAACAATCCAACATCTCTCCCGCAGGAATTTCTCGGCACTTGGAAGCTCGTCTCCTACGTTCGCGAAGAGATTCCATCCGGCGCGAAGTCCGACGTCATGGGCCCGCATCCACAGGGCTATATAAACTACAGTCGCGACGGGCGCATGATCGTCATGATCGTCGGTAGCAACCGAACGAAACCCGCCGCCTCCTTCGCCACCCCCGCCGAAGCCGCGGCCTTGCTCAAAAGCATGCTCGCCTACGCCGGCACCTTCACGGTAGACACCACCGCCAAAACCATAACCCACCACGTAGAAATATCCTGGGACGAATCGCGCACCGGCACCGACCAGGTCCGCCGCTTCAACCTACAAGGCAGCACGCTGACTCTGACAACCGAGCCCTCCACCGACCCGCCACCGGCGAAAAAACCATCCGCGAACTGCTCTGGGAAAAAGCGGACTGACATCTCAGTCATGTCCGCCTCCTGAGAAGGACGAGCACTTTTTAAGTCATTCATCTTCTGTGTCGATTCGGTTATTCGATTTTCGACCTTCTGGTACGCTTCGCCCATTGACCGGCTCTTGGCGCTCTCCGAAACTTGGTCCAGAAAACTTATATCGAAGCTCTATCAGGTTCGTTACTTAGTGAATCGTTATAAATCAGGAGGTTGGGCGTGCGTACCATTGGTCTCGTTCTGGGTCTCTTGGCGATCAGTTCCTCAGCCATGGCGGAAGAAATCTCATTGAAGGACGGAACAAAGATTGTCGGTCATATGACGGCAATCACGCCTGAGAAAATCGAGGTCGAAACCTCATACGGCAAGATGCAGCTCAAGCGAAGCGATATCGTCACCATCAGCTTTCCGGAAAATGGCACGTCGGCCAATGCCGGGCAACCATCGCCCTCCGGACTCACACAAGGCGCCAGCCTCCAAGGTGATCCCTCCAAGGTCGACGAAGCGCTGAACGGACTCATCTACGTAAATCGGACGTCGAAGTTCACCTTGACGCTTCCTCCCGACTGGATTATCGCGCCCGAACTTCGCCGCGCCCCGGAGACACTCGCAGGTCTGACTTCGCGCGACAAACTCCGGTTTCTTATGGTCGCCAAAGAGGAATATCCGGGTTCTCTCGAAAGCTACAAAGAGTTGACCATGCTCGGTGCCCGCCGCAATCTTTCGAACTTTGAGGAACTGTCCGAAGCGCCTGCGACGATCGATGGTAAGCCCGCCCTGATGATTTTTTATCGAGGTACTCTTCCTAAAGTCTCGAATCTGCCTGTCGAATTCGTCTCTGCAATCGTCGTTTCAGGAAAGACGTACACCAAAGTCACTGCATGGTGTGTTGAGCCGCTATTTCACGACGTTCAACCAGCATTCGAGAAGATGCTCAATTCATACCGCTCTACCACCGGACAAACCACGGCGGCAGTGTCGAACTAAATTCAATGCTCGTCGCGCCCAATTACCATAGCTCGTTGCCGCTAGACCAAGCCGCGGTCGCAGTTCTCGCGACAATTCGCGATTAAATTGTGATTCTGGAACGCCGGTCCACCAGCGACAGAGAGCAAGCAACAGTGAGGTTGTGTGGTAAGTGACTGAAAAGAATGGAGCGGCCTATCGGAATCGAACCGACACCTGAACCTTGGCAAGGTTCCGTACTACCACTATACTAAGGCCGCTTAACCGCAAGACTTTTATAACACGCCGACACAGCACCGACAAGTGCCGCATCATCCCCTGCCTCAAAAACCAAACAACTGAAATCGATCTCCGAATCAGCACGATCTTATCGATCGTCGCTAAAAGGCGTGCAGCGCGCTACGAAACCTGGCTCACGCGCGCCGACTTCACCACCGGCGATCGCCTCTGCCTCTCGGCGAACCGCGTCGCTTTGTCCTTATCCGTATACACCCGGCCGAACTTCTCGCCGTCCGCGTAAAAAACCGTAACAAGCCAGTGATGGTGCTTTCTCCGTCGATCCTTGCCAAACGTACTCTTTTCCTTGCTCGTGCTCTTCTTGGACACAGTTTTTGTCACGATGATTTCCTGTCGATGGTAGGTCGTTGCGGAAATATTGCAGGACTTCGAGGCCCCTCGCAACTACCGCCTGTATGAACTTCGGAACTCTACCATAACGAGACTCAGCAGAACCATAATTTCGAAGTCAACGATGAAGTAAACCACGCTCGCGCCGTTGCGTCGCATCGGAAGCGTTTAAACCGGTTCAGATGCGGCCCGCATCACCTCGTTATACACATGAACAACATCGATCTTCTACTCCGTCCTCAATAACTTCGGCGAATATCCAGCCAACCCGCTCGCCAATCGCCCTCCTTTTCCCTCCTAAGGTTTTCGCTTTCGACTTTCAACCGTCGACTGCCAACTGTCTTTGCTCTTCTCCCCCAGCAAGCGATTACCCGCCATTTGTCACATTTTCGTCTCGCCGTAATACCACCCAACGCCTGCTTCCCTCCCCGCATCTGATTGGTTTAATTGGCCTTCCTGCGCCGAAAAATCGGTTGCAGTTCATGAAACTTTCGCCAACTTTCTACGTCTTTATTGGTGAGGACAAAGTTAAGCTCAATGTGGCGGAGAAACTCAATGATGACAACTCTCAAACACAAACAACCGCCTCTTCTGGAAGATCTCCGGAACCATTCGCAGGATCAGATTCTCGAGCTGCGAACGCTCTTGAGCATGGGCGCACCACTGCGCGCCGATGCACGACGCCCGGGTTTTTTTGAAGTGGACGGCGACACAAATGTTTTTTACATCTTCAAATATCCCACCGGCACCAAAGTGCTGCTGCTGGGAGTGTGGGACCGCGAACGCGATCCAGTCGCGGAACTAGTCGCCTGCGCAGGCAACGCAGCCTAAGCGCCTCAACTCACACAATTCTATAAACCACTAAAAAAGGCGTCCCGGCAAAGCCAGGACGCCTTTTCTCTTTCCAACTCTTCTTCCGTAACTCTGCGCTATCTGCGACCTCTGCGGTAAATCATCTTAATCTCCACTCAGGCGATTCCTCCCGGTGCCCGGTGATCTCGCTTCCTCATCCTCCAAAGCGTTTGTCATCCTGAGCGAAGCGACGGATCTCAGACGCTCGATTCAAGCACGCACAAACCACGCTCACCCGAGCGGGTAGTCGTCACTTCTTGTCCGCATCCAGCTTCAACGACGCCGAATTAATGCAATACCGCAGCCCCGTCGGATTCGGCCCATCCTCAAACACGTGCCCCAGGTGCGCCTCGCACTTGCTGCACTTCACCTCCGTGCGCCGCATCCCGTGAGTGCTGTCATCCTCGTTCGCCACCGCTTCCTTGTTCGCCGGCGCATAAAAGCTCGGCCACCCCGACCCCGAGTGATACTTCGTCTCCGACCGGAACAGCGGCTCGCCGCAGCAAACGCACTTATACGTCCCGGCCGTCTCCGAGTTCTCATACTCACCGGTGAACGGCGGCTCCGTCCCCTTCTGCCGCGTCACGTAATATTGATTCGGCGTTAGTTCCTTCTTCCACTCCGCCTCAGTCTTCTGAACTCTCTCAGCCATTTCCATCCTCCGAGTAACTTCAGTATTTCCTTTCAATTCCGACCAAATCTCAATTCGAACCACAAAACCCGCTCTTCGAATAACTCACACATTACTATTGACAACTCGTATAACTTATGCTAGACTGCTTCGTGAAAGTCGCCCCCAATCCCTCAAACTCTTTAGAATCACATTCTTGCACGTTTTACACCCTTAACTCCCCTAGAATCACATTCTTGCGCAAAAACAGGGGAGGGGTACCCCCCACCGCCAACCAACTCCACGTCTCTGCGCCATCTGCGAACTATGTGGTGAATCTTCTGCCGCCCGTAAGCCCCATTCTGCTCGCTGGAGGGCCCATTCTGGATGATAAGCATTTACGCGATTGGATACATCTTCCCTCAAACAGGATGCAGGAATCACCAGCAACGGCGCGAACAGTCCGGATACCCACACGTAAAGGAATCTGTCATCACGAGCGAAGCGAGGCATCTGCTTTTCGCTTCCTCAAATCTGCCTTACTCCTCGCCCCGTCTCAGTCTCCGGTTGACACAACGCGCATCCTTCCCTATTCTGCTCCTGCAAATGATTTCGCGAGTCCATCGCCACCATCATCATCACGGCACAGCGCCGCGCTTGATGATGTGTGCATAGCGATTCGCTACCACACAGTTCTCATCACCCGCTGGCGCAACGGCCCAGCGGGTTTTTTGTTTTTATGCACCCTTTTCGTCATTTTTAGATCGAAAACGTTCGCGGAACGACTGAAATCGTGAGCCGAACGAGCAAGACGAAGTCACAGGACAAAGAGCGAGAAGTCAGACCAGAGAGGACGCGATGCAACTCGACTTCAGCAAAGCTGACGGATTGATTCCCGCCATCATTCAGGACGCCGCGTCCGGCGACGTCCTCATGCTCGGTTTCATGAACGAAATCGCTCTCGCGGAAACGCAACGAACTCAAGAAGTTACATTCTTCTCGCGCTCGCGCAATCGCCTTTGGAAAAAAGGCGAATCGAGCGGGCACGTTTTGAAGGTCCGCGAAATCCGCATCGACTGCGACGCCGATTCCCTGCTTATCCGTGTAACCCCAATCGGCCCAGGGGTTTGCCACGAAGGCTATCGCAGCTGCTTCTTCCGCAACCTCGCACGCAATGGCGAAACCCAAACCGTCGAGCAACCCACATTCGATCCCGACAAGATTTACGCACAGGAAGCAAAGCCTCAGGAGACGAAGCGATGAGCCGCTTGAAACTCGGCATTCCGAAAGGCAGTTTGCAGGACGCCACAATCGATCTGTTCAGTCGCGCGGGATGGAAAATTGGCGTTAGTTCGCGCAGCTATGTTCCAACAATCGACGATGCCGAAATCGAGTGTTTGCTTGTGCGCGCGCAGGAAATGGCTCGTTATGTTGAAACTGGAGCGCTCGATGCGGGAATCACCGGCCACGATTGGGTCGTTGAGAGCGGCGCAAATGTCGAAGAGCTTGCTGAACTCATTTATGCGAAGCAGCGGCTTTCCCGCGTGCGTTGGGTTCTTGCGGTTCCGGAGGATTCGGCGATTCGGAAGCCTGCTGATCTTGGCGGGAAAATCATTGCTACAGAAATTGTGCGTATTACGGAGAATTATCTTGCGCGACACGGAGTAACGGCTCGCGTTGATTTCTCCTGGGGCGCAACGGAAGTGAAAGTTCCTCAGCTCGCGGATGCGATTGTCGAGGTTACTGAGACCGGAGCGTCGCTGCGCGCGAATCGTTTACGCATCATCGACACGGTCCTTGAATCGGCTACCGTCTTCATCATGAATCGCAGCGCTGCTGCGGATCCGTGGAAGCGCGAGAAGGCCCAGAATTTGATCCTGATGCTGCAAGGTGCGATTGCCGCGGCCAGCAAAGTCGGATTGCTCCTTAATGTGCGGCGCGATGATCTCAACGGCGTTCTCGACGTTTTGCCCGCGTTGAAAAATCCGACGATCTCGACACTGAGCGATCCTGACTGGGTCGCGGTTAACACCATCATCGAAGAAAGCGTCGTGCGGCAGATTCTGCCGAAACTCAAAGCCGCCAACGCGCAGGGGATCGTCGAATATCCCTTGAACAAAATCGTCCTATGATCCGCATCCTCAAACTCAACGCCGCGACAGAGAAGCAGCTCCTGCGAGCTCGCCAATTCCGAGACACAGAGGCCGAGCACGTCGCTGCAAAAATCATCGCCGACATCCGCAAACGCGGCGACGCAGCCCTCTTCGCCTGGACCAAGAAACTCGATCGCCAAAATCTCAACTCCAAGAACATCTACATTCCGTGTAGGGGCGCAGCACTGCTGCGCCCCAGTTTGCCCGGGCGTAAGAACTCAAGTGCCCATTCGGTTTCTCCCGCTTTCCTCCGCGCCATAAAACACGCCGCAAAAAACGTTCGCGCCGTAGCGGAGAAACAACTCCCCCGGCCGTGGTCGCTCACGGTCGAGCCAGGCGTAACCATTCGTCAGTCTGTCCGCGCTATCGACACGATCGGCTGCTACATTCCCGGCGGCCGCCACGCGCTGGTCTCTACGCTCATCATGACCGTCGTGCCGGCGCAAGTCGCCGGCGTGAAAAATATTGCCGTCGTTTGCCCCCATCCCAACACAGAGCTTCTAGCCGCAGCGGATTTTCTCGGCATCGAAAAGATCGCGCAGATCGGTGGCGCGCAATCTATCGCTGCGCTCGCCTACGGAACGCAATCGATCCCGCGCGTCGAGAAAATCTTTGGCCCGGGAAATCGCTACGTTACAGCCGCGAAGCAACTCGTAAGCAGCGACTGCGCGATCGATTTGCCAGCGGGCCCGACCGAAGCAGTCGTTCTGACGAACGACGGAAGAGCCGATGCCGCGTGGATCGCGTCCGATCTGCTGGCTCAGGCTGAACACGCGCCTGATGCGGGCAGCTTCTTTGTTACGACATCCACATCATTGGCGCGAAGAGTCCAATCGGAAGTTGAAACGCAGTTTGCGCAGCTCCCCGGCGCGAATCCGGCGCATGTTTCGATGCGCAAGACTGGCGCGATTCTCGTGGCGGCGTCGGTCAACCAGGCGTGCGACTTCGTCAATCGCTTCGCTCCAGAACATCTGAGCCTGCCCGGTAAGGACAGCGATTCGCTTCTCAAGAAATGCGATGCGGCTGGAACTATCTTCGTTGGGCCTTACGCAGCGCAACCGCTCGGGGATTATGCCAGCGGCAGCAACCATGTTCTGCCCACTGCGGGATGGGCGCGTCGCCGCGGCGGACTGAGCGCCGCCGATTTCGTGAAATGCCTCACCGTCCAGCAAATCAATCGAACTGGCTTTGCTCGCCTTGCGGACGACGTTCAAGCGCTCGCCACCGCCGAGGGATTGCAGGCCCACTCCAACGCCATCGAGGTTCGCCGATGACTTTTCTACTGCGATGGAATGGAACAGGCGAGAAAGCCATCTGGCTGACAGCTTGCCAAGCTGGGGCGCAGCATGCTGCGCCCCTACAAATGCTATGTCACGTGATGAGTGACACGGTCGGGATCGAGGTTCGTCGATGAACGTTCAGCTCCAAATACGCCAAGCCATTCTCGATCGCAAGACGTACGAACCTCCGGGCGAAGGCCGCGGAGATAAGCTCCGGCTCGACTTTAACGAGAACACGGCGGGTTGCTCGCCGGCGGTTCGGCGCGCGCTCGCAAAGCTCACGCCGCAACTTCTTTCGATGTACCCGGAATACGACCGGAGCACGCGACGCCTCTCGCGACATTTCCGTGTTCGCCCCGACCAACTGCTGCTT
>Ga0206871_10059_pt1 | contig 27826 bp, 18 predicted proteins | sample Alteio_BWOrgCont_33_FD_152627 | JGI IMG/M metagenome (GOLD analysis project Ga0206871, IMG submission 152627) | Enriched cells from forest soil in Barre Woods Harvard Forest LTER site, Petersham, Massachusetts, United States -... | ecosystem: Environmental > Terrestrial > Soil > Temperate forest >...
CGTTCCGAGGTCAGCCAGTCCCACACCGGGATATCGACTGTGGCGCTCGCCGAATAGCCAAGGTTGAGGGCTCCGTCGGGCCCGTGCCTGGCAAACTGAGGAGCGTCAATGCCGTACGTATAGTTCAATGCAAGATCAGGCAACAAGGCCGCTCGTGCGCTAAAGACCTCGGCCTCGCCGGCCTGCAGTGCAGCGAGTACGCTGCGCAATTCCGGATTATTATTTCGGGCTGCGGCTTCGATGCTCTGACGTTCCGGCAACATTTCCGGCGCCGAAAGCGGTGCCAGAGTGAAGGCAGTGGAAGGGTCAGGAAAAAGCAGGACGCCAAGTTCCAGCCTGGATTTGTTCGCAGCCAGATTCGACTCCAGAAGGTCGCGCTGACGCTGCTGCTGACCCAATTGTGCCTTCACAACGTCGGCGTGCGCGGCCTCACGAGCAGATTCTCGCTTTTGAGTGATATCGAGGAAGTGGTTTGCCTCGTCCAGAGCCCTTTGCGCAATTGTCGTTCGCTCTATTCCTGCGTGAAGGCCGTAGTACAGCGAAACCACCGTGAGAACCAAACCGCGCCGAGCAATCTCCAGTTCTGCCTGCGCGCGTGCAGCATTTGCGTCAGCAAGGCGCACAGCGCCCACCTGGGCCAACCCCACAGTCTCGTTTACAACGCCCTGGCTGTAGTACTCATGCACTGCGTTGTTGGCGATGAAGACAGGAAGCGACTGGTTCACTCCGCCCTGCGTCGTCGCGGCCGAAGTCCGGTTGGACTGTGTGAAGACGTACTGGTTATGGTATGCAACGGTGGGCAAGAGCCCCGCGCGAGCATCCTTGCGTTCCAATTCAGTTGCATACATCTCCGCCGCAGCAGCCGCAAAGGCGGCTTCGTTTGCTTGTGCGCGGCGAATCGCCTGGTCCAGCGTCAACCCATCGTTTGCCGCCGGCGCCGCGTCCTGGGCTTGCAGACAACCGCAGATAGGTATCGAGAGAAAGACAACAGCGATGAGGCCGGTCTGAAAGCGAAAGAGCATCGCCCTTGAACTTAAATAACTTTGCTTAAGACATCCTGAAGGCAGCGCAGCCCTTCCAGACAGGTGGGCGTTTCGTCAACTGGCGATAACAGGGGCGAGCAACTCCGTCGAAAATCACTTCCTCCCGGGAGATGCGTACTTCGACGGTGGCGGGTTCAAGCTTCTTCTCCTGCAGCAGATAGAGCTGATAGCGACGCAGCTGCGCCGGACCTAACAGCTCAGGGAAGCGATGGAAGTACTCGGCAAACTGCTGTACTGCACCGAGGTAGCTGCGGATCGTGGACGGAGCATAGTTGCGCCGCTGAAGTTCGTTGAGCATGGGTTGACGAAGTGGGTCACGGGAATCTCCTCCTGTGACTCGCACGCCCAAAATCCTTGCGCACCCGCTCATTACGCAACTCTCCATCCGCCGCGCCAGCGCCTTCGTTCAAACGGGCTAACCGAAGACAATTCGCATGGACGATAAACTAAACGGAAGTTTGCCCCTGATCATCATGCGTCCCGGGCAAAGGCTTGAATAGAGTAGTTACTTTTCCCGGTTGATGGCCAGTTTGAACGTGTCCACGAAGCTGCATCCCGAGGTGAGGTCGATCTGATCCAGCGGCGACGGGGCAGTGGTTGCAATGTACGCCGACCCGCTAACAGGCGTTGGACTGTTAAAGGGGAAAACATCGATGATGTTTTGGCTGTTGAACAGATTGATACTGAATCTGATCTTCGACCAGTCGAACAGCGGGCTTGTCCTCGTTCCGAAAAACGACTAGCGCACCTTGACCGGTCACTACATATCAATTGGTCACTACATATCAATTGACGGTTAGATGGGATGAAGGTCGACCCCGATCAGAGCTAGCGCTAAGCTGGCGTTGATCAACGTACTCAAAGGTGCAATCCCTGAGGATGGAGGCTGACCCGTGAAAAAGCAAGGCAATTCTTTGAAGCAGTGTGAACCCTTCAAGGAAGCGAGTGAAATTCGCGAGTGCCGAGGCGACGGGACGCAGGCAAAGTGATGGCGGACCTGGTTTCACAACTGACGAAACAGTTGGAAGTGAAGAGTGTCCCGGTTGCTGAAGGAGCAAAAGGCGGGCGCGATTCGTTCTGGCTGCCGCTGCCGATGAATCTTGCGGATAGCACGGCAGTGTATGCGACTGCAGCCAGGCGTCACAAAAGTGGTCGCCGAACAGCAGCTGAACGAATTGAATGTGCGCCTGGCTGCTGAGCACCCGCACGACTTTCCAAAAGGCCATTTACGCACTGTGCTGCTGAATTACATGGATATCACGCAAGCCAGCGGAGTTAATGAGCGCGAGCTTGCACCTGCTTCTTGCCGCGGTTGGACTTCTTTTGCTCATCGCCTGTTGTGAACGTTGCCAATCTGAGGCTGGCCCGTACGACAGCGAGAGCACGAGAGATCGCAATGCGGCTGGCAATCGGAGCCGGCAGAGGTCGCCTGGTGCGCCAGCTACTAACGGAAAGCGTGATCCTGTCGGTTTTGGGTGGCGCGCTGAGTGTGCTGTTTGCCATCGCGGCTACACGACTGATCGTTGCACTGATTCCACCCGACTATGTGCCCGATGAGGCACGCATCACCATCAACGGATACGTTCTCCTGTTTTCGTTTGCAGCATCGATGTTGACTGGCATCCTCTTCGGTCTTGCGCCGGCTCTGCGTTCTTCACGCCCGGATCTGGTCGATACATTGAAGGACGGCGGAAGCGGCTTCACAGCGAGCGTTCGCGGGCAGACGATGCGAAGCTGGCTGGTCGTGGCCGAAATCTCTCTGTCTGTTTTTTTGCTGGCGGGCGCCAGTCTTGCTATCCGCAGCTTTGTTCAGGTGCTTCGTACCGATTCAGGATTCCAGCCAGAAAGAGTCCTGCGGATGGACCCTTCCGTCCAAGCAATATAAAACTCTGGAACAACGCAACATGTTCGATCGAAATCCGCTGGAAAGCCTCATTAGCATGCCCGGCGTGCAGTCGGCTGCTCTCGGAAACGGCGGAATGCCCTATAGCGGATGGCGATCGTCATACTCGCTCGAAGAGATTCTAGCCGCAGATGACCACAAAATTAACATTTCACTAATCAGCGGCAACTGCGGTGGCTCCGTTTGTTCGGACAGGTTTTTCGGTCTTTTAAGTGGAAAGATTGTTCAGCTAGTCGTCGTCGTGGCTGTGGGAATGTGAAAATCGGCTTCATCGATTTTCAAGGTCTTGTGGGAAGGGCGGAAAACAGTTCTATCGTTTCCGCCCTTCCCATGAGACCGGCATTTCCACAGCCTGCTTGATCGCGGGTTAGGCCGCCAGAGCTTCTGGCGAACGGTGGAAGTATACCTGGTCGGGAGTCTGTGCCCCCAGGCTGGAGTGCGGGCGTCGGGAGTTATAAAACTCGAAGTAAGAGCCGATCTTGCGTCTTGCATCGCCGACCGACTCGTAGGCGTGCAGGTAGACGTGCTCGTACTTGAGCGAACGCCACAGCCGCTCCACCAAGACGTTGTCGGCCCAGCGGCCCTTGCCATCCATGCTGATCTGGATGCCTTCTTCTTTGAGCCGTCCGGTGAAGGCTTCACTGCTGAACTGACTTCCTTGATCGGTGTTGAAGATCTCAGGCTTGCCGTGCTGGCTGAGAGCCTCTTCCAGTGCTTCGACACAGAACGATGTGTCCATGGTGATCGACACCCGCCAGGACAGCACACGGCGGCTGAACCAGTCGATGACCGCGGCCAGATAGACGAAGCCGCGGGCCATGGGGATGTAGGTGATGTCCATAGCCCAGACTTGATTGGGCCGTGTGATCGGGAGGCCGCGCAGCAGGTAGGGATAAATCTTGTGTCCTGGCGCGGGCTTGGAGGTATTGGGCTTGCGATACAGTGTCTCCATGGCCATCCGCCGCATCAGTGCGCGCACGTGGCGACGGCCCACTTCAAGGCCCTGCTGGCGGAGCATGTCGCGCAGCATGCGGCTGCCGGCGAACGGATAATTCATGTGCAGCTCGTCGATGCGCCGCATCAGAAACAGGTCGGCAGCCGAGACTGGCCGCGGCCGATAGTAGACCGTGGAGCGACTCATCTCCAGCAATTCCGCCTGTCTGCGGATGGACAACTTGTGCCCGGGATTGATCATCGCTTTGCGCTCAACAGGCCCGCTTTGATGAGCGCAGTCTCTAAAAAATCATTCTCCAGTGTCAGTTCGCCGATCTTGGCCTGCATGCGGGTTACATCGACCTTGACCTGCTGCTCGGCCTTGTCCTCCCCAAACACATCGGCCGCACCTTCCTGCAGCCGCGCCTTCCAGTCCGTGATCTGGTTGGGATGGACATCGAACTGTTCCGAAAGCTCGGACAGCGTCTTGTCCCCCTTCAGGGCCGCCAAGGCTACCTTCGCCTTAAAGACCGATGTGTGGTTCCGGCGTGAACGTCGCGTCATCGTTGCTCCTCATTTCTGCCATCTTAATGGCCGTCGGGGAACAACCCTTCCACTTATCCCGCTGTCCGAATTTCCGAAACCGGCTTAATCTTCGCAGACTCTTGGCATTCCGTTGAACCGCGGGCGCGAGTTCACCGAGGCGGAAGTCGAGAGCGGAATGAACGTGGCCCTTGTGAATGAGAGCGCAGCCAGACTCTGGCCCGCGGGCGAAGATCCTATTGGCAGGCATATGCAGATTTGACTCTCTTACACAGCCAATGCCGCCATCTGTGCTTAAGGCTCCAGGAAATAGCTCGGATGTCACGGTTGTGCGTGTTATCGGCGACACAAAGAATAATGGGCTGGGATAAGCGTCCGCCGCCCCAGCGGCTTCGTTCAAGTCGGCTTGTGGGAAGTGATCCACTTGCACAACGACTGAGCAGACCGGCAGATCGAAGCGCGAGGAAACGGTTCTCCTTAGAGAAAGTGCGACCGAGTCGCCTTACGTTCATCTTTTAATTGCTCCCCTTTGGGGGGGCGAATCCCAGGACTTTTCTGCCTACAAAGACGCTCACGCATCGCGACGCTACGAAGGAGGGATGAGCTCATTCAGTGGCCATCTTCCCTCCATTCCTCGCGCGTATTTTCAGAGCGTTTCGCTATCGTGACTTCCGCCTCATGTGGATGGGCGCCTGCGCTTCCACCATTGGTACGTTCGTCCAGCAGTTCGCCCAGAGCTGGCTCATCTACGATCTGACCAAGAAACCCTTCTATCTGGGCCTGGACCTGTTCCTGGGCCAGCTTCCAATCATGATGTTTTCCCTGTTCGGTGGTGTCTTCGCGGATCGCCTGGACCGGCGAAAAATGCTTCTCGTCTCGCAGTACATCCAGATGGCGAGCGCCTTTCTGCTGGCGGCGTTGTTCGCCGCAGACATGGTCAAGGTCTGGCACATCCTCACACTCTCGTTCGTCGTGGGTTTGGGGCAATCCTTTGGCGGACCAGCCTACTCGGCTCTGTTGCCGACCTTGGTGGCCTCGGAAGACCTGACAAACGCGATTGCCATGAATTCGATTCAGTTCAACCTGGCCCGTATCCTCGGCCCGACGATCGGTGGGATTGCGTACACCACGCTCGGCGCAACTTGGTGTTTCACGCTGAACGGCATTTCCTACATCGCAGTGATCGCCACACTGCTCATGATCCATGTCACATTCGTGCCCGCAAAGACGCAACAGCACGTTCTGACCAGCATGAAAGAGGGCATCCAATTCATACGACAACGCGACGGGATGAGCGCGTTAGTGGTACTGGCGTTTTGTACAACGCTCTTCGGCTTTTCGCTCAATGGATTTCTACCCGTCTTTGTGCAGAACATCTTTCATGGAGGTCCAGAGACGTACACGCTCCTGCTGGTGTCCTCCGGCGCAGGATCAATCTGTGGGGCGTTGATCGTCGCGGCCATGGAAAAGTTGAAGGGTCAGGGCCGTGTCACGCTGTTGATTTTGATCTCGCTCGGAATCTTCACCGCTGGTTTTGCTCTGTCCAAATGGCTTCCTCTCTCGTGCGCGCTTCTCTTTCTGGCTGGTGCTGCCATTATGGCGTCCGCCTCCCTGATGCTCTCTCTGGCGCAACTCATTGCAACCGATGCGATGCGTGGCCGGGTGATGAGCGTGTACAACCTGGCTTTTCGGGCGGGCTTTCCCTTAGGTGCCCTTGTGCTGGGGAACCTGATTCCCATCTTCGGAGCCTCGAAGGCTTTGACGGGAGCGGGGTTCGCGCTGGTGACGGTAGCATTGTATTTTTTCTTGGTGAATCGGGACGCGACATTACGGCCGGCTTCCCGTGCGGATGCAATTCCCGGAGATTGAGAGTTCTGCTGCATTAAGCTGCGCCAAGGGATTTTTGACCGTGGACGAGACGCGCGCACCTCATTGAGTGATTTGATAATTTACCGCTCATCGAGATCCACCACGAGCCCCGGAGCGGTTGCTGGACTGAGGCCCGTTTTCCGAGACTAATCTGTTGATCAACGGTCTCAACTTCATGACCTCGATATGTTATTCGCGGCCATAGACACGCACACTTTAAACACGTTGTCGCGAACCTACTAAAGCGAATCTGGAGTCTCACACGGAGCCCATCCGATCTTCTAGGTTTTCGCCCTCTATCGCTATTGGTCGAACTCTGGTGCGGCGAAACCATCCCACAAAGACATCTCTGGCCGGATGCGGGACTGGTGAACGAAGGTTTGCGAGTCTTTAAGGAGCTTGCTAGATCCGCCCTAACCGATGTGCTGCTGGCCACGGACCTTCACGCTGGGAACGTTCTACGGTCTCAAAGAGAGCCTTGTGGTGATTGGCCCAAAACCATTCACCGGCGATCGCGCATACGATCCCGTCCAGCACCTGATGAATTGCGAAACACGGCTTCATCGTGATCCGATTGAGCTGGTCCGCCGCGTTGCCGCTTTTGAACGATCTGGCTTCCGACATCATCCACGCACCCAGCCCTTGCAAAGCGACCTACGCAAGGGCGCGAAATCGGTGGTGCCATTAGCGGATAGGGCCATTGGCAATTTGCAGCAATGGCTTATTGGAACCTATCACGGCGTGAGTCGCAATCAACTGCAGGCTTACCTCGATGAATTTGTTTCTCGCCATAATCGGCGCGAGCATCCAATGGCCGCTTTTCAAACACTGCTGGGCCTCGGAGCCGGACACAAACCCGCACCCTACAAGCGGGTAAGGGGCGCGAAGGATCTGGCCAAAAATGCACATCGCACACCAACCACAAGATGTCGTGGTTAGCTGAAACAACCGGATAAGCAGAAGTCGTCTAGGGTCCGGCGACATTCCGCAGCCTGAATTGTCAGTTGTTGCCAACAGTCGTTATGGAGCGTCGCAGGGCGGTTCCCGCCATTCCGATTACAGGAACTGACATCGCAAGCTGTGATGCATCGAAATATGCGACGGCTCGGCAAGCTATGACCGAGGTCTCTCTGGAGCTTTGTGCCCGATATGGAGCGTGGTTCCGGTGTGCTGGCGATTTGAGATGTGGTGGCGGCTGGAGACAGCTTGACCCCGTTGGAGAGTTTTCTAAACCGATGGCACCCGGGCCGAGGCCGTCGATTCCATACAGGAGAAAGGTCGATGGCTAAAAAGAGGGTGAAGGGCAAAACGCTGGGTGGGTTTGCGGAGACCAATCACGATGCGGCTGAAATCGATGTTGGCAACGCGCAGCATTGAGTGGTTGTACCGGCTGGACGGGATACCGTATCGGTACGAATGTTTGGTTGTTTTACTGCAGATGTGCACGCTTTGGCGAATTGGCTGATGAAGTGCGGAATCAAGACCGTGCGATGGAGTCCACCGGGGTTTACTGGATAGCCTTGTACGAAATATTAGAAAGTCGGGGGTTCCAGGTCTGTGTCGTAAACGCTCGCCAAGCCAAGAATCTACCAGGGCGCAAGACGGATGTAAAAGATTGTCAGTGGCTCAGCAATTACATACCTATGGACTGCTGACTGCTTCTTTCCGGCCCCAAGCAGAGATCATCATCTTGCGGCGATATCTCCGCCATCGCGAAACGTTGGTGCAGGAAGCGGCCACCTGCATTCAACGGATCCAGAAAGCACTCACTGAAATGAACCTACAGCTGGCAAATGTGATCAGTGAGGCAACGCGGCAGGATTATCTACACGAGGTCCAGCACATGCGTGAATTGAGGACAGGTCTTGTCCATCGCGCAGTGCCGAAGCGCTTCGTGCCTATGGATTGCTCGCCGGCTCAGTGCCCCGTCGCTCGTACCAGCCGAGCACCCGCAGCGCCCGGAGCGTATTCCACCGGCTCGGCTGTCCTACCGATTCGTTGAACGGCAGAGCGATCGCCTCGGTGTACGAGGCATCTAGGAGCCACCGGCCGCCAAACTGCGGATTGTAGGCCTGTCGCCTGCTCTCGACCATGCGCACGGCCTCCTGCGTACGCGCGTCGGGCTGGACCCCGGCGTCCCGAAAGTAGTCGAGCGCACGGAGGACGTCGTAATGGTAGCGAGGCGGGAAAGCGAACTGCAGGAACTCCGGATTCGCGACCTCGCCGGTCGAGAGCCGCCGGAAGAGAGCGCGCCTGAGCAGATACTCCTCGCCACGCTTTCGGGCGGTCGCGATCTCCGGCTCGATCTCCGAACTAGTCCCGACGGCGCGCTCGTACTCGAGCAGCCCCTCCAGCACGCAGATCGTGCTGTGGAACGACGAGCGCGTGCTCTGCGGAGCCTCGCAGTTCCAACCGCCGTCATCGAGTTGCTCACCGACAAGCCGGCGCGCAAGGCTCTCCGTCGGGCGTCCGAAATACGCGCCGAGCGCGAGCGTACCTCCGTTGATGCATGGTTCCACCTCCCCTTCGAAGAAAGGCTTCGCGCCGTGTTGCTTTTCCCATCGGAAACCCTCCTCAAGACGAGCGACCGTCGATTGAACCTCCGGCTCGGCGGGGTCGACGCCGGTCGCGCGCAGCAGGAGCAAGCTGTAGAGGGTCGGCAGCCAGTCGGGGGCATCGGGCCGATGCCACGAGCCGTCTGCCCCTTGGCAGGCGAGAATTTTGGCGGCGATTCCTTCGCGCGGGACACGGGCGCGCTCCGCGACAATCTCGGCCGGAGAGGCGTCGGTGAGATCGCGCATCGCCTGCCAGCGGATGGCCGGGTCCGCATCGAGCAGCCAATCATCGACCAGACAATCGGGGGTGTCCACGCCGAGATATTATCATCGGCGGCTCGGGCTTCTGGGCGGTACGGGTGAACGGCCCTACCCCTCCGGAACCAGCCCTTGAAGTCGGCGCACCAGACGCGGTTCGATTTCGTTGGCGTGCGCCAGCGGCTGCGTGTACGGCTCGGTGCGGCGGCGCTTCTTGCCTGCAATCACCAGCCCCGCCCGTTTGACGATCTCCCCCATGGTGCTGGTTGCCGGCCACCGCCGCCCAGACTGAACCCGCTCCAGCACACGCTTCAACTTGCGCGCCCCAACGCATGTGCGCCGGGCGCAGATCCAGCACTGCATGCTCCACCTCGGCTGCCGTCTGGTTGGGGTGTTGCCGGGCTGCCCGGTCCAATTCTCCCAGCCCCTTCAGCCCATACTGCCGGTAGCGGCGAAGCCATACATAGCCGGTGTCACGGCATATGCCCAACCGCGCACACCACTCGCTCATGGTCTGCTCATCGCGGCTCATACTCAAAGATAAAGCCAAGCTTCTCGTCCATCGCACTGCTCGTTTTCCAGGGCATGAGGACGTTGTACGTCCTCACCCCCTAAGTCGGAGTGTCGGAGATGAGCCCGGTCTATTTCGTCGGACATCCGCCCGGTTTATACCCCACCTCTGCCCTACCCCCTCCCCCTGTTCTGCTAGTTATTCATATCATTGGACTTATGGAGTAAGTCGTCATATCTTTCCCAGAATCAATGGATTACAGGTAAATTCTCAAAAACAAAGGGCTTGGTGACGACCGGCAAACTTGTCTGCAAAGATACGCGTCCCCTTTTGGGCTTAGAACCAAAAAAGCCCGGCTGCAATAGCGGCCGGGCCTTTAATCTCTATTTCCATTGTAGCGGTTCGCGAGAAATAGTCGGCCAAGTATTTGTGGATCGCGCTAGTCAGTGCTTAGGGAAAGCTTGCCCATTAGGTCGCCGAGATTGAAGCTCGCGGGCCACTGCCGCATTGGGTACTCTTTGAAGGTTTGGAGTCGCTGCCGGGTGCCCCACAACCTGCCCTGAACGAAGCCGAAGGATTGCGGATGCTCGGACATGGGTCTCGCAGGACGCTGAGAACATCCCGCAAATCTCGGACACCTCAGCCTTGCACAACAAGACCCGGTAAAAGCGCGGGACGATCGGGGGTCCCCGGCGACAGGTCTTGGTCGACGGGTGACCTCTAGCTCTGCGAATAAGACCGGTCCGAATATCATCCAATAACTCCTTTAGAATCAAGAAGGAGGCAATAAGTCTTTTATTTGCCGGTAGGTAGCGCCGACGTACCCATTAAATCCATTCATATCAAACGATTACAGAATCGGTAACAAAACAGGGGAGGGGCGGGGTGTACCCAAGGGGTGTACCCCCTTAATCACTTCTTCTTCGCCGGACGAATCCGCTCTGCCGGAACAATTCCCTGCCCTTCGAGCACGGAATAAAACTGATCGGCTGCAAGGTTGGTCAGGGTCTCGACCTTGCCCGAGGGCCAGTGAATCTCCAGGCTGTCGATCTTGGCCGCCGCACCCAGGCCGAAGTGCACGCGAAGATCGTTCTGCGAGAGATAGCTGCCGCCGCTGTGGATCTCGTCGGTCTGCGTCATGCCGCCGGCCACGACCTTGAGGCGCGCATTGAGAGCCAGCCGGTTGCTCTTCGTGCCCGCCAGCTCGAAGCTCACCCAGTGCCGCCCCGGGGCGCCATGGTTCTTCAAAATCATCGGCGCCCCATCGATATCTCCGATCACAACATCCATGTTGCCGTCGTTGAAGAGATCGCCGACCGCAAGCCCGCGTGACACCCGCTTCTCCTTGAGCGCCGGACCCGCCTGATCGCTGGCATCGCAGAAGGTCCCGTCCTTCTGGTTCATGCTCAGCAGCTTGGGCTCACGATAACCCGGACCCGACGGCAGCGTATCGACTTGCGGATAGACATGCCCGCTGACCGCAATCAGGTCGAGCCAGCCATCGTTGTCCAGATCGACAAAGGCCGTGCCCCACTTCACCCACGGCAGCGAAGGCAGCGCCACACCCGAGGCGTAGGAGACCTCGGTGAAATTCCAGTCTCCGTCATTGCGATAGAGCAGGTCGTTCTCGTCGGAGAAGTTGGTCACGTACAAAGATGGCCGGCCAGTATGGTTGTAATCGCCCACCGCAATCCCCATCGACGCCTGCTCGGAGCCGTCTTCACTGACCGCGGTGCCCGACTGCAGCCCGATGTCCTTGAACGTGCCGTTGCCCAGGTTCTTGTAGAGGAACTTCGGCGTCGAGTCGTTCGCTACGTAGATATCCGGCCGCCCGGTGTTGTTGAAGTCCGCCCAGATCACCCCCATTCCGTAGTAACCATCGGGATCGCTCACTCCAGCTGCCTTCGACACATCGGAGAAAGTCCCGTCGCCATTGTTGTGGAAGAGCGCGTCGCCTGCTCCGCGCAGGCCGCGCGGGCCGCACTGGACGGAGATGCCACGGTACTTGCAGTTCGGCGCGCTGCCAAAGCCGGGTAAGTCGTTCAGGTGGAAGTCCACGTAGTTGGTAACGACCAGATCGACGAGACCGTCACCGTCATAATCTCCGAACGACGCGCCGGTAGACCAGCGCCCATCGGCTAGGCCAGCCTTGGCGGTGACGTCAGTGAAGGTTCCGTCGCCATTGTTGTGATACAGGGTGTTTCCACCGAGGCACGTAATGTAGAGATCGGGCCAGCCATCGTTGTCGTAGTCGCCGACCGCGCCCCCCATGGCGAAGCACGGCTTGGTCAGGCCAGACTTGGTGGTCACATCGGTAAAGGTTCCGTCGTGATTGTTGTGGTACAGAACGCCGAGACTGGCTTCGCCCTTAATGGCCATTTCGACGGTGGGGGCGTTAGTGAAGTAAATATCCAGCCAACCATCGCGGTCATAGTCGAAGAGAATTATGCCCCCGCTCATCGACTCCACGATGTATTTCTTCGATGGATCGGCAGTGTGCGTAAAGTTGATCCCTGTTTTTGCGGTCACATCCTCCAGCTGCGGGATAGGACGGCCACTGCACTTCGTGGACTTCGCCCCGGGCGGTGGAGGCACAGGTGGAGGGTGGCCCTCCTGCGCCTGAAGCAGGGTGAGGCAGAGAAGCGAAATGGTGAGTGACTTAACTGACTTTTTCAAGGATAGCGAATCGAACATGCGCATTATGGGTTCTGCGTCGGCGATTGCGCTATGTGCGGTCGCGACTTGGCTTTCAGCTCCTGGTAGACCGCGAGTTCGCGGTCTGCGTCCGCCGTGCGGGATACTTTCCGGTAGGCAGCCTGTAACTGGTAGTGAACGTATTCCTTCTCGGGGCTGAGGCGCGCCGCCGCCTCGAGGTGAGGGACTGCTTCCTGCAATTGTCCTCGATCGAGCAGGATTTTACCCAGCTCATATTGGGCGTTCGCGTAGCCCGGCTGCGCTGCGATGACCTGTTCGAAGAGCTTTACCGCATCGTCGGTCTTCGCTTCTTGCAGGTCGACAAAACCTAAGTGATAAGTGGCGTCGGGATCGCCGGGTCGGATCACAAGCTCGGCTTGTAGTTCACCCCGCGCATCCGGCCAATGCTCCCAGCGTATATAGGCTAGGCCTGAATAATAGTGGGCCTTGGGCAGTGACGGGTCGGCCTGCAGGGCGCGATGCAGTGTAGCCACGGCGCGGCTGTAGTCCCCGATTTCAGTCCACAGTTGGCCGACCAGAAGCAGCGCGTCGTTCGATAGATTGCCGCTTTCAAATTGGCTCAAAACGTCAGAAGCCTCTTTCATACTGCCAAGCCTGGCGAGCGATGCCGCCCACGCGTAACCTACGGTTCCGTCTTGCATGCCGGCGATTCCAAGCGGGGCGAAGGTCTTCGCCGCATCCGCATATTTCTCCGAAGCGAAGTAAGCCATGCCCAGCATGGCGCGGATGGGAAGCTGAGCTGGCTGTTTTTCAAGCGCGCGGGAGAGACCACGGATCGCCTCAGGATAATTGCCAGCCTTGAAGGCGGATTGACCGAGATTTCGAGACAGGTTTGAGATTTCAGGATTCCAATGCTCCGCTTCCTGGTAGTGCGTGAGCGCGAAGGTGTAATTGTGCTGAATCGCCTCGGAGGTCGCAAGATCGCTGAAGCTCTGGCCCAAAATGACCCGCAGATCATCTTCCTGAGTCTTGGCGATAGCACGCTGGCTCTCGGATAAATTAGCGCTCGCCATGACCGACGGGTCGACGCGAGCGAATGAATCCCTGCTCCCTTGGTCAATGGGGGCTGCCAGGTTTTCCTGTCGCTTGTCGAGCGGCACCATGGCCGCCATGGAGCCTGCACCCGCCGAAACAACCATTGAGGTGACCTTCTGCTGAGTGTTCTCCATAACCTTGTTTTGGAGATCGTGAGCCTTCGTAAAATAAACATCGCTCTCTTGCTGGCGTCCCGAGTTTGCAAGGATGCGCCCAAGATCGACGTAGGCTCTCCGGATCTGGTAATTGGTACGGGCTTCGTCCATGCCGGTGAGCGCGATGGCTTTGCGCAGCAGCGGTTCGGCGGTCTTCGCGTCTCCCTGGGCATAAGCGTTCAGCCCCATGTACAGCCAGGGCTCCACCGCTGTGGGATTCAACTCGGCCGCGATCTTCATATACTTGTCCGCGACGGCATACTGCCGCTGACTCGATGCCAGGAAACCGAGCATGTAATTGGCCAGGAAGTCTTTCGGGTAATAGCGGATCTCTTGCTCGAATTCCGATTCGGCCTGGGGCGTAGGTTTCCAATCGTTGAGCGCGAGACTAGCGAGGCCCAGAAAATAATGAGCATGCGGGGTGGCGGGATCGAGTTGAATCGCGCGTTGGAGTTCGCGGACGGCGTCCGGCATCATTTCCGCATCGCGATAGGCACGGCCAAAGAGAACGTGAAGGGATCCGCTGTCTCCAGCCATCTCTTTCATTTGCTCGAAGACAGCCGCAGCCCGCTGCTTGCCCTGAGGGTTATTGGTCGATAACCAGGAGATGGCCAGCGAGTAAAGGGTCTCGATTGTGGGCTGAATCCGGGCAGCGTGCGACAACGCGTCCGCCGCTTTCGCATACTCCTGCTTAGCGGTGAACGCTCTTCCCAGAGTGATATAGGCCTGCGCGTTGTTCGGGTCGGCGGCCAGCGCCAGTTGCGCCTGAAGGATGGCGTCATCGGGCCGGCCGGCGAGTAGGCTGCTCGTCGCGAGTTCGATATGGGTCTCAGGAACGTCCTCGAAGTCCAGAGACGCACGATAGAGCTCCGCAGACTGCGCGTAGGCCGATTCGAGAAGACGCAGCCGGCCCATCGCCCGAAGTGCGGAAGCAATCAGCAGCCTGTTGGCGGTGGCAACGGCCGCAGCATCTCCCGAATTCCGGGCAGCATCAGCTGCAAGGATTCGCTTTGTCAGTTCAGCTTGGGCGGGATCTTCCGGTGATTTGGAGGGCGCGCGCGGCAGCGGAGAATGCTGTCGCGACGCTTGACCATGTGCAACAGGAAGGATCAAAACTGCCAAGACAATCGCGCAAACAGCAGCTTTGGCGGAGAAACATGGATTCCGCATGCTACGAAAGTGGTCCTTCAATGGTACTGACTGGTGTTTCACAGGTAAGGGTAGCACCCGGCTCTGTAGAAAGAGTAAGCGGCGGAACTTGAATCATCAAGCCCCGCCGCTCAGGGTTACAGCGTTTTGGCTAGCACGCCTAGAACGAGAATCTGAACGTGTACTGCAACGTTCGTCCCGGATTCACTGCGTTAGCCTGGCCGAAGCCAGTTCCGATCGAGACGGGGACTGAGGTCCCGTTCGGACCAACCATCCCGCTAACGATGTTATTGGTTGGACCGCAAGGCGTGCCATGTGTCGCGTCCGCACCTCCGCAGTAGAGAGAAGCGGCTGGATTGTAAGCCGAGCCTTCCAGATTAGCGGTGTTGAAGTTGGGGTGGTTGAAGAGGTCGAAGAAGTCCATGCTGAACTTGATCCGGTACTTCTCCTTGATCATCCAGTTCTTCGCGAGCTGGAAATCCACGTTGGTGTTTGGCGCGCCAACGGCTGACCCGCGAGACGCCATGTCAGACGGGAAGGTTCCGAGCGCGTATCCCTGCAGAGTGTAGTGCTGCGGGTTAACGAACTGGTCTCCACCCCGTCCCGCAGTGGCACTCAATCGTGTCGCCAGCGGCCGCAGGTTATTCTGATAGCCGGTTCCCACGAGTGCGCTCAGACCGCTGGACTCCTCCACACCGTTGACCAGGACCGGAGCCCCCGCAACGCCGCCGTTGGTGAAGATCGAGAGGTTGCTACCCTCGGCAAGAGTGACGATGCTGTTGGCTTCCCAGGACCCGAGAGTGTACTGCATCCACTTGTTCTCACCTGCCAGTTTCGGCAGGAAGAACACCTCATTGGCCACAAAGATGTTCGGACGGTTAATGTTGGTATTGCCTTTGTCCAGACCAGGGTTGGACTGGTCGGTGATTGCCTGTTGGTTGAGGGAGCCCGACGAATTGTCCAGTTCGACGTTTGCGATCGAATGGGACCATGTATAGGCTGCCTGGAAGGTTGAGAAGTTTCCGGTTTGGGTCCGGAAGAGTGCCTGCAGCGATTGATAGTTGGCATGGCCGCCGCGAGCAAAGCCGCCAATCAGGGCAAAATTACCGGCAGGTCGAAACGCGTTTTGAGCGCTACCGCTGGCAAATGTAGCATCCAGAAAGCTCGACGCGGGAACGGCATTCGCGTCATACATCGAAGTGAGGTGCACCCCTACATTGCCCACGTACCCGACTTGCAGCGTGGTATTGCGAGCCAGCTCCTGCTCAACGGAGACGTTCCATTGCCACGAGTGAGGAATATTGCCGCCCGTAGTCTTGGTGGCGTTCGGGGAGACCGCGGGGCTGGCCAGTGGCGGAGCTGTATCGAGCGCTCTGTTGGTGGTTGCATTGATGACAAACGGCGCGTTGTTGGCCAGCCGTTCGGCAATTCCCACTTCTTCTCGGCTGAAGAACTCACCTGCGCCAATACGAAGAGCGGTTTTCCCATCGCCCCTCACATCCCACGCAATGCCCACGCGGGGAGCGATGGCGGTATTGTCCTGCTGCACCAGGGCCGAGTTTGGCCCAGGTGTGCCGTTAGAGAGGCCCAGGTCAACGCCCAGGCCCGCAAGAAGCGTATTGGCATTCTTGCAGGGTGTTGTCCCCGGCACAATCAGAATCCCGTTGCAGGCATCGGACGGCGCTTCCGCAGCTCGGGCTGCGCTGTAGGCCGACCTGCTCCAGTTGGACCACTGGTTGGGGAAATTGCCGCCTTCATTGTAGGCCGGCGAGGTGTTTCCACCGCTGGCCCCACCGAAAGGCTCGCGGAGAATCGAATAGCGGATGCCATAGTTGATCGTGAGGTTACGCCTGATCTTCCAGGTGTCGCCAAAGTAGGGTTCGATATCGCGCCAATGAACATCGGCGATGCCATCGATGCTGTTTTCCCCGACACCGGAAAACATTTGCGGATTACTGCCGGTACCCGGCAACAACACGTTGGCGAGAGCATTGCCAGTGCTCGCATGCGGATCCAACGCCCCTAACGATCCTGGGCCTGTGTAGACGTTGCCGTTAGGCAGCCCGGGCCGGTCCGCTCCGTTTCCATTACTTTCAACCTTCTCATTAATGCCAATGAAAATACCCGTCTTGAAGAGGTGGTTCCCATGCACCTTGGAGAGATTGTCCTGAATTGTGTACAGATCCTCGTGGTTGCCATAAGGCGCAATATTCCAGAAGGAAGCGTAGCCCGAGGCACCGTAGGGACCGAACCCTCCCCATGCGCCAAAGAACTCATCCTTCTGTTTGAGCGAAGTAGGCCATACTGGCGGATATGCCGCCTGGATCTCTGGGACTATGGCTGCTTCGGTGCCCGCAAGCGTGGTGATAATGCGGTTTTGCCCGAAGCCAAACTCGACGTCGTTCACCATGGTGCTCGAGATCTCCGTGGTCAGCTTGGCCAGCACGCTCCTCGAAGGCTGGGCCCAGCTGGAATCCACCGTGGGGAACGCAGACTCGCCCCAGAACGGGACAGGGTTGTTGGGCGCCGGATTGGTCCAGGAATCGTTGGTCCAGCGGAAAGTGGCGCGGTTGGACTTGGTAATGTCATAGTCCCCACGGACGTTCCACTCGCTCCAGTCTAACTTGTTGGGGATCGACGCGACCCAGTTGTTCCCACTGGAGTTGACGGTCGCGCTGGTGGGAGCCGGATAATACTTGGCAATCAACAATCCGGGGGCGTCTGGATTGGCGATCTTAAAGGGATTGCCGGGCGCCTGGGCGGAAACGGGAATCGTGGGGATGGCCCCGCCGCACTGATCCGCTTTCTGACCGACATATTGGCTAAAGTCGCCGCCCGCCTGCGCCGTCGTCGGAACGCAGAACGCAAACGATGAGCCCTGCGTTTCCTTGTTCCACTCCTGGTTCCACCAGAAGAATAGCTTGTCTTTTATCGCCGGACCACTGATGTTGTAGCCGTAATCGTTACGGCTCTCTGCCGCCTGGCCGGTGCCGTTGTGATTGGAGAACCAGTCGTTGGCATCCAGAGCGGCCCTGCGGCCGGCATAGAAAGCGCCGCCGTGAAACTGATTTGTGCCCGATTTCGTCGTGATGCTGATGATGGCGCCCGCAGCCTGGCCATACTCAGGACCATACGAGTTCCGGATCATCTTGAATTCGGAGATCGTGTCCACCGAGGGATAAACCAGAATCGTGCGGTTCGAGCCGACGTCGTTGTTGTTGACGCCGTCGACCAGAAACAGGTTCATGTTGTAAGGGTTGCCGTTCACGGAAAAATTGACGCCGCCATCCAGGCCCTTGCCCACGAAGTTAGCGCCCTGCGCCGCACTAACACCGGGAGACAACTGCGTCAGCCCCACGAAGTTCTCGCCGTTGAGCGGCAGTTCGCGAACCTGCGTTCCCGAAACGACCTCGCCTACGGAGGCCGAAGTTGTCTCCACCTGAACGGCCTGTGCCGAGACGGTCACCTTCTCAGTCACCTGACCCATCTGCAGCGATGCCTTCACTTCGGTGAAGGTGGAAGTGTGAACCTGGACACCGGTTTCGACATATTCCTTGAAGTTCCCCTGAGTGACGTGAACCTCGTAGGTTCCAACCGGCAGCTGTGCAACCGTAAAGTTGCCCTGGCCGTCGGCCTTCGCCGTCACTTTGTCGGCCGTGGCGGTGTTGGTTACCGTAATTGTCGCGCCGGGAATCGCCGCCCCTGACGGGTCGGTCACCGATCCGGTGATCGTGCCGGAATTTTGTTGGGCGTGCAGGCTGAACGGGATCGCCAGCAGCACAGCTAGAAGTATGTAGGACAGCATGCGAAGCGTAGACCGCTTCTCGCACACTTCCCCGCCTCCTGTAAATCGATTGCACATAAGTGCCTCCTTGAAGAGTTCATGGTCATGCGATTCGAGCGTCGGAATTTAAGTATTCCGTGGTTTCGAACCCTGATAACGTTAACAGCTTGAACTGAAACGTTTGATTACTCCTTGGAATATGCGGCTGTCAACAAAATTAATGGCAGCCGTCCAAGACGGACAACAGGCACTGCTTTCCTGAGATACGATCGCCTGATCTTTCGACCTTTGATATCCAAATAGTCCTTTGCATCCTTAACAGCGGGGCGTGATTTAACTCAGGGCGGATTCTATAACGAAAGTTGTAAACCTGTATAGTCTTCTTATTGGGTAGGCGGCTAAACAAACCTGATGCCGACGTTCTGTATTGATAACAAAAGGTTTACCTTGTCCCAAAAAAGATCCGCCAATGCCTTGCTAACCAGAACCAACCTAAAAAGTTGATCTGGTGGAAGGGAAAAGCTATCTTAGGGCCTGATAAAACCTCACAGGGTCGCGTCGGACTTTCAGAGTGAGCATGGCTGTCGCGGGTAACCGGCTCCGCCTTTCCCGGCAGGGGCTTTTGATTTTTCTTGTCCTCGCTGCGGCTGCGCCTTGGCTGCGAGCCCAGCTCTCGACCGAAGATCACCTTGCTGAACCAGGCTTCTGGCCAACTCAGGCCGGAGCCTCCCGCAGTGACTATGTCGGACCCGCGGCGTGTGCGCCTTGCCACTCAGCCAAGGCAGCCTCGCAACCAAAGACGCCCATGGCCCGTACCGTTTCGTACGCGGCAGACGCTGAGATCCTGTACACCCATCGCAATCTCACATTTTCGGTCGGCGTGTACCGGTATCTCATCAAAAGCGACGGGCAGCACAGTCTTTATTCTGTATCGAACGGAACGGAGACGCTTTCGTCACCGCTGTTGTGGGCATTCGGCACGCCGCGCGTAGGTCAGTCCTATCTCTTTAAAAGGGAGGACGGCCACTTCTACGAAGCGCGGGTCACATATTTTGAAAGTCTGAAGAATCTTGGCTTTACGCCGTCCCGTGATCTGGCGTCGCCCAAAGATGTGGAGGAGGCCATGGATCGACCCGTCGGAGCCGCCGAGATTGGCCGCTGCTTTGGCTGCCACACAACGGCTTCCACCATCGACGGCAAATTCGACGAAGAACATCTGATCCTTGGCGTCACTTGCGAGGCCTGCCACGGGCCGGGCGCGAAACATGTGGCCGCCATGAAGACCCTTATGAACGGTAATCTCAACACCCATCAGGGAGATATCTTCAACTCTGCCACTCTCAGCCCGGCCGACTCAGTTGATTTTTGCGGAGCCTGCCACGGCACATGGTGGGATGTGAAGCTTTCGGGCGTGAAGGGCGTCTCGACCGCCCGATCTGCGCCGTACCGGCTGGTCACCAGCAAGTGTTGGGGCAGGAAAGGCGACGCACGGATCACGTGTATCGCCTGTCACGATCCTCACGAGCAACTGCAAACGGAGGCAAGCGCCTATGATCACGCCTGCCTGAAATGTCATGTGACGGCGCAAGGCCAGAAACCAACGACGGAGCAGCCCGGCGCAGCCTGTCCCGTGGGCACAAAGAATTGCACCTCCTGCCACATGCAGAAGGTCTATGTGCCAGAGATGCACGACAAGTTCACCGACCATCGGATTCGCATCGCGCGCGAGGGCGAGCCCTTCCCGGATTAGAGCGGACCAGGCTTCCGCGAGACTACTTCCACTTCCCCGTTCCTTCGACGATGGTGACGTAGTGGTCAACCGGAAGACCGGTGAAGCGTTCGACCGCGCCGCTGGGTTCCGGCCAGCGAACCTCAAGCCAATCCACCTTGGAGTGTTCCTCGAGCCCCAACACCATTCGCGGGTCATGCGAAGACAGAAAGCTTCCGCCTCCAACTTTCATCCGAGTGCGATTCAGATCTCCGGCCTGATATGTAACCCGCGCTCCTATCGCGTCAGGATTCGACTTGCGACCGGCGAGTTTCAATCCCAGCCAGTGATTGGGCTTGGCGGCATTGTTCCTGAGGAGAACCGGCGCACCGTCATTGACGCTTATCAACACATCGACTGCGCCATCGTTATTAAAGTCTCCAATTGCCAGACCACGCGCCGCAAAGTTTTTCTGGAAGACTGGGCCGCTCTGCTGGCTCACGTCCTTGAATGACCGCCCGTCGTTGTGAAAGAGCAGCAGCGGCTCGCGATATGTAACTTTATTTGATGTCTGATCGACAAGATCATCGGGGAACCCGTTCGACAGGATTAAATCGATATTGCCATCGTTGTCATAGTCGAAAAACTTGAGGCCCCAACCGCTCATCCAGCGAGTAGCCATGCCGATGCCCTGCTGCATCGCTACATCGTCGAAGGTCCCGTCGTGATTGTTTTGGTAGAGAGAGAAAATCTCCTCGTCGATGTTCGCGACAAACAAATCCATCCAGCCATCATTGTTGAAGTCCGCCGAGTCCACCCCCATTCCCGAACGCGCTCTGCCCTCACCGCTGTAAGCCACGCCCGCCGCGAAGCCATCCTCCGAGAAGCGTCCGCCGCGGCGGTTCATGTAGAGAAAGTTCGCGACGGTGTCGTTGGAGACGAACAGATCCATCCGGCCGTCGTTGTTCAGGTCGGTCGCGACCACGCCCCAGGCCTTGCCCAGGTGCTCGGCGATCCCCGATTCCTTGCTGACGTCGGTAAAAGTGCCATCCCCGTTGTTGTGGAACAACCAGCTCGGCCGTGGCTTGAAGATGCGCGGAATGCAGTAGTGATGAACGCCGTCCTTGTCGGTACCACAGCCAAGCGCCACGTCGAACTCCGCGAACTGGCAGACGAAGAGGTCGAGGCGGCCGTCGTTATCGTAGTCAAACCACACGGCGCTCGAACTCCATCCGCCACAGGCGACGCCTGCCTTATCAGTCACATCAGTGAATGTGCCATCGCCGTTGTTGCGATAAAGAATGTTGCGCCCAAACTGCGTGACGTAGAGGTCGGGAAAGCCGTCGCCATTGTAGTCGCCGACTGCGACACCCATGCCGTATCCGCCGCCGGCCACTCCGGCCTTTTCCGTTACGTCGGTGAAGGTGCCGTCGCGATTGTTTCGGTAGAGCGCATTACGGAGAGGCCTTGCAGGCGTATAAAAATCCGCCTTGCCGCTGTTGACCAGATAGATATCCATCCATCCGTCGTTGTCATAGTCGAGGAAGGCACACCCGGCGCCGCTGGTCTCCGGCAAGTGCTTCTCGGCGGATTTGCCTGCGGTGTGAACCCAGGTGATGCCGCTTCTGGCAGGAGATATCTCCTCGAACGCGGGTTGCGCCGCCGTTGTACCGTCGGCGAACCCTGGAAGCCCGTTCAAGGGGAGCATCGCCGGCAGCAGGCCCTGCAGGAAACGTCTTCGAGACAAGGAAGGGAGCACAATCCTGCGGGTTGACTGCCGGGCCATCTTCAAAACGATATCAAACTTGAGCAGCTCGGATTACTGTGACTTCCCTTCCGAATCCGGACTGCGTACTCCCCTCCCCCTTAAATTTGTTAATATCAGATTCTAAAGCGTTTAAAGGACAGGTCGCCTCCAGATATCTCATAACAAATAACTTATATGCATATATCAGATATCAAATGGCTTATCCGTCAACTGGACAAGCAGTAGCGTCAGCAAACCAGCGCAATAGAAAGGCCCGACTGCGACGGCAATCGGGCCTTTCATGTTCTAATCGCTATTATAACGTGGAGCGGAAAATGATCGGCCAACTAATTCGGCGGTGAGTCGGTTTGAACCCATCGGCCGAGCGAGCGGTGGAGCGTGGCCAGTTCCTGACATGCCGATTCCAGGGTGAGGTGGCGTGCTCTCAGTTGTTCATTGTGAAAGAAGGCCATTTGCCAGCGGTCGGAGCTTCACGAAACATTCCGGGTTGGCGACACCCCGCGCGATACTATGAGAATGCTTTTCCAGGCCGAGCGTCAACCATACGTGAGGTCGGTGCTCTGTCCGACCTCGATAATATATCCGTCAGGATCGCGGATGTAGCAGCGCGTCTCGCCGTACTTGGGGATCGGCTCCGTGATGAACTCCGCTCCTCGACTTTTCCATAATTCATAGCACGCTTGAATATCCGCAACGCGGAAATTCATAAAGCTGTTGATGTGATTCGGGTCGGGGACGCTGAGCGTTATCGTCGGCTTATCCGGGGTCGGGCCGCCTCCAACGTTCAGAATCATCCAAATATTTGCAAGCTGAAGGTACCCCGGCGCGTTGCCGTCACCCAGGCTCAGAATGCGAGCGCCGAAGACCGTTTCGTAGTAACGAGCCGATCGCTCGATGTCGGCGACGGTGAGAAAATGCGCGATGCTGATCCCCTCTCGCGGGGGCATCTCATAGCTCTTCTGCTCGACTTGTACGCTGCTCATAGACGACTCCAATTCCGATAAAACAGTGCTCATCCGCTGATTCTGGTTCTTTCGTATTCATACCTGCTGCCGATGAAGCCATTCGCATCAACGGTTGATGCGGGTTATGGCTGCGGGAATCCGAACATCAACCACGACTGATTGGCTACCCAATGCGGGTATAGCTCCGTCATCTGATCGAACAGTTCCTGGTCTGACGTCGCGGTTTTCTGCAGCCGATCAAAGTCCTGCAGGTAACGCTTGGTGTCTTGGATCGTCGAGGGAGAGTCGGGTGCGCCAGGCTTCTTGTGACCAGCGACAACAATCGTCGGGTTCAGCGCTGCTAACCGGTCCAGCGCCGCGATCCAATTCTTTCGGCTCTCAGGGGTGGTGTCGCCGACGTACATGCGGCATTGGTTGTACACAACGTCGCCAGCGACGATCAGGCCGATCGATGGAACGTGTAGAGACGTCGTATCGGGACTATCGGTGTGGCCCTGCTCGATGATGCGCAATTCGTGGCCTTCGAGAGTGAACGTGTTGTGCTCATAGGGCTCAGGTGCAACCAACTTGGTGGCCACTTGCCCAGGAAACAACCGGCGGGCTAACCGCTCCACTGTGGGAGCCAAATACATCCGCATGGCGTCCACCGTCTTGGGCGTTGCGATCGCCCGAGCGCCCGGGAAACGGTCGAGCAGAATGCTCAGACCATAGAAGTGGTCGAAATGGGCGTGCGTTATATAGATGGTCTCCAGCTTGCGGTTGTGCAGAGCAACCCAATCCGCGAGAGACTCGGCCTCAGCCACGGTCGTCATTGCGTCTACCAGCACCGCGTCGTGTTCGCCGTAGATTAAAGTCGACGTGATCGGGTCAAAGCCGAGCGGCTCGCCGAAGGGCTTTGGCCGCTCGCCGACCATAGCCTTTCCCGGGGCGGTAAAAACGTTCACACTAAGCGTGTTCGACGCGACAGGGGCGGTCACGCGCGTGGTCTCTTTCAGTCCATTTGTGCTGTCCATTTGGTACTCCTTTCGATGTCAGAGCAAGTGACTGTTCAAGGCAAGATTGGCAGAGGGCACCCTACGCATCGTTGGCTGAGAGAATTCACGAGTTCTGAGTGTGTCACCACCCAGCCGGAACATCGTTCGGTCCCGGTTTTCAGTGAACGAGTTGAAACTTCCGGTTTGCCAACCAAACGAAACCTTTCTACAGCCAATCCAACATCGCCGCCTCGACCACGTTACGGCTTCTGTGCACTCCACTGCAGGTCTGCGAACCATGCGGAAGAGGGCTAGCCAGCCAATATCCTTAGCCCTTCTTGAGGAACGCGAGCAAGTCAGCATTGATGGTCTCCGCATGCGTGGTAGGCATACCGTGCGGAAAGCCCTTATAGGTCTTCATAGTTCCGTTCTTCAACAGCTTCGCCGACAACGGCCCGGCAGCGACATAGGGAACGATCTGATCGTCCTCGCTATGCATAACCAACACCGGCACGCTGATCTTCTTGAGGTCTTCTGTGAAGTCGGTCTGGGAAAAGGCCACGATGCCGTCATAATGCGCCTTGGCGCCGCCCATCATGCCCTGGCGCCACCAATTTTGGATGACGGCCTCCGAGGATTTTGTGCCCGGTTTGTTGTAGCCGTAGAAAGGGCCGGCCGCTACATCGCGATAGAATTGCGAGCGATTGGCCGCGAGTTGCGCCTGAAAATCATCGAATACGCTCTTGGGGAGTCCGAGCGGGTTGGCCTCTGTCTTTACCATCAGTGGCGGCACAGCGCTAATCAGAGCTGCCTTGCTCACCCGGCTTTCGCCATGCCGTGCCAGATAATGCGCCACCTCACCGCCCCCAGTCGAATGGCCGACATGGATGGCATCCTTCAAGTCAAGATGAGTGGTAACAGCGGCGAGGTCATCGGCGTAGTGATCCATATCGTGGCCGTCGCCAACTTGGGTGGAGCGGCCATGGCCACGGCGGTCATGGGCGATCACGCGATAGCCGTGGTTTAAAAAGGACAGCATCTGTGCGTCCCAATCGTCGGCCGACAGCGGCCATCCATGACTGAACACAATGGGCTGGCCTGAACCCCAGTCCTTGTAGAAGATCTCAACACCGTCCTTGGTTGTGATGGTAGGCATTTTGCCTCCTTTTGAAGTTGAATAGCCAAATGCCCAGCAATTAAAACACACCCGTGTGTAGGGATATTGACCCAAAGAAATTTCACCGGGTCGCGTTGTCGGTATGACGGACAAAGAGTGGCGACGCGGTGGTGCTCAGCCGCGCACTGCCATCGGGACCGAGACAGTTTCCCAAATACATTCAGTCTGTCAGGATCGAAAGGACACCTTGTCCGAGATGCCGACTAATGGGATGTCAACTGCTCGGTGAGATGACTATTGTTTCGCAACCATTGACCGTTTATCAAGTTTGCCCTCGGGTGGCATCCTTTGGCAGAAGTCTCGATTTTCAGATTCCAGTAACCCTGCTTTCATCATTCGTTTGCAGACCGGAGTACCGTGAACCCTCCTCGGGAAGTCAGGATATTCTCCGCATTTGTGCGATATATCTTTTGCAGTATTTCGTCCGGCAGTCCGAAACCATTCAGGCTCCAGTGGTAGCTAAACATGTCGGTTTCGTAGAAGTGCTCGTCTAATGTCTCGAGAATTCTGAAGGTGATTCGATACATTGATTTATCGAATCCCATGTCCGTGCCGTAGAGCAAACGGTCTCCATACTTCTCATAAAACTGCGACACAAAGCGAGGAATAGGGGCTGTTTCCGCATATCGCGCGGAAATATCGGCAAACAAATTAGAGTGCCTTTCCAGTACTTGTCCCAGGCGCGTCAGGTCATAATCGAGATTGGCAAAGTGGCAGGCAATAAAAGTCGTGCTCGCGTGCTTCTTCACAGTGCGCTCGAGGATGTCGATCATTCCGGAATGCCCGACGATGTCCGCCTGATTGTCCAGCCGCCAATAGAAGGCATTCATCAGACCGTCATTCTTATTGTCCATGGCTTCGTACATCCAGATAGGATCCGCTACGTGAATACTCACCGGCATGCCCAGTTCACCGCATCGCTCAAACAGGGAGTCCATGCGCGCATCGTTCGGGTGCATGCCTAAAGCAGTTATTGTGCCCGAATAAAGCCCTTTCCCCTTATCGTGAAGTTCGCCAACCCCACGTGCACCTGCCTCATGGCACTTCTCCAGCGCTCCTATTGCTCGCTGGCCGAATCCAGGTTGGTTATACCCCGTGTAGTCCAAGCCGCACCAGAGTTCAAAACGATCGGGATAGGCGGCATACTTCCGATAGATATCGTCAAACTCCTGTCCTGTCGCTCCCACAAGAATGATGGTCTTCGCAATTCCGACCTCATCCATATTCCTGACCCACTTGGCGATTTCCTCGGGAGTCCTGGCGTACGCGTGGGAATGCATATCAACGATTGGGAATTTCGCCCTGGGGACTTCTGTAACAGGAATTTTGTAAAGAGATCTGGGCCGGTAATCTTTCAGCAGTATCTTTTCGGGTGAGGCTTGCCCGGATGCTTTCTCTGCGCCCGAAGAACCTGGCTCCGTACCCTGTCGATTTGCCAAAGAGTTCATGCTCCGCGCGGGCGTGACAGCGACCGCTAGGCCAGCCGCGCCAACCGCCTTCAAAAAGGAACGACGTTTCATACGGCTCTTTCCTCACTTTCGCTTGCGGCAAAGCGGCGGACCTCACGTTTGCACCGGCGCTCATAGGCGGCACGGAGAATGCTCCCATGAGTCGGCGCGTGCGGGCATTGTTGGAACGACGCTGGCAGACGGCCAAGAATCCGACTGAGGTTGGGTGTCGGCCGCTGCGACTACAAGCGGACACATTAGACCATCTACCATGAAGAAACAGCACTGACGGGTAGTGAGGCTCAGTGGCGTGCGACCCTTCGTGCTCTACTCACTGCGGCATACGTTTCTCACCCGCCTGGGCGATGCATGGGCGCTGGCCCGAATCGGGAGTCATTCTTTCATTGCCATCGCGGTAACCATGCTCCCGGCATACCGTGATGGGCGCCGAGGTTGCGCTGGGGTAGACCGGAACCGACGTTTGTGTTTCTCCAGGCGGTTCTGTTGGACTACAGCACAGCGCGATCGAGTTTCCCGAGTACACAGCCGTTATCGTGTTGGCGCCTCGCACGAGCTGCGACGCACTGATCGGCATACTTGCCTCAGACGTCGTGGCGCTGGTCGGCAGCAGGGTCTGCGTTGCCAGCAGAGTCGACCCAAGCATGTAGTTCACCGTACCGCTCGGCACACCGGCCCCGCCGGGAATGGCAGAGACGGTCGTAGTCAGAGTGGTCGATTGACCAGACTTGAGGTTACCCGTCGTCGCAGTCAAATCCACTCTCAACTTGTTGTTCATGCTAGATCCGGTGTTTTGGTAGGCCCCCATATCAATACTCGAGTGCTTCATCCGAGGATTGCCAAGGAAGTCGGTGCTGCCATAGATGGAGTTGGGGGAGGTGCCATGGGGATCACACCAGCCAACGCTGCACGACAGGCTGGTGCTGCCGGCGCCTATGGCCGGCGAAGTAGGGTGGGTGTCAAAATTTGGAGGCGTGTCTCCCAGATCGACGAACTGCGGATTCGCGTTCACGGAGTTTGCATCTTCCCCACTGGTGCTCTGCCAGTTTGCAAAACTCGTGTAGGTGCTCACGTCAGCCCACAAGATTGACGTTCCCTCCACGTATCCCGCCTCCGAGTTGTACAGATTCCAATTGAGAGTGGCGGGCGGGGCAGGATACTCCGTCGAAGCTGGATTGTAGCTGTTGATCCAGATATTGGCTGGGCCGGAGTTAACAACATTGTTTTCGAAGTAATTCCCTTGAGCGCTGCCTACCTGGTTCTGAATCTGGTAGTCGCCGCTTGGGGTGCCCTCATCTGCGTTGCCTGGTTGGGT
>Ga0206871_10060_pt1 | contig 27613 bp, 23 predicted proteins | sample Alteio_BWOrgCont_33_FD_152627 | JGI IMG/M metagenome (GOLD analysis project Ga0206871, IMG submission 152627) | Enriched cells from forest soil in Barre Woods Harvard Forest LTER site, Petersham, Massachusetts, United States -... | ecosystem: Environmental > Terrestrial > Soil > Temperate forest >...
CAGTAGAGGTCGAGTTCGATCCCGCCCAGATTCGCTACACCGACCTGCTGAAAGTCTTCTGGGAGAACCACGATCCCACGCAACTCAACCGCCAGGGCCCGGACTGGGGCACGCAGTACCGCTCCGCCATCTTCTACCACACGCCGGAGCAGCAAGCCGCAGCCCGAGCCTCAAAAGAAGCGCTCGAGAAAGCACACCGCTTCTCCAAGCCAATCGTCACCCAGATCGTCCCGGCAGTCACGTTCTATCCCGCCGAGGACTACCACCAGCAGTATCTGGAAAAGCGCGGCCTAGCCAGCTGCCACATCAAAGCGTAGAGGGACGGACGAACTCAACCGCAGGGATACGGAAGTATTCAATAGCATCCATCGTGGCTAGGTGGAGCAGACAGGTTAGCTCAGCAATGCAAAGTGATCGAGACGAAGAGCTTTTTTCTAGACTTAGTCGAATCAATGACTTCGCCAAGGAAGCAATTTACGATGACACTTTGGAAGATTGGAGTTTGGCAGAGCATTTTGGTGAATACTTGGTACGGATCACTCCGCAAGATATTTTGGGCCATGCCTTGCTAGCAAGGGCCTGCAGGCACCTAGGGGATCGAACGCGAGCCTTGGGGGAGATCCAACGGTGCCAGATTCTCTTCACTAGCGGAGAACTAAAGAGGATGGAGCTTGAGGTGTTTGGTCCGTTTCTTGAAAGGAAACGGCTCATTGGAGGCGGCCCTTACTCTAGCGGCTCGAAGTGCAGCGATTTAACTCCGAGGGCAACTAAGGTTTCGTCCATGGTGCGCACCACCCTCAATAGCGGACGGGAATGCTCTCCCATGATCTGAAACATGCGAGCCAGGCCAAAGACAAGCGCCTTGGAGGCCACAATGAAGCGCGGCCTGGTGGGATCGGACAGCACTGGCTCCTGGTTTGCCAGTTGGCGGATAAGATCCGCGGACACGTCAAATTCGGTGACCAGCGAGCAGTCCATGATGCTGGCGCTCGCGTCCATCACGGTCGCATATCTTTTTGCTGTTCGGTAGGACACCGCCAGCAATTCATTCGTGACCCGGCCCTTGAACCGGATCAGCATGATCTTGCTGGCTCGGTCGAACTCAAATCGGAAGCTGGCGGGAATCTCGGGGCGAGGTTGCGAAGCCATAATCCCCCCTCCCTTCTTGCCGGGGATTCAAAGATGGGACTTCCCCAAGGGTTGTTTAACGACAGTTTAAGTTTGAGGAAAATCCCGGTAAATGGCACTTTCGTGCGGGCCAGAAGGCTGGGGCAAGCTCTTTCGCTTGCCGCGCGGGCAGTCTCAGTTTGCCGTCAGCAGCATCGGCGCACCCTTCGTGATCACCAGCGTATGCTCGTAATGCGCTGACGGCCGTCGATCTGTCGTGATCACCGTCCACTTATCCCGCGCCACGAACGCCCTGCCCGAGCCCGCGGCAATGATCGGCTCAACCGTAATGACCAGCCCCTCGGTGAGAACCTGATTTGCTTCCGGATCAGCAAAGTTCGGCACTCGAGGCTCTTCATGAATGGTGCGCCCAATGCCGTGCCCACCCAGATCGCGAATCACCGAGAACCCGCTGCGCCTGACCTCGCGCTCGATCAGTCGCCCAATCTCGCAAACCCGAAATCCAGCACGTGCTACCAGCATGGCCTTGGCAAAGGCCCGCTCCGCGCATGCCACCAGGCGCTGGCACTCCTCGGTCACCTCGCCAACCGGAACCGTGACCGCGGCGTCCGCCATGAATCCATCTTTTTCGACGGTGACATCCAGCTTGATCAGGTCGCCCTCTCGCAGCTGGCGTCTGCCAGGAATCCCATGCACTGCTTCCTCATTCAGACTGATGCAGTTCACCCCCGGAAATCCGTAAACCAGCGCCGGCGCCGACCGCGCTCCGTGCTGCCGCATCACGCCCGCACCCACTTCGTCCAGCTCCGCCGTCGTGATCCCCGGCCGCACTGCGTTCTTCATCGCTTCCAGCATGAGGCAAACCACCGCCCCTGCTGCACGCATCCCAGTCAATTCTTCCGGCTCATTGATGGACATGTCATTCCCTCGCAGACATGATACGTCCACGACGAGCTCCTGGGCTCACTAGTGATGATGGCCGCTCTTCTGCAATCCCGGACGCACCCGCAAAAAGATCTGGAACGACACAGGATAATTGCCGTACGCCGCATCCAGCGCGGCTGGCTTCGAATAAACCGTCACATCCGCACCCAACCCCAGTTGGTACGCGCGGTTCTGCACCAGATCGCGCGTGCCGCCGAAAGTGTAGGCGCCAATGCGGTAGGACGGTTGCTCCGCCGGCGGAAACAATTCGTTCTTGTCCACCAGTTCCATCCGCGTAAACACATAATTGCGCCTCAGAAAGTTCAGCGTGGATTCCAGCAGGTAACCATTGAGAATGATTCCCGTGCCGATCTCATGCACCCGTCCCCACACTAGCGAAGTCGCCCAATTGCCCGATACCAGCGGACGGTTGTATTCCACAGAAGCCGTCTGCCGCCACTGGTTCCAGGGCTCCAGCGCCTCCGGATGGTCGAGGTGCCCAATGCTATATTGCGCCGTCCAGTTTCGGTCAGGAGCAACACTGCCGCGCACCGACCAGGAATCGAGCGCAGCCGGCTGGATGCTCCAGCGTTCCTCGTTCGGCTCGTGCCCGTTGAAGGCCGAACCCTCCAGCTTGATCCGGTCGATCACCAAGCCGGTCGTCACGACGCCAAAACTGGTATGCGTCGAATCCTGCAGATGATGGCTAAGCGGCGCCAGCGGCAGCTCCGCGGCCGAGGTCCGGTGAATGTAGGTAACCGGCCCCAGCGCCGGCTCCGCCGACGGCCCTCCGTAGAGCTCCCACGAGATTTTCTCCGACAGCGGCAGCATGTACAGCGCCGAAAGTTCCGCAAAAACATTATGCGGATGCTGGTGATCAACCAGCGGCTCGCCGTGATAAGTCTCCCCTGTCTGAAACAGTTCCGGGAATCCAGGATGCGGCGACGTCAGCGATTCCGCCGAAGACATCTGCCGAAACAGAATCGTTCCGCGGCCGAGGCGGTGCTGTTCCATCAGCATCCCCCAATTTACTGATTCGGCCTTACCCTCGCCGCGCGGTCGGCCTTGCTGGTTGTAGTCGGTGAAGATGACGCCATGGGCCATCACTTCCCATCCGCCGTGCATCAGCATCCACTCGTGCGCTGGCACCGAAGCCGGTTCCCACGCGGTTCCGGATCCGTCATGCGGCGAGGGCAGTTGCGCAGCCGAATGCTCCGGCATCTGCATATTCATCCCGCTCATGGATGTGTCCTGCGCCGAAGCGAGGCACGCCAAAGCCCCAACCGCAACCGAGCAGGCGAGCAAAGAACCCAAGAAAGGTCTGTCCACCGAAACTCCTCCCAAGTAAGAACGTCGTGTGTGATCAGCACACGTACAGCGAAACGTGCCGATGAGGAACGGAGAAAAGATTGGTGGATCAGATTCTGAGGATCAAGCAGACAGGCGGACTGCTGGAAGGTGTAAAGCTGACGACCGGCGCAGCGTCGCTGCTGGTGGCAACAATTCCCGCGCGGAACGCATGCTGCGCAATCGGCGCAGGCTGAGACGAGAAAGCCGTGGTAGTGATGGCTGAAGGATGGCGGTTCAAGCAGCAGCGATAGTCAACAGGGTGTCGATCAGCTGGCGCTCGGTCGTGATGACAGCCTGCGCTGGGAAAGGGCGCGGCGGGCAACAAGCAAACCGTCCCCGCAGCAGCAGCCACGGTTGCACTCAACAGCGCCATGGCAATGATCTGCCGCAAAATGATTTGCGGCAAACAGATTCGTGGGAAAAGCTGGCTCACAATCACGTCCCGGTAATCTTCCCCCGAAGCTCTTCCGGCAGGCGCTCACGAATCTCCTGCGGCAGCCGGTCATGCACCCGCCGCGCGCCTTGCTTTGCCGCATCCAGCACGGTTACAGGGGCGGGCGTCGCCACCGCCACCACCAGCCAGATCAGCGCTGACAAGGCAAAACCAGCCAGCGCCGCAATCTCCAGCCAGAAAGCATGCCGCGGAACAAAGTGGCGAATCACGCCAAAGGTCAGCAGAAACACACCGCCCGAAACCGAGGCCAGCGCGATCAGGCCGACGTCAATCGTGCGGTGCATGCGCTGCCGCCCGCGGCAGTGCTCGCATTCGGCGAAATGGCTCTCGTAGTCGCTCCCCATCTCCGGCGCCAGGCCCGAAATGTCGTAGCGCCAGCCTGCCAGAATCTTCCCGACAATTGGATCAATGCACTGCTGACTCATAGGGAACACAAAAAATAGGCCTTTGGTCTTGGGTCTTAGGTAGGATTTTGATTTTCCTAAGACCTATAACCCAAGACCTAACACCCAAGCCTTCTACATCCGGATCGGCGTTAAAACCTCGCCCTGCATCGCTACCAGCACCCGATTCTGAAATAACCCACCCCGCTCGGCCAGCGCCTTTTCTGCCTCTCGCCGCGCTATTTCCGGATGATTGTTCTGCTCAGAGAGATGCGCCAACACCACAAACGCTGCACTATTATCATAGTCGTTAATGAAGAAATCCGCGAGCTTGAGATTCGACAGATGCCCCACGTTACTAGCCACCCGCTGCTTCACCGACCACGGATAAGACCCGCCACGCAGCATCTCCACATCATGATTCGATTCCATCACCAGAATGTCAGACCCGCGCAGGTGATCACGCACGTTAACCGGAAGGTAACCAAGATCGGTGGCCACGCTCACCTGTGTGCCTTCCACGCGGAACGTGAATCCCACGGGATCGGCGGCGTCGTGCGGAATGGTGAAAGGCTTTACCTCAATATCGCCCACTTGAAAACGATGCCCCGATTCAAAGCGTTCCAGCCTCTCCAGTTGCGGCCGCTCGCCTTTCTCGTCACGCATGGCCCGCGCCCAGGCCGCGTGCGTCGCTCCCGTCATAAAGATTGGGATGCGCAACTTCTTGGCCAGAGTCGCTAAACCGTAGATGTGATCGGAATGTTCGTGGGTAATCAGAATCGCCGAAAGCGACTGCGGATCCTCGCCCAGCGACTTCATGCGCTTGAAAGTCTCCCGGCAGGAAATGCCGGCATCAACCAGAATGCGGGTGCGCGCGCTGGCCACAAACGCACAATTCCCCCGGCTCCCGCTCGCCAACATTGAAACCGTCACACCCATGCCCGCAGCATACGCGCCCACCCTGTGGATTCGGGAGTAACTTTGTGGTTATCCAGTACCTAAGGGCGGTGGCCAGTGTCCAATGATCAGTGGCCAGTCTCAGTTTTGAGGTTTCCTAGCCACTGGCCACCGATGACTGACCACTGCTTTTGTCACTTTCCCAGCCGCAAATTATCGATAACCCCGCGCATCAGCGACCCGCCGTAAGCCCCGGCAATCCCCGGCAACGACGCCAGAAACGATCCATACACCTGCGCCCGCGTAGGCTTCACCGTCAGAATCAAATAGGCGGCCAGCTCAGCCAGGGGAACGAACATCCCTACTACCGCCACCCACCGCCAAGGCTGGCGCGGCCGCAGTAGTCCCAGCAGCATGCAAGCCATCAGCACCAGTAGCGCCGTGAAGAGCAGGTCATTGATTATGACGTCCGCCCAGCCCGTACCGATCCCAGCCAGCGCGGCCAGAACATAGAACGGCGCATCGCTGCGGATAGGCGGAGAGAACGTTTCAGTGGTCATGGTCTGCGGGTTCACTAGGTACTGGGTACTATGAATCCTCAATACGTATAAAACCCCCGCCCACTTTTCCTCCCCAACCACCCTGCATCCACCATCCGGATCAGCAGCGGACAAGGTCGGTACTTAGGATCGCCCAACCCATCCTGCAACACGCGCATGATATCGAGACAAACGTCGAGCCCAATAAAATCAGCCAAAGTCAGCGGTCCCATAGGATGTGCCATCCCCAGCTTGAACACCTCATCGACAGCATCAGCCGTAGCTACGCCCTCCATCACCGCATACATGGCCTCGTTGAGCAAAGGCATCAGCACGCGGTTCGAAACAAATCCCGGTGCGTCGTTCACCTCAACCGGAGTTTTGTCCAGCTTTAATGACAGATCGCGAGTTTCAGAAAACGTCTCCGCCGAAGTAGCCAGCCCGCGAATCACCTCCACCAGCTTCATCACCGGCACGGGATTAAAGAAGTGCATCCCAATCACTTTGTCGGGACGCTTGGTCAAAGCGGCTAATTTAGTAATGGAGATCGAAGAAGTATTCGAAGCCAGGATGACCTCCGGCCGCGCCACCCGGTCCAGAACACGAAGAATCTCCGTCTTGACCTCAATCTTCTCCGTAGCCGCTTCCACAATGAAGTCGCACTCGGCCAGCTTGGCGCGGTCGGTTACGGGATCAATCCGCTGCAGGGTCGATTCTTTGTCCTCGGCGGAAATCTTGTCCTTCGCCACCTCACGGTCGAGATTCTTGATGATGGTCTCGAGGCCGCGATTCAGAAATCGCTGCTCCACATCGCATAGGACAACGGAGTACCCACTGCGGGCAAATATGTGGGCAATGCCATTACCCATCGTGCCCGCGCCCAGTACCCCTACACGCTTTATTTGCATAAGGTCTGCCAATGAAAACGCTTGAGTCTATCACCACATACGGGAGGTCTGAAATGGAACTCGTAGGGGGCGCAATTCTTCCACGTGAGGGCTTCGCGCCTGGAATCCCGCGCGCGCATCGTGGGTGTAAAATGAGTGGTGCTTCGCGATCTTCGAAAGGATCACCCCATGGCAACCCTAGAACTCCCGGTCCGGGCGCCGCGCACGCCCTCCCATCAAGGCCCATTCATCAATGAACCATTTTTCGATTTCACGAAAGAAGACAACGCGCGCAAGATGCGCGCCGCCATCGAGCGAGTCCGCGGCCAGCTCGGCCGCGAGTACGACCTGATCATCGGTGGCCAGCGCGTCAAGACCACCGACAAGATCAAGTCCCTGAACCCCGCGAAGCCCTCGCAGGTAGTCGGAATCCATCAGAAGGCAGGCAAAGAGCACGTCGAACCGGCGATGAACGCCGCGCTGAAAGCATTCGATTCCTGGAAGCGCACTTCCATCGAAGATCGCGCCAGCCTCCTATTCCGCACCGCCGACTTGCTGCGAGACCGCAAAATGGATTACATGGCGTGGCTCGTCTTCGAAGTCAGCAAGAACTGGGCCGAAGCCGACGCCGACATTTCCGAGACCATCGACTTCTGCGAGTTCTATGCCCGCGAAGCGCTTCGTTTGGCCAAAGCCGAGCCTGCGGTGCAGATGCCCGGTGAGCGCGATTCGCTAACCTACATCCCGCTAGGTGTGGGTGCAGTGATTCCACCCTGGAATTTCCCCTGCGCTATCATGGCCGGCCTGGTGGTCGCCTCCATCGTCAGCGGCAACACCGTAATCCTGAAGCCCTCGAGCGACTCTCCGACCATCGCCGCGAAATTCATCGAGTTGCTCGAAGAAGCAGGCATGCCCGAAGGCGTAGTGAATTTCTGCCCCGGCGCCGGCGCCAGCTTCGGCGATGCCGTCGTCGCGCATCCCAAAACGCGTTACATAGCCTTTACTGGATCCCGCGAAGTAGGTCTCCACATCAACAAAACCGCCGCCACGCAAGCCCCCGGCCAGCTCTGGATCAAACGAACCATCCTCGAAATGGGAGGCAAAGACGCCATCATCGTCGACGCCGACGCCGACATCGATTCCGCGGTCGAAGGCGTAGCCCAGGCCGCATTCGGCTTCCAGGGCCAGAAGTGCTCTGCCTGCTCCCGCGCCATAGTCGACGAGCGCATCTACGACAAGTTCCTCGAACAACTCAAAACCCGCGTCGAAAAGATCACCGTCGGCGACCCCGCCGAGAACGCCAACATGGGCGCCGTGATCAACGAAGGCTCGATGAAGACCATCCTTGCCTACATCGAGCAAGGCAAAAAAGATGGACGAGTCTTAACCGGCGGCAATCGCGCCACCGAAGCCGGAGAAGGCTACTTCATCCAGCCAACCGTAATCGCCGACATTCCCGCCAAGTCGAAACTCGAGCAGGAAGAAATCTTCGGCCCGGTGCTCGCCGTAATCAAAGCCCGCGGTTTCGACAACGCTCTGGAAATTGCCAACGACACCGAGTTCGGCCTGACGGGCGCCATCTACGCCAAATCCCGCGACAAGATTGACCGCGCCAAAAGCGACTTCTACGTGGGCAATCTCTACATCAACCGCAAATGTACCGGAGCCATGGTTGGCGCCCATCCCTTCGGAGGCTTCAACATGTCCGGCACCGATTCCAAATCCGGCGGCCCGGATTACTTATTCTTGTTCACGCAAGCCAAGTCGGTAGCCGAGAAAATCTAGAAGGGAAGATCTAGAAGAATGAAGAGAAGACCGGCGACACTCTCGTAGAGCCTTGTTCAGCTGGGCAGTTCCATTCCAGAAAAGCGTTGGCAGGCGTCAAGCAACTCTTCCTGCCGCTCCACGTCGCGCGCGGCGGGGTTCGGCTTACGAGGCCGCATGTGATAAAAGTAGCCGCCCGTTTCGGTCGCAGCGGGATCATCGCTTACCGCCAGCCAAACCTGGGTGCGATGCCCTTCATCAAGATCATCCGGCGCTCCCGCACCTCCCATCTTGGTGGGCACCCAGCCTGGCTCAAGCGCATTCGAGAGAACGCCGGGCCAGCGCCGCGCGATGGCAAAGGCCAGCAGCACATCATGCAGCTTGGTATCGGAGTAAGCCTGCTGCCCCTGCCACGGCCTCTGCTCCCACGTCAGATCCTTCAAGCTCGCATCGCCATTCCGGTGGAGGCCGGAACTTAAATAGACCAGCCGCTTCGGCTTCTTGATGAGCGCGGTCAAAATATAGGGCGCGAGTGTGTTGACTGCGAACACCTGCGGCAGCCCATCTTCGGTCGCGATGCGCCGGGGCTCCCGGTAGCCGATTGCCGCATTGTGGATCACTGCATCGAATAAGCCGAGCCCGTTCACCTGTTCGGCCACTTCGCGCGTCTGCGCGATGCTGGTGAGATCGCCGATCACCACTGCTTCCGCTCCCGGGACGGCCGCCAACGCCTCTTGTCCTCGCTTCTCATTGCGGGCATGCAAAACCACGCCGTGCCCCTGCTCGACGAGAAGCTGCGCGGCCATTCGACCCAGCCCATCGGAAGACCCTGTAATGAAAACGCGCACCATTTTATTCAGTTTTCTCGGCGACCGGCACCGGCGCTGGATTCCTCTCAGGAAACTGTCGCTGATGCCAATACGGATAAACCGGCGTCACATCGCTGGCCTTATCCAACTTGGCAACCTGCGTGGCAGACAAATTCCATCCCGCCGCGCCCAGGTTCTGCCGCAACTGTTCCTCATTCCGCGCCCCAAAAATCACGCTAGAAATCGACGGACGCTGCAAAAGCCAGTTCAGCGCCACTTGCGGCACGCTCTTTCCCGTCTCTTTCGCAACCGCATCCAGCGCGTCGACCACCTGGTACAGACGCTCATCCGAAACCTGCGGACCTTGCCCAGCCGTCTTGTGCAGCCGGCTCTCGGCCGGCAAAGGCTGCCCGCGCCGGATCTTTCCCGTCAACCGTCCCCAGCCCAGCGGACTCCACACGAGCGCACCCACTCCCTGCTCCAAAGCCAGCGGCATCAACTCCCATTCATAATCCCGGCCAATCAGCGAGTAATAAACCTGATGTCCCGAGTAGCGCGTCCAGCCAAACTTATCCGCAACGTCTAGCGACTTCATCAAATGCCATCCCGAAAAATTCGAGCACGCAATGTATCGAACCTTCCCGCTCACCACCAGTTGATTGAGCGTGCTAAGCACTTCCTCCACTGGAGTCAGCGCATCAAACCCGTGCAGATGATAAATGTCGATGTAATCCGTGCCCAGCCGCCGCAAGCTGGCTTCACAAGCCTTAATCAGGTGATAACGCGACGACCCCAGATCGTTCGGCCCCGGCCCCATGCGGAAAGTAGCCTTGGTCGAGATCAATACATCGCCGCGCCGTCCGGCGACCGCCTTGCCCAAAATCGTTTCCGAGAGTCCATCCGAATAAACGTCCGCAGTATCGAAAAGGTTGACGCCCGCTTCGAGGCAAATGTCGACCAGCCGGGTCGCCTCAGCCACGTCACTAGCGCCCCAGGCGCGAAAGAATTCGGTCGACCCGCCAAACGTTCCCGTACCAAAACTCAAAGCGGGTATCTTCAATCCTGAGCGTCCTAACGGTCGAAATTCCATGAGGAAGTAGATGCATCCGCAATCCGAACGATGCGGTGGGAGCCCCGGGAAAAACTCGAGGTTTACCTGTGAAACTCTGTGTCCCCTGTGTTAAAGACCTTGACGTAAAGCCGCCGCAAAGAAAAAAGCCGCCCAGAAGGGGCGGCTCTTCAATCCGAAAACTCCCTAAGGCATAACCCCCGCCGGAGGCTGAGGCGCCGGCCCTGCCGTAGTAGCGGCGGCAGCCTCATTCAAAATCCTGTGATGGATCGTAAACAACGCCAGCTCCAGCCGGTCCGAGACGCCGATCTTGTCATACACGTTGCGCAGATAATTCTTGATAACCTGCTCTGTGGTCCCCAGCTGCGTGGCAATTTCCTTGTTCTTGTAGCCCTGAACAATCAGCGCCACAATGCGCAGCTCTTTCGCCGTCAAGCGGTCCCGCACCCGCAGCCCGACCATATCGTTTTCGGTGAGCTCACTCGGCACCGCCACATCCTGCACCCAGGTCTCGCCCCGCGCCACTTTGCGCACGCAGTCCACCAGAGCCGCACTGGTCACGTTGCGGTAGACCACGCCGTGCGCGCCGTTCGACATGTGGCGTTGCGCGCTCTCGCCGGTATCGGCCAGCACCACCACGCGGGTCTTGGCCCGGTTCGCTGATTGAACGATCGCCGCGAAGTCGTTGTGAAAACCCGCGGCCACCACCAGCACCGCGGCACGGAATTTGTCCAGAGCCATGAACATCTGCTCTTGCGTCTGGGCTTGCGCCACAATCCGCATCTCGTCTTCCACCGCAAGCACCTTGGCGATGCCGGCGCGGAAGATTGCCTGGTTATCGGCCAGAATCAGTTTGAGCATGTTATCGATACCCCAAAACTCGTATTGTCATGCTTGGCGGGCGGTTCTTACCCCGCCGAAGGATCCAAGCAAGCCGCGCGAAGCGTCGCGTTTTCTGAGACGCAGTAAACGCGTATTAGCTCGCTCCTTATTCAAACCCCGTCACAGTGAAACGCCCACTCCAACTACGAGTTCCTGACGAACTCATACGAATCGATCACGCAGGCCACTCCGCGGCCTTCTTCGCTCGTTCCAGTAGGGTCGGCGCGCACCACGCGCCCCTTGCATTGAATCACCACGTTCTCCTGGCCCCCGGTGACGTCGGGTGGAAGCGTGATCTCAAACTCCACCGGCGAACCGATCTCGAGCGACGCGTCGGCGCGAATGTAAACTCCCGCCGCGCTCAGATTTCCTGTAAGCCCTTTAGTGTCGCCGCTGGCGTGTTCATCGTGAATCTTGATCGGCAATTCCAGCGGAAACCGTTTTCCGGTCCGTGCTTCGGACACAGTGCCTCCTAGTTCGTGGCTCAATCTTTACACCCTCGGTAAGCCCAGCCAACTCCACCACAATACGCCACTGGCAGGCGGATCAGCCACTTTTGTTGCTCACGGCAGGTTATATCACGGATGCAACCGGGATAAAAGCCTGATTACGAGTTGGTTAACGGTAGAACCTAGATTCCCCCTTAGTTGTTCGAATAGGACGGCCTCGTAGGTCGTACGCATGTCATGGTTCGCGGCATCGAGAGGCGCGGCGTGCTGATCCTTCAAGTTTTGCGCGGAGGGCGCGATCTCGAGACCTGTTCCATCATTTATCCATCCAGTGCAGGCTCCTCGGTCTGACATGCGCCCGAACCAAGACAATCAACAATCAAAATTCAACAATCAGCAATTCCTTTTCCGCGTGTCCGCGACTCCGTGGTGAAATGAACTTCCCATGGCAAAGCGGGTTAGTGTCGATCGCTGGCTGTTTACCGTGACCATGCTGCTGGTGTTTGTGGGGCTGGTGATGGTGTTTTCGGCTTCGGCGGTGATGGCGCGGGAGCGGTTTGGTTCTCCTTATGCGTTTTTGTCGAAGCAGTTGATCTGGGCGATGGCGGGGCTGGTGGCGATGGTGGTGGCGATGCGGGTGGATTACCGGCGCTACAAGCATCCGGCGCTGGTGTTTTCTCTGATGGGGCTGACAACGCTGCTGCTGATCTCCGTGTTTTTTCTTGACCGGTCTCACAACACGCATCGCTGGCTGCGCGCCGGCGGATTTTCGTTCCAACCCTCGGAACTGGCGAAGCCGATGCTGATTCTCTTCCTCGCCTATTTTCTCGAAGCGCGCACGAAGACAATGGACGATTGGCGCAGCACGCTGGCGCCGGCGGCCGCGCCCGTCGTCGTTTTGCTCGGGCTGATTGTGCTGGAGCCGGATCTGGGTACGGCGATTGCCTGTGCCGGGATTGCTGCCTGCATCCTTTATGTGGCGGGGATGCGGATGCGGTATTTCGCATATGCGTTTGGGGCGTCGCTGGTGCCGTTGTATTTTCTGATTTTTCATGTGAGCTTTCGGCGCGAGCGCATTCTGGCTTTCATGAATCCCTACGCGGAGCGCGAGAAAGCTGGGTTCCATCTGATTCAATCGCTGATTGCGGTAGCTACCGGCGGGATCACCGGGACTGGTCTGATGGAAGGCAAGCAGAAGCTGTTCTATCTGCCGGAGCCTCACACTGATTTTATTTTTGCAGTGACTGCGGAAGAGTTGGGACTGGTGGGAGCTTTGTTCGTGGTGACGCTGTTTGCCGTCTTCTTGTGGCGCGGGATGCGGGTTTCGTGGCGTACCGAGGATACTTTCGGGCGGTACCTTGCGGTGGGGATTACGAGTATGGTGGTCTTGCAGGCCTTCATCAACATCAGCGTGGTGCTGGGGATGATGCCGACCAAGGGGATTCCGCTGCCGCTGGTGTCGTATGGAGGGTCGTCGTTGTTTGTGACGCTGGCATGTGTGGGTGTGCTGCTGAATATTACGAAGCAGGCGGAATGAGAAAGCAAATCCACCACGGTGACACGGAGGCAGGGATTGGATTCGAAGAAGATTCAACGCGCGCAATGCTTCGGTGTCGGTAGTTTATAGTCACTGCATGCGGGCCATTCTGGCGGGCGGCGGGACCGGGGGGCATGTCATCCCGGCGCTGGCCATCGCCAACGAACTCAAGAAAAGTTATGGAGCCGAGGTGCTGTTCATTGGGACGGCGCGCGGGATCGAGAACCGTCTGGTGCCGGCGGCGGGGTATCCTTTGCGACTGGTGCGGGTAGGGCAACTGAAGAACGTTAGTTTGATTACGCGAGCTAAGACGGCGTTAGATTTGCCGCGGGCGGTTTGGGACGCGGGCCGTATGCTGGATGAATTCGGGCCCGACGTGGTGATCGGCGTGGGCGGATATGCTTCCGGCCCTGCGATGCTCGCGGCGGTGGTGAAGCATATTCCTACCCTGGCGTTTGAGCCGAATGTCGTGCCGGGGTTTGCCAACCGGGTGGTAGCGCGGTTTGTGTCGGGGGGTGCCGTGCATTTTGAGGAGACGGCGAAATATTTTCGTCATGCGGAAGTCACGGGCGTGCCAGTACGGCAGGCATTCTTTGAGATTCCAGTCTTAATTAATCAGAAGCGCGGCGGAACTCCTACTCTGCTGGTGTTTGGGGGAAGCCAGGGCGCGCACGCCATCAATGAGGCGATGATCCGGTGCTTGCCGGAGTTGCTGAGGCAGGCGCCGGGGATTCACATCATCCATCAGACGGGAGAGCGTGACTATAATGACGCGCTGGTGGCGTATCGTGCCTTCGGAGAGTCTGCGGAAGTTTTTAAGTTTATTGAAGATATGCCCGCGGCGTTTGCGCGGGCGGATCTGGTAGTGTGCCGGTCGGGCGCGAGCACGGTGGCGGAGATTACGGCGGCGGGCAAGCCTGCGATCTTTGTGCCGTTTCCGCGGGCGGCGGACGATCACCAACGAGTGAATGCTGAGGCGCTGGCGCGCCTCGGCGCGGCCGTAGTGGTCGAAGAGTCGAAGCTTGAGGGAGTGTGGTTGGCGGAGACGATTGCGGCTTTGCTGGGTGATCCGCGGCGGTTGCAGGCAATGAGCGCAGCAGCGCGGGAATTGGCGCATCCGGATGCTGCGCGGGACATTGCGGCGATGGCGGCGCGGGTGGCTGGAATTGAAGGTTAGGAGTGGAGTTCGCGAGAAAGCGAGAAGGGAACTCCTTGACTGGTACCGTCTGTGCGTCTCAGTGAAAGGGGTCCTTCGACTGCGTAAGTGTTTCGCTTTCGCGAAGCACTTACTCCGCTCAGGATGACAGAGCCGGAAGAGTGTGCGGTTCAGATAAATGTTTGCCAAGATTCAGCAGGTTCATTTCGTGGGGATTGGCGGGATCGGCATGAGTGGGATTGCCGAGGTGCTGCTGAATCTTGGGTACAAGGTTTCGGGATCGGATTTGAAGAGTTCTGCGGTTACGCAGCGGCTGGCTGGGCTGGGTGCTGCGGTGTTTGAAGGGCATCGGGCCGAGAATATTGCCGGAGCGGAAGTGGTGGTGACTAGTTCGGCGATTGCGGCGGAAAATCTTGAGGTCGTCGAGGCTCACAAGCTGCATGTGCCGGTGATTCAGCGCGCGGAGATGCTGGCGGAGTTGATGCGATTGAAGTATGGGATCGCCATCGCCGGGATGCACGGCAAGACGACTACTACTTCGATGGTGGCAGCGGTGCTGGCGGGGGGTGGGCTTGATCCCACGGTGGTTGTGGGCGGGCGTGTGGATGCGATGGGGTCGAATGCTCGGCTGGGGAAGTCACAATATCTGGTCGCGGAGGCGGATGAGAGTGACCGGTCTTTCTTGAAATTGTCCCCAATTCTTTCGGTTGTGACCAACATCGACCGCGAGCACATGGATTGTTACCGCAACATGCGGGACGTGAAGAAGACGTTTCTGGAGTTCATGGACCGGGTGCCGTTTTATGGGATGGTGGTGGCGTGCAACGACGATCCGCTGCTGCGGCGGCTGTTGCCGGAAGTGCAGCGGCGGACCGTGACTTACGGGACGAAGCGCGGATCGGATTTTTGGATTAAAACCCCCACCCCTTCGGCAAGCTCAGGGCAGATTCTAGCCGCAAAAGACGCGTCTAGAATGGGGCACCCACTGAATTCTTTTCACGTCCGCTATCGTGACGACGATTTGGGAGAATTTAGCCTGCATGTACCGGGCATGCACAACGTCCTGAATGCTACCGCGGCGATCGCGGTTGGCGTGGGGTTGGACGTTGGCGTGGAGGCGATTCGTGCGGCGCTTGACCAGTTCCGCGGGGTTGACCGGCGGTTTCAGTTGCGGGGGCGACTGGCGGGCGTCAGCGTGATCGACGATTACGGGCACCATCCTACGGAGATCAAGGCGACACTGGCAGCGGCACGGTCGTGCGGATTTCGCAAAGTTCATGTGGTGTTCCAGCCGCATCGCTACACGCGCACGCGCGATCTACTGGAGGAATTCACTGCGGCGTTTGGGGATGCTGACTCGCTGTTTGTGCTGGACATTTATGCGGCGAGCGAGAAGCCGATTGACGGGGTCAGCGGGGAGGCATTGGCGCGAACCATACGCGAAAAGGGTGGACGCAGCGCCGAGTATGTGGGGTCGTTCGCGGATGCGGTTAGTGCGCCTGCTGCCGTGGCGCAGGACGGGGACATGATTCTCACCCTCGGTGCGGGCAGCGTTTCGCAGTTGGGGCCGATGATTCTGGAAAAGCTGAAAGAGCGCGTGGAAGTAGGGAACTAATTTCCAGATGGCCGCGTATTCTCTATTGCTAACGGATTAGGGCGAGGTTCGTCCAATCTGGCAGACGGAGTGATGGCGATGAAAACTACACAGGGTTGGGGATGGCTGGCGGCTGGGGTGCTGGCGCTGGGATTGAACGGCGTTTATCAGGATGGCGGCTTGGCTCGGGCGCACCAGATTATCGATACGGCTATCGAACGGGTTGCTGACCGGTCGGGGACTCTTATTGACTTGGCCTCGGAGCGGGTTGACCGATTCGTGGAAAACGCCGACCTTGTTGTGGCGCGGGACGAGACTGCGTCCTGCCGTTTGGCTGCCGCAGTGGCGCGGTTCCAGGGCAAGATTGCACGGACGCAGAGCGGGATGGTCCGCATTGAAGCCATGTCGGTCCGGCAAGAAGCGGCAATGGCGCGAATGGAAGCGCAGCGGGCGCGGATCGAGGCGCGAATCGCCCGCGTGCACGTGATGCCGGTGGCATTTAACACTTCAGAGATTCCGGTGATGGCTTGTCCGCGGGTGCGGGTGAATGTTCCCCGCGTAAGGGTTCCGCGTGTTCCCATGATTCCGGCTCCGGTGGTGAGGGTTGAGACCGGCGGTGGACCGATTTAGAGTTTTTGTTCTCCGGAAAGGCGGGCGCGGCTAAACGGCTGCGTCCGTTTTTTTTGCCGGCAGGGTTGTGCTGGGTGCGGCTGGGCTTCGCCAAGGCCGGACAGTCGAGGCGGCCATCTCCGCATGATTCTTTTCCAACCCTCAGTTTTCTGATTCTCCTCGGTGATACCCACTCCGATTCCCTCCTGTGAAAAAGAACCAACATTTTGTCTATCTGAAATCACAAAATGAAGTTATAGTTTGGAGGCTCAGCGATTCAACAGCGACAACTGACCTGAACTGATGGCGCGGAAGTCCGGTTCCACCATCTTGCAGGAGGAGTTGTACCCACCCAGCGCTGAAGCTGTGCGCCAGGGCCTCCATGATCGAAGCAAGTACGATCTGGAGATGGACGACGCGCGTCTGATCGACCTGGATGTAGACGAGGAATCTCCGTTCCTGCGCGGGCAAAAGCGGGTCTCCGCCCGCAGAAGCTCATTTCCGCCAAAAACTGCGAACCTTTTGCTCCGGGCTGCCGTGACCGCTGCGGTGTGCTGCGTGGCGGCGTTGGCTGCGGCGTGGCTGTATCACTACGGCGAGCGCTCCTGGCGCTTCCGCGTGGAATCGAGCGACAACATCGAAGTTGCGGGAATGCAGAACGTGACCAAGGCGCAGATCATGGAAGTGATGGGCGCCGACATTGACCGCAACATCTTTTTCATTCCCCTGGCCCAGCAGAAGGCGCAGCTGGAGCAGATTCCGTGGGTGGAATCGGCCAGCGTGATGCGGTTCGTTCCCAACCGCCTGAAGGTGGAGATTCACGAGCGCACGCCGGTAGCATTCGCCCGCGTGGGGCCGCGTATGTCGTTGATTGACGCGGGCGGGACGCTGATGGAATTGACTGCGAAGCGTCGTTATTCCTTTCCGGTGATTCTGGGAATGAATCCGGGCGAGCCGCTTTCAACGCGGGCCCCGCGCATGAAGACTTATGAGGAGATGGTGCGGGACCTGGATTCGGGTGGGGCGCGTTATTCGCAGGATTTGAGTGAAGTGGACCTCACTGACCTGGAAGACGTGAAGGTGCGGGTAAATGATCCTGCGGGCGATGTGCTGGTGCATCTGGGATCGTCGGACTATCTGCGGCGCTACAAGATTTATGTAACTCACGCGCAGGCCTGGCGGCAGCAATTTCAGAAGCTCGAGTCGGTGGACCTGCGCTACGACAACCAGATCATTGTGAATCCCGAAATACAGCAGAGCGCGAAAGCCGTGCCAGCGTTGACCCCGGCGGTTGCGAGAGCGGCCGCAGCGGCGGGAGTGAAGCCGGCGGCCCTGGTGACTCGCTTGTCGCCGCATGATCTCTCGCCCCATGGTCTGTCGCCGCACGACCGGACCCTGCCCAAGCCTGCGTTTGAATTGACCGAAAAGAAACTTGATCCTAAGGCTGGGATTGGGGGAAGCAAGAACGCGGCCAAAACCAAGGTCAAGAGGATTGTCGCGAAGACGGGGAAAACACCAAGCACGAAACGGATGACGCCGGCGGGGAAGCCAGGAACGTCTGCGCCGACGAAGAATGCTGTGGCGAGCAAGGCGAGCGCACTGCCTGGCCCTAACCATGGCTCTGACAATGGGGCCCGGCATGCGGCGGCCACGAAACCCCATCCATCGCCTTCGTCGAAGCCGATGACTAAATCTTCCGGCACCGGCGGTCAGAAGCCGAGTCCGGCAATCGCTAGGAGTCAGACGAGCCAGGGGCCGGGGGAATGAAAGTTCGACGAAAGAACAGTTTTTGGAGATTCAGGTTGAAGAATTTACTTAGGGACTAATTAAAGAATGGCGAATCAGCAAGGAAATTTTCTGACGGCGATCGATGTGGGCAGCTCGAAGACGTGCGCGCTCATCGTGGAGGTCACTGACAGCGGCCTGCGATATCGCGGGCATGGGATGGCCGAATCCCGGGGTTCGCGCAAAGGCGTGATCGTGGAACTGGACAAGGCGGTTGCGTCGATTCAGAAGGCGGTGGAGGCAGCCGAGGACGTGGCGGGGGCGGCGGTTGAGCATGCCATCGTGGGCATCGGCGGAGCGCACGTGCGCGGCGTGAACAGCCATGGCGGCATCAGCCTGGGCACTCGTCCGCGGGAGATTGGCCGCGACGAGATCAAGCAGGCGGTGGAGCGGGCGCGGGCGATTCCGTTGCCCGCCGATCGCGAAGTGCTGCACTTGCTGCCTCAGGAATTCATTCTGGACGATCAGGCCGGGGTGCATGATCCGCTGGGCATGATGGCGGCTCGGCTGGAGGTGAGAGTGCATCTGGTGACGGCAGCGACGAGCGCGGCGCAGAACGTGATTACGGCGGTGAATCGCGCTGGCGTCCACGTGGACGACACCGTGTTTGAGCCGCTGGCGGCGGCCGATTCTGTTTTGCGCGCCGACGAACGAGAGCTTGGAGTCTGTCTGGCCGACATCGGTGCGGGCTCTACCGAGCTGATCGTTTTCCTACAAGGCGCAGTGGCTTATACGGGAGTGATTCCAGTTGGCGGCGACCACTTCACGAGCGACTTGTCGGTGGGCATGTGCACGCCGCTGGCGGAGGCGGAAAAAATCAAGAAGGTATACGGCAATGCCATCGTGACCTTGATTCCGGAAGGGAACGAAGTGGAAGTGCCGTCAGTAGGTGACCGGCCTTCGCGTTTGCTGCCGCAACGATTGGTGGCCGAAATTCTCGAGCCGCGGGCCCGCGAACTGTTTGAGATGATGCGTGAAACTCTGCGGCAGAGCGGAATGTTCGAGGCGTGTTTGGCGGGCATTGTGCTAAGCGGCGGAGGGTCGCGGCTGCCGGGAATGTTCGACGTGGCCGAATCGGTGCTGCGGCGTGCGGTGCGCTTGTCGTGGCCTACGCCTCTGGCAAAAATGCCGGCTACGCTCGCCGAGCCGGAGTTTGCCACGCTGCTGGGCATGGTGGCGTACGGGCAGAGAGCGCGCTTAGCGCGCGGGTTTCAGGGAGATCGGTGGGGATCGAGATTGAAGGCAATGCTGGTGGGGTAAAAACAGTGTCCAGGGATCAGTGGCCAGCGGTCAGTAAAGTCGGAATCACAACACGTCCAAGGTCTTACTGGTCACTGACCACTAGACACTGAGCACTTCTATGCAGTCGGTACACAGATGGAGACGAAATCTACACTAGGGTGGACAAAATGAAAAAAGATTCGAGCATTCGCATCAGCTTTAACGAGGAACCGCTCAACGATGCCAAGATCAAGGTGATCGGCGTGGGCGGCGGCGGCGGCAACGCGGTGAACCGCATGATCGATGCCGGAGTCGAGGGCATCGAGTTTGTCGTGGCCAACACGGACTTACAGGCGCTGCGCATGTCGCGTGCGCCGGTGAAGCTGCAGCTCGGCGTGAAGCTCACGAATGGGTTGGGCGCGGGCGCGAATCCGGAAGTGGGGCGCAAAGCCGCGCTCGAGGACTCCGACAAAATCATCGAGGCGCTCGAGGGCGCGGACATGGTGTTTGTGACCACCGGCCTCGGCGGTGGCACGGGCACGGGCGCGGCTCCGATTATCGCGTCGCTGGCGAGCGAAATGGGAGCGCTCACCGTAGCTGTCGTCACCAAGCCGTTTTCTTTTGAAGGCAAGCGGCGCATGACGCAGGCGGAAAAAGGAATTGCCGAACTGATGGAATCGGTGGACACGACGATCGTCATCCCCAACGAAAAGCTGCTGGCAGTGGCCGAGAACGCAGGGTTCTTCGAATCGTTTCGCATCGCCGATGACATTCTGCGGCAGGGCGTGCAGGGAATTTCCGACATCATTACGATTCCCGGCATCATCAACCGTGACTTTGCCGATGTGAAGACCATCATGGCGCGCATGGGTTACGCGGTCATGGGAACGGCAACGGCAAGCGGCCAAAATCGTACGACGGAAGCGGCACGGCGGGCCATCGCGTCTCCGCTGCTCGAGGCTGGCGCGATCGACGGCGCACGCGGCATTCTGATCAACATCACGGGCTCGGCTTCGCTGAAGCTGGCCGAGGTACAGCAGGCTTGCACTATCATTCAAAGCGCAGCCCATGAAGACGCGAATATTATCTTTGGCGCGGTGATGGACGAGAAGATGAAGGACACGGTGAAGATCACCGTAATCGCCACCGGCTTCCGCGAAGTGAGCGGGTCGGGTGTCAATCGGGCACACCAGCGGGCGGAAGCGCACCACTCGTTTGCAGCGACACACGATGATGCCATGGGTTTCTCTAATAACGATTTTCCCGACCCCGTAGGTCCGGCATCAGCCGCTTCTTTTCCCGAGCCGTATCGAGGGACGACGTCCGAGCTGAGGATGGATGAGGCGAGGATGGATGAGGCGAGGATGACAGAGTCGTCCCCGGTTGCGATCGCGCAGGTTGCAATCGGCCGTACCGCGCTAGCCCATGCTGGCGGCGAGGTGATTTCACTGGACGGGATGCGCAGCGCGATGGTCGCCAACTTCGAGCAAGACGATCTGGACGTTCCGGCGTTTCTCCGCAAGCGCGGCGAAGTCATGTGAAGGCAGCGGCCAGTCATCAATTATCAGTGATCTATCAGTGATCGGTGGCCAGTAAGAGCGTGTCTGCTTGATGTTGTTTGCTGACCACTGCCAGAGGAAAAGCTTTGCACAGCGGGCCGTATCTTTTCAGTAATCAGGTAACCTGTTACTGTGGGCTGTGGAACCAAGGTAATTTCCATTTAAGTGCCTGTTCCGTAATGGGTTAGATCGAAATTAATGTTTTATGCGATAGAAACTTTTCTATTGCCTGGAACGCTGTAACTCCCGTAGTATCACGAAATTGGCCGAAGTTACCGTCAAGACCGGCAGACTGGTACGCTTCGTGCATCTGTTCAGGGAATAAGGAAAGCCGGGGATTCGAGGAAACGAAACCAAGATGTTTGAGTCGGGAACGCGCTGTCTTCGTCTGGTAGTGATGGTAGGTGGGCTTCTGTTTGCGCCGGCAATGTGGGCGGCGCACGTCAACCCGCACCCGCTGAATACCAGCAAAACGAAATCCAGGAAAGTGAGTGAGAGCCAGCGCACGCGGCGACGCATGCGTCATCTGGCGAGCGGCCGCAGCACGGCGGTTCGCAGGGCGACGAGCCTTAGTAGCGCTAGCCTGGGTACGACCAGCCACAGCGCCGGTACTAGCAGCCACAGCGCCAGCATGGGCACCCCGATGGCAAGCTTGAAGCGGGCATCGGTCAGCGCTTCGCATCACCGATATCACGAGCGCTTCTTTGTCAGTTCGTTCGCCGACGACATCGCCGCCGGCGATCTCACAGCAGGGGAAGATCCAGTTGTGCGCCAGGCTGCGATGGATGCTCTGGGCAACATGAATGGCACGGTGGTGGCGATCGAGCCCACCAGCGGACGCGTGCTGGCCATGGTGAATCAGAGGCTGGCGCTATCGAGCGGCGCGCAACCGTGTTCGACCATCAAGCTTTCAGTGGCGCTGGCGGCGCTGAACGAGGGCGTGGTCTCGAAGGAAACCGAAATCTCGCTTGGCGCGCGCAGCCGCATGAATCTCACCGAGGCTCTGGCGCACTCCAACAACGCATATTTCGAGGCATTGGGACGGAAGCTGGGATTCGAGAAAGTTGCCTACTACGCCCATCAGTATGGCTTGGGCGAGTTGGCGGGCTACGACATACCCGGCGAGCAGTTGGGAGAATATCCTGACGAGGTGATTCCGCAGAAGCTTGGCGGCGTGGGCAAGATGTGTTCGTTCGGCGAGGGGATTTCGATGACGCCCCTGCAGTTGGGCGCAATGGTTTCTGCAATCGCCAACGGAGGCACGCTTTATTACCTGCAGCATCCCACCGCGCCCGAAGAAGTCGCGAATTTCCAGCCGCGCATCAAACGGCAGCTTGATATTGCTCCGCTGATTCCGGAAATCTCTGACGGCATGGCGGGGGCCGTGCAATACGGCACGGCGCGCCGTCTGGGGCTCAACTTTAGTGAGGAAGAGATTCTGGGCAAAACCGGAACCTGCTCCCACGCCGGCACTCGCTTCGGCTGGTTCGCTTCCTACGCGAACACCAGCCAGGGACGCATCGTAGTCGTGGTCTTCCTGCAGGGCGGGCGCCCCACGTTTGGTCCGAAGGCAGCCGAGATTGCCGGGCTGATGTACCGCAATCTTTACGATCACAACTTCTTCATTGCCAGCACTCCTACACCGGCAGATGCTACCGCATCCGGACCTTCAGGCAGGACGCAGTAATCGATTCCTAATCACCTCTCAGCAAGGCCTCTCGGCGGAGAGGCCTTTTGGTTTGCGGCCTCACTGACAACGACTGGACCTGCCCGTCACGGAATCGGCGGCTTCTGCCGATAGATAGCAAAGAGATTTGGCAGAGGCGCCCGGGAGAATCCCGGCTTGTCTCATACGTATTAGGAGTTGTGGGGTCGGAGGGTTGTTGGCCGCGATGAATTCGATTGCCGTACTCAGCGCTCCCTATGACTACAGGCTTGTCGCGCTTTCGATCGCATTGGTGATGCTCGTCTTGATTGCCGCGCTTGCCTTCGCGGGTCGGCTAACGTGGGGGCGAGCCGTTGCTTCATCGCTCCTTGGCGGGCTCAAGGCGTTGCAGAAAGGCGATCTCAGCACATCGCGGGAGCGTGAGTTGTACTTCCAAACAATGGCGGAAGCGGTACCTGAGATTATCTGGACCGCCGACCCGAACGGCATGGACGATTTCTTCAACCAGCGGTGCTTTGACTACACGGGGCTGACACTCGAGCAATTACGCGGAGAGAGTTGGCACGCGATCATCCATCCGGATGACTTGGACGGTTGCGTGTCAAAGTGGAAAAGTGCGCTGAGCACCGGGGATCCGTACGACGTCGAATACCGACTGCGTGGCAAAGATGGAAGCTTCCGATGGTTTCTGGGACGAGCTAATCCCATTCGGGACGCGAAAGGAGAAATTGTCAAATGGTTCGGCACCTGTACCGACATCGAGAGTCAAAAACAGAATCAGCAGATTCTCGAACAACGGATTCTGGAGCGGACCATGCAATTGGCTGACACGAACGCACTGTTGCAGGAAGAAATGCTGGAGAAGGATTTTGCCCGTAGAGAACTCGATCAGCAGAATGAACGAATGCTGGAAGAACTTAAGAGGCGCTCAGAGCGAGCCGCCATGCTGGCCAGGATGGGCGAACTTCTGCAGAGCTGCGTTAGTCGGGAGGAAGTGTGCGCGGCTGCGCTGGGCTATGCGCCCAAGATATTTTCCACGGTCCCCGGAGCCATGGCGCTGCTGGATGCTTCGCGCAACATCGCCGAAGTGATCGGCTCATGGGGTGACTGCTACGTGCCCGCGGCCGTATTTGAGCCGGCTTCGTGCTGGGCGTTGCGCACGGGGCACCCACATCTGGTATTAGCCGGCGACTCCACGGCGCCCTGCGCTCACGCGACCAAGGTCAAGAACACCTACTTGTGCGCTCCCATCATGGCCCAGGGAGAAACTCTGGGGACCGTGCACTTTCAGGCTACGGATGTGGCGCCGCAAATGGACGCATCTGAACTCTCGTTCAAGACAACTTTTGCGGCGCAAGTTGGGCTGTCGATTGCCAATATACGATTGCGCGAGGCGCTGCGAACCCAGTCTGTGCGCGATGCTTTGACCGGTCTCTACAACCGGCGGTATCTTGAGGAAACGTTGGAACGCGAGATGCGGCGCGCGGCCCGGGCGGCGCAGTCGCTTGGAATCCTAATGATCGACCTGGATCATTTCAAGAAGTTCAATGACACCTATGGCCACGATGCGGGTGACGTGGTGTTGCGCGAGACGGGAGCGTCGCTGACCAAGGGCATTCGGGCAGAGGATTTCGTATGCCGGTTCGGAGGCGAGGAATTTGTGGTGATCCTACCCACGGCCGACCCGGAAACATCGCGCGCGCGAGCCGAGAGGTTGCGAACGAAGATGAGGGAACTGACCATTATGTATCAGGGCAAGTCGCTGGGGATCATTACGATTTCCGTAGGCGTGGCGGCGTTTCCTGCGCACGGTATGTCGCCCAGGGAATTGATGGGGGCAGCCGACGCTGCTCTGTATGAAGCGAAGCGTGGAGGCCGGGACAAGGTGGTGGTGGCCTCGGCGCCGGCGATGGATGAGGTGTCGATACCCGGGTCAGGCAAATCGGACGGCAGTTGGAGTTAGTCCTCCAAACGTCCATGAGCGGCGATCGGCTTAGTCCCAAACTTTGAAGTGCGGCCACGCTTCCGCCAGCGGCTTCTTGAGTCCGTGACAGGTCAGGACGGTGTAGTGTTCCCAGCTCATAGTGTAGGGATCCGCCATTTTCGGGCCTTCTTCGACACTGTTGCACCAGTACTGGGCGTCAGCGAGTTGCCAGTTGAGCATGATCAGACTCTCACCGGTGTATTGGCGGAATCCCCAATAGTAATAATTCTGATGAGCGCTAATGGATGGAGGCAGTCCGTAGCGCGGGCCGAAAAAATCGATCGCCCCGGCAGAGCCATAATTTCCAGCCAGAATGGCGGTCTTGGCACGTTCGTCGGCGGGCATCGCGTTGTAGATCTGGGCGACCTGCGCGACCATCTCCGGCCAGCCGAATTCGTCCGCGAAATGCTCCGGCAGAGTGCTGCTCATGTGCGTCTCAGTGCGAGGCGTAGCCACGCCCAGCTTCTGCATGTAAGGAACGATTTTATCGGGAGGAAGAATTGGAAGAACGAGCGGAAAGGCGATAACACCCGAGACTATCAGCACCCGCGGCAGCACAGCTTTCACCCAGCGCAGCCGGGAATGTGCTGCGATTAAGTTCTCCCAGAACACTCCACCGGCGGCGAACAGCATGGGATAAATCGGAGCGAGGTAGTAATTCTTGCCGTGGAGAGCCATCATGATCGCCAGGAATGCCACGTAGGTCGCGCCCAGAACGCGGTAGCGCTTGCCTTCGCCGTGAAACAGCAGGAAGCCGAGTCCTGTGATCCAGATCAGCGCGTTGAGCGGCTGCAGCATCATAATCTGCTCTTTCAAGAATGGTAGCGGCGGCAGTTCGATGTTCTTGTGAATCTTTTTTACATTGCTCAAATCAACCCAGGTGGGGAATCCATGTCGGTATTGCCAGATCAAGTTAGGTAGGGCGAGCAGTACGATGATGCCGGCAGCAATCCAAAGCCATTTGCTGCGGAACAGACACCGTTGAGAAGTTGCCAGCAAACCCACCAGCAGGGCGATCAGGAAGAAAGCAGTGGAATGTTTGTTTTCCAGTCCAAGCCCCACCAGCACCCCTGCCCACACTAGAAATTGCGGCCGATCACGGTTGATTGCGAGAAGCAGAAAGTAAATCGCACCCATCCAGAACAGCGGTTCGAACGGATTCATGGAAAAGCGCGCGGCGTTGGCGAGGATTACCGGAGCTACAAGCACTCCCAGGCAGGCCAGCAGTACCGCGAAGCGCCTGCCGCCAAGTTCCCGCGTGATCAAGCCGGTGATGAGAATTTCAGCGCCTAGAGCGAGCGCCGGCAACAGCCGAAGCGCATGCAAGGAATCACCGAACAGCACGCGTCCGATGTACGCCACCAGCGGCGCCATGGGAGCAAGGTCTACATATCCCCAGGCCAGGTGATGCGAGAGAGCCAGATAGTAGAGTTCGTCGCGGAAATATCCGTAGCGGCCATTGGTCGCCATCTGCAGCGCAAACGCGACGGCCGCCACAAGATAAGCGACTGCGATGTCAGTGGAAAACCAGGACTCGTATGACCCAGGGGCGTGGCTCGAGGCGGCACTTGGCAGACCTACGAGCACTGTCTGTCGCGGACTTTCCATATTTTACGAAGAGGCTATTTCTTGCGCTCGTCGCGCTCGACCACTCCGTCCTTGATGTTCACCACGCGGTGAGCGTACTCGGCGATGTCGTGCTCGTGAGTGACCAGTACGATGGTGTTTCCCTCGCCGTGCAGGCGGTCAAACAAGGCCATGATCTCGTTTCCGGTCGCGGAATCGAGGTTGCCGGTAGGTTCATCCGCCAGGATGATCGAAGGCCGATTCACAAGAGCACGAGCGACCGCGACGCGCTGACGCTGGCCGCCGGAAAGCTCGTTGGGCTTGTGCGTCATGCGCGATTCCATGCCGACGGCCGTCAACGCGGCTTTGGCGCGTTCGATGCGCTCTCCGGTCGGAATGCCGGCGTAGATCAGCGGCAGTTCCACATTGTGCAGAGCCGTGGCGCGAGCCAGCAGGTTGAAGGTCTGAAACACGAAGCCGATTTCCTTGTTGCGGATGCGCGCCAGTTCGTCGTCGTCGAGCTCGCTCACCAACTGGCTATTGAGCCAGTATTCGCCCTTGGTCGGCGTGTCCAGGCAGCCGATCAGGTTCATCAGCGTCGACTTGCCCGAGCCCGAGGGTCCCATGATGGCAACATATTCTCCGCGCTCGATGCGTAGGTTGACCCCGCGCAGGGCGTGCACCTGCTGCTCCGAGCCCATGTCGTAGGTTTTCCAAAGATCCTCAGCCGCGATCATGCAGGACTGCGGCGGTGGCACTGAAACGGCGTTGGTGGGCATGCTGATGACTTCTGCGGCTGCCATATTTTTCTCCTGCTCCGGTGCCACTGGGTTCTCCGAGATTAGATTCGACTCCGAGAGCTCCGTTTTGTTCGAGACCCGTACAGGCTTCTCCATTGGACGGATGAAGCCGGCGAAGGTTATGTCTCGTCTTCCTTCTTCGGGGCCGAGTTATCGATTTTCACGCTGCTCCCGGAACGGAGCGTGCGCAAAACCTTGTAACTGCCGGTAATCACCTCGTCCCCCTCGCGCAAGCCATCGAGCACTTCAATGTCGCTGGTCCCGGCGATGCCGGTGGTGACGGGCACGAACTCCGCCTTCTTGTTGCGAATGACGAAGACGCCCTGCACGTCGTGTTTCTGGTCTTTATTGCTATTACTCTTGTCCTTGGATGCAACTTCTTTAGGTGCCGGTGCCGCTGCATGAACTGACCCCGGGGTGGCTGACTTCTCCTGCTCCAACTGGGCTTTGGTGCGCACGGAGAGCGCCTGAATCGGAACCGTCAGGGCGTTGCTGCGGGCGGCCGTTGTGACCTTGGCGGTGGTCGAGAGACCCGGCCGCAAATCTGGCGGAGGATCGTTAACCGTCACCACTACTTTGAAGTCTTTAGCTTCTTCGCTGG
>Ga0206871_10061_pt1 | contig 27517 bp, 19 predicted proteins | sample Alteio_BWOrgCont_33_FD_152627 | JGI IMG/M metagenome (GOLD analysis project Ga0206871, IMG submission 152627) | Enriched cells from forest soil in Barre Woods Harvard Forest LTER site, Petersham, Massachusetts, United States -... | ecosystem: Environmental > Terrestrial > Soil > Temperate forest >...
TCCCGAGGTTGCGATTCTCGGGCTTTCGCGTTCGCGCATGGAGCCGGAATGGATTGGCGGGAAGTTCGAGCCGCGGCTGATTCTGCCGCTCTCGCTCTCCTACGATCATCGCCTGATTGATGGCGCGGATGCTGCGCGTTTTCTGCGCTGGGTCGCGGAAGCGTTCGAGCAGCCGTTTCTGCTGAGTGTGCAGGGATAGCGGAGGGATCCGTGAGCGATGATCTGCAGTCGTGCAGTTTGGAATCCACACGGCAGTTGTGATGCGGGAGATCCCTCGCCCCGCCGGTGAAAGCGCGGGGCCTCGGGATGACGCACTGAAATTTCATGAACGAAACCCTGAACCAGACCTCCACCGAAGGAGCTGAAAAGCTTCGCGTCGCTGTCGTTGGCGGAGGGCCCGGTGGCTACGCTGCGGCCTTTCTAGCCGCTGATCTTGGCATGCAGGTGACGCTGATCGACCCTGAGGTGAATCCTGGCGGTGTGTGCCTGTATCGCGGTTGCATTCCTTCGAAGGCGCTCCTGCACGTCGCCAAGTTGATTGAGGAATCGCAGCAGGCCAAGCACTGGGGGATTGAATTTCCTCCGGCGAAAATTGATCTGGCGCGGCTACGCGGTTGGAAAGAAGGCGTGGTCAAGAAGCTAACTGGAGGCTTGGGACTGCTCTCGAAGCAGCGCCATGTGGAATACATTCAGGGGCGCGCTGCGTTTCAGGATTCAACCACGTTGCGGATCAGCAAGACAGATGCGAGCGAAGTGGTGCTCAGTTTTGACCGGATTATTCTCGCGACAGGTTCGCGGCCTGCCATTATTCCCGCGCTTAAGCTCGATTCGCCGCGCCTGATGGATTCAACCGGGGCGCTCAATCTTGAAGACATCCCTGGCAGTTTGCTGGTTGTGGGCGGCGGATATATCGGCCTCGAGCTGGGTTCGGTGTATGCGGCGCTGGGAACGCGCGTCACCGTGGTCGAAATGCTGCCCGGTCTGCTTCCAGGTGCGGATCGCGACCTGGTTCTTCCAGTGCACAAACGGCTCGAGAAGATGTTCGAGGCGATTCTGCTGAACACCACCGTTGCATCGCTTAAAGAAGCGGCCGCTGGAATTCGCGCGACATTCCAAGGTCCGGCTGTACAGGAAAAAGATCGGGAGAGAGTTTTTGACCGGGTGCTGGTGTCAGTGGGTCGCAAGCCAAACTCGGAGATCCCCGGTCTTGAGAACACACAGGTGCGGGTCGGCGCGCGAGGATTCCTTGAAGTGAATAAACAACTGCAGACCGGCGATCCTTCGATTTACGCCATTGGCGACGTCGTGGGCGAGCCGATGCTCGCGCACAAGGCCTCACACGAGGGGCGGGTCGCGGTCGAGGCAATTGCCGGGCACAAGGTTGCCTTTGAACCGGCTGCGATTCCGGCGGTGGTGTTCACCGATCCTGAAGTCGCGTGGTGCGGTCTGACTGAAACTCAGGCAGAGAAAGAGAATCGCGAGATCAAGGTTGCGAAATTTCCCTGGGGCGCGTCGGGACGCGCGGTTACGCTCGACCGTCCGGAGGGAATGACCAAGCTGCTCATTGACCCGCAGACGGAGCGAGTGCTGGGCGTCGGAATTGTTGGCGTGGGCGCCGGCGAACTGATTGCCGAAGGCGTGCTGGCGGTTGAGATGGCCGCGCTGGCCAGCGATGTGGCGATGACGATCCATCCGCATCCCACGCTTTCGGAGACGATGATGGAAGCCGCCGAAGTTTTCTTCGGCACAAGCACGCACATATTTCGCCCCAAACGCGCGTAATCTCGGGAAGAACCCATGCCTACTTTTTTCAAAGGGATTGCTCTTCTTGTTCTTAGTTTCTCGCCCTGCGTTCGGCTTGCGGCACAGAGTCCTCTAACCCAGATTCTGCAACCCACGGCCGCCGCGAGCACTTCTTCGAATAGTTCGACGGACGCGCTGGGGCGTGGTACGCCCTATGGAACTGTCTTCGGATTTCTGCAGGCGGCACAATCAGGCGACTACAGCATCGCGGCGCAATATCTTCAACTAAGCCCGGCACACCGCCAGAGCGAAGGCGAGACGCTGGCGAGGAATCTGAAGCTCGTGATGGATCGCGCCTATGCCGGGAGCCTCAAGAATTTGAGTACGCAGCCTGAAGGCATGCCGCAGGAAGGCGTTCCGCCGGGACGGCAGAAGTTAGGCACCATGTCGTCGGGCGATGTGGAGACGGACCTGGAACTGGTTCGCGTTTCCGACCCGAGCGTCGGGAAAATCTGGCTGATCTCTTCCGACACGCTCGGGAAGATTCCGGAACTTTACGATCAAGTCGAGGCGCGGCAGGTGGAGACGCGATTGCCGCCCTGGGTGGTGAAGCACCAACTGGCCGGAATGCCGCTGTGGCAATGGCTGGCTCTGGTGCTGATTATTCCAGTGGCGGCGGCCGCGGGCTGGCTGCTCTTGGTTGTGTTTGAAATCCCACTGCGCTGGTGGGCGCGGAGGCGCGCGCAAGCGGGACTGGGGCCATGGTATTCGGTTTCCGGGCCGGCGTGGCTGCTGGTGGGCACGGCGATTCACCGGATCCTGGCTCACTACCTCGGCATGCCTCTACTGCAGCGGCACTACTACGTGCAAGTGACGGCGGTGGCGCTCATTATCGGAGCGAACTGGATTCTGTGGAGGGTGATTCGCTGGTTCTTGCGAGGTGTGCGCAACCGAGCTCTCGCGCATGGGCATTCCGGCACCGGCTCGCTGATGCTGCTGGGCGAGCGGATCATCAAGGCCATCGTCGTTGTGATGGCGGTGTTCTTCATCCTGGGCGTGCTGGGCTTCAATTTGAGCACGGCGCTGGCGGGAGTGGGAATTGGCACGCTGGCCGTCGGCTTCGGCGCACAGCAGACCATCGCGAATCTATTTGGCGGCGTTTCGGTATTGGGCGATGAAGTGATTCGTGTGGGGGACGTTTGCAAGTTCGGCGATCGAACGGGAACGGTCGAAGATATTGGGCTGCGCTCGACCCGGGTGCGAACGGAAGAACGGACTCTATTGGCTATTCCAAATGGCACGGTGGCTACAATCAATGTCGAGAACCTGAGCCGGCGGGACAAGATGCTGTTTAAGACCGTGCTGGGGCTGCATCCGGAAACCGCGCCTGACCAGGTGCGCGCTGTGCTTGCGGAAATCCGGAGCGTGCTCGCCAACCAATCTAAGATTGAGGCCAGCACCGCTCGTGTAAGGCTTACTGAGGTAACTCCGAGCGCCATCAACGTGGAACTTTTTTGTTACGTGCTGACGAGGGATTTCGATGAGTTCGCTACCGCACGCGAACAATTGCTGCTGCGCATCATGAAGTTTGTAGAGGAATCCGGAACCAATCTCGCCTCCGCCTCGCAGACGCTTTATCTGGGCGGCGATCCAGGTGCAAAGAGCAAAATCGACGCCGCGGTCAAGGCGGCAACTTCCTCCGTGGCGGAGGCGGCTGATCGTCAGCTACCAGAATCGGCGGCGCCGAGCCAGCAGCGGAATACGGGGGACAAGGTTAGGAAAGATGACTAGGACTTGCCGTGCCACCGCTGTGCGAGCCAGACAAGAAATAGGTGGGTTGGAAAATATACGACGGCAGGGACGGTGATCAGGTAAAGCAGCAGGTATAAGAATCCGGGTATCAAATGCTGTTCGTGAAAGAACGGGCCGCGGGCCCAGTTCACATCGTATTGCGGACGCCAGAAGTAATTGATCGGGACTACGATCCATGCGGTGACCGTCTGATACTTCCAACCTCGCCGGTCGTAGCCTAAACGCCAAATTGTCCACAACAGCACGAGCGGCGCGACCACGTGAAACAAACTCAAGAGGCGAATCCAGAGCGGAACGTGTGGATCGAACATGAATTCCGTCCCGCCGATCCAGTGCCGTCCAGCTACAAGAGTGCCGGCCAAGTCGATGGTGTACAGAGTTTGGAAAAGCAGCACACTGATTGCCTGCCACGAAAAGATGAACGGGCTTTCAAGCCAAAGACCGATGGTGATGAATAAGTTTCCTAAATCGCAGAAAAAAAGAAAATTCTGCAGACCATATTGTCGCCAGTAAACCGGCACCCAGACCAATACGCATGCCGTCCACAGCAGCTTCAGCCAGAGTGGGATGCGCATGAGACGGTATTGTATCCGCAGGCCGTATCCTCGGATCGCAAGCTGGAATCGCGATGGGCCAAAAGCCTTTCCAGCACGGCAAAACGAGCTAATTCGGAATTACCACCGTAACTTGATGAGGCTTACGAGTGTACCTACGATGACCTTAGTATGGGTTATCAAGCTCTCTTATTCTGTCCCGATGAGAAGACAGCTCGCGCTGTAACGCAGGTTCTCGGCGAGTTGGACTTCACCGTGATTCCCTGCACCGAACCCTTCGGCGCCGTCAAGAAGTTGATGGGCGAGCACTTCGATGCCGTCGTGGTCGACTGCGATAACGAGCAGAACGCCACGTTGCTGTTCAAGAGCGCACGGAATACGCCCGCCAATCAGTCGTCTCTGGCAGTGGCTGTAGTGGAAGGGCAGGCAGGAGTCGCAAAGGCTTTCCGCATCGGGGCGAACCTGGTTCTCACCAAACCAATTAATGTGGAGCAGGCGAAAGGCACACTGCGAGTTGCCCGCGGGCTGTTGCGCAAGAACGAAGCCGGAAAGCCGGCGGTACCGGTGACACCGGCGACGCAGGTGCCCGCTGCAACCGTAAAGCCCGTGCCGGCGCCTCCGAAGCCGGCATCCCCAGCACCAAATTCAAGGGTGGTTGCGGCGCGGCCAGCACCACCCGTCCAACCTTTGGTGAATGCAGGAACGACAAGTATTCCTGTTCAGCAACCGGCGCAGCCGAAAGTGGCGGCGGCGATTCCCGCTGAAATCCATGAAAACGACGCGGATATTTTGGAGATTAGCGATGAAGTCGCTTCCCCCTCGATCGCTGCGCCCGAAGCAAAGATAGCGGCTAGTCAGCCGACTAATCTGTCGTCGGCGAGTTCGGCAGGGGTTGGGTCAGGCGCTGCCAGCGCTCCGGCTCCCGCGCGCGAGACGAAATCAACTATCTCACCGGACGTCAAATCGTCGACGGTCACACCCGAGAGTCCTGCTGGAAGAGTCGCGGACCTCGACGTGGACAATTCTTCTACTGATGGAGCGTCTGCGCCGGCGCCGGCGTTCACCTTCGGCGGCAATGTCGGCAGTGATGACAAGCCTGCCTCGCGCGGCAGCAAGAAGACCCTGCTGATTGTGGCTGCCGTTGTGCTTATCGCGGTGGGCGGCTACGCACTATGGATGCAATGGGTGGGTTCGAGCGGGGCCGCAACTCCTTTCACGCAAGTTGCCACGGCACCCGCGAAAAAGCCTGCCGTGGTTCCGCCGGTGACGCCGAACGTGGTTTCCCCTGTGGCGCCTGCTCCTTCCGCGACGGCTTCTACGTCTTCGTCGGCCGCGTCCTCGAATCCGGACACTGCGGCGGCCAAGACTTCCTTCAACTCCGACGCGTCAGACGAGGACACTGCCGAGAAAGCGCCAGCTCATGCGGGCAAGGTCAATCCGAAAGCGAACTCTGCCAAGGTTTCGGCTCCGACCGCCGACAAAGCTCCGGAAACGCAAGTGGCTGAGCCGGCCATTGTGATGAAGAACAACCTTTCGCAAAAGCCGACCGCAAAAGCAGCGGCGGCGCAAGATGCGGAGGCTCCAAGCCTCACAGCTATTGCCGCTGGGAACAGCGGCGGGACGCTGCCCAATCTGATGGGCGGTGAGAGCAATGCTCCGGCTCCCGTGCTGGGGACGCTGAATGTCTCACAAGGAGTGTCGCGAGGACTTCTGGTGAAAAAGACGGCTCCGGTATATCCGGCGAGCGCAATGCAGATGCACATCGAGGGAGCGGTTGAGCTTATGGCAACCATTTCCAAGAGCGGCGACATTTCCGCGGTGAAGGTTGCCAGCGGGAATCCACAGTTGGCGCGCGCCGCGGTTGACGCGGTGAAGCAGTGGAAGTACAAACCCTACTTGCTCAACGGCGAGCCGGTTGAGATTAAGACACAAATCACTGTGAACTTCAAGCTGCCTAACTAAGGCGCAACAGTTCTCAGTTCTCATCCAGCCTGCTCGGGCTGCGGATTCCTGCTCGAAAATAAAGTTGGCAGCGATGGTTCGGGGATGGCTGGGTCGTCCGCTTGTTTGTTGAAACATCGGGTATCCCCCTCCCCCCTCCTATTCGTGGAATCATCACGTTAGCAGGAAATTCGCGGCAAAATACGGATTTCAAAGAGCTTAGAGGTCAAAATCTAGAGAACAAACGAGTTAGGAGCGCGACGGGTTGGGTTCATCCGACCGTCACGGCCTCGACCATGATCGCGCGATTTTATTGCGGGCACAAGGTCAGATGTCACATCGACGTTGTGGAAATTCCAAGGAGCCGCCGATGAGTTGGGGAACGTCCCGTCTGCCCGGATCCTATACGAGACTGTGAGCTGGCATAACATCCCCACTGCGCTCATTTGAGGGTCAATGAGTGCTAACGCCTGTTAACAACGGTTAACTTCCGGTTTGCCCGTCAACCCCGACCAATCGAGATCACCTCCCGCACACCGACTGCCCAAGTGCCGATCCGCGAGTTCAGCGGGTCGAGTCGAAGGTAGACTAGTAGAGAATTGGGTTCCGAACACTGGGGCATTGCCATGACTACCATTCACTCTTCCGGTGTCGAGCCCGGCCAACGCCGGCTCAACGGCCCACAAACCACGGGCCGCAGCTATCGCAACTTGTCACAGCCTGCTCATGCGATGAGGCGTGACGATGATGTCGCCGTGCCGATGCGTGATGGGACTGCACTGTTGGCAGACGTGCACCTTCCGGCGGAGTCCGGCAGGTACCCCGTACTGGTTGCCGCTTCCCCTTATCCGAGACAGATTCAAGACCTGGGTGCGCCGGCAGGTTTTATTGAAGCAGGCGCCAGCGACTTCTTCGTGCCGCGCGGTTATGTGCATGTCATCGCGAACTGCCGAGGCACCAGCGGTTCGGGCGGCACTTTCGGCTTTTTTGACAGTCAGGAACGCCGCGATATGCACGACCTGGTGGAATGGGCGGGGCAACAGCCTTGGTCGGACGGGAACGTGGGCATGGTCGGCATCAGTTATTTTGCCGGAACGCAAATGGAGGCCGCGGTGGAGCGACCTCCACACCTGAAAGCCATCATGCCCATCGCCGGAACATACGATCTTTACGAATCGGCTACGCATCATGGTCTGATGAGCAGCGGTTTCCTCACGCCATTTCTCTATATGATCGGCATGACATCCAGTCACACGAATAAGCTCTGGCGCGGCAGGTTGATCGACGCCATAAGATCGCTTCTGCTGACGCCGGGCATCCATAAGAAGTTTGAGACGGCCAATGGTGAGGCAGCGATCGCTGGCCTCAAGGTTTTGCTTAAGCTGCACCATGATCCGCACCCGTGGGACGACCTTTGGCGCGCTATCGCAGCGGAACATCCGTTTCGCGATGACTGGTGGGAAGAGCGCAACTTGCTTCCGCTGCTTGATCGCGTTGAGGTGCCTGTCTATCTGGGGTGTGACTGGCAGAACGTGCCGCTCCATCTGCCACACACCTTTAAGGCTTATGAACGGCTCACCAACTCACCGCACATACAGGTTGCAATGATGGGAGAGCATGGCCTCGCCTGGCCGTGGGAAAGCCTTCACATCGAGGCGCTGGCGTGGTTTGATCGTTGGCTCAAGGGACAAGACACCGGCATTCTCGACGGTCCAAACGTCCGCTACGTTATACCCGAGGCCGAGGGATGGCGAGCTAGTGATATCTGGCCGGTCCCGGAAGCGATGCATCGGTCGTACGCGTTGCGAGCCGACGGTGTTCTTGGTGAAGACGAAGGGGATTACGGTTCGAGGACATATATGAACCTGGGCGGCGGCCTCAACCGTCCACGTGCAAGTGAAACCGACCCCCCATCGTTCTTGGAGTGGACGACTGCGCCGTTGGCGCACGACGTTGACATCGTCGGTCCGATTGAGTTGCAACTGGATGCAGCATGCACTGCACCAGACACAGCATTCATCGTTTACTTGCAGGATGTGCACGAGGACGGCAACGCGACCAACATCACCGCAGGTTATCTCCGTGCCGGATTGCGAAAAGTGGATGAAGCGCGGAGCAAGCAAGCAGCGCCGGTGCTCCCTTGCGACACCTTTGAAACAGTTCCGATTGGCCGAAAGGTCACTTACCGCATTCCGTTAGTGCCCAATGCTCGACGCTTCAAGGCCGGTCACAAAACGCGGCTGTATCTCACGACGGACGACCAAAACAAAGACGTGCCGGCGCCACTCGAATTTCGGCATGCTTCCGTTGGCACAAGTTCATTCAACATGGTTTTTTCGTCATCACGATTGTCGCTGCCCGTAGCAAGGTAGGCCGGTTCGCTGATTGGTACCGTCAAACGACTTGTGATTCATGAGCACGCCGGTTTGTGGATTGTCGGCAATCCGATACGCAATCTCGTCAGTTGGTGTTAAGTCGCCGACATTGTTATGGAATCATTACGCTCATTGACCCAGGCGGGTGGCTCGCTCGAGCCCGCTTTCGGCTTAAGTGGGCGGTTTGACCGTTGGACAAAGTCCTCCCGCCGCTGGTTCGCGTTTTTGCGCTGTCCGGTCCGGACTCGATGTCGTGCCTTCTGGGGCTTGCTGGTTTGGATCGGCCTCCGACATCTCTACCCATCGGTTCATCATGACGTCGACAAGTGCATAGGTCCTTCGCGTTGTGCTTTCGGCGGCGGTGGGCTCGCGGGGCTCAGGATGACAAGTCATCTTTGGGCGGATCACGGCGCGGCTACTACTTCGTAGGGTCTCATCATTTCGTTGTCTTCGTGTTCGAGGATGTGGCAGTGCCAGACGTAGCGGCCGGTGTAGCCGGTGAAGGGGACGATGATCCGCGTGACCATGCGCGAATCGGCTCGTACCGTGTCTTTCCAGCCGGCTTCGTTCGGGGCGGGAGGTTGCGGCGGTCCCAGGAAGTGCAGCTGGCGTTTGGTTTGGAACAGCCACGGTTCGTAGGGCTGGCGGTCGAGGATCTGGAAGCGCACCAGGTGCAGATGAATGGGATGGGAATCGTTGGTGGGATTGATCAGAGTCCAGATTTCAGTCGATCCCAGGACGGGCTTTTCCGTGACCGGCAGGCTCCAATGGGAAGCGTTCAGCATCAGCATGACGGGATTGCCCGACTTGTTGACATATTCGTCGAGTGTCAACAGGCGGGTCTGCACGGCTTGCGATTCCGGGATTTTGGTGACCGGGCGCAGGGCCGAAGGCAGCGAGCTTGCATCGGACACTTTAGCGGCCGAGACGCGGAATTGCATCACCACGAACGCGTCACTCTTGAGAATCAGCTGCTCGCCGCGATGCTGGCTGAAGTCGACAACGAGATCAGCGCGTTCTCCGGGCGCGATTTCAAGGCTGGTAAGCGGAACTGGAGCGGGTAGCAGGCCCTGGTCTGTGCCGATTTGATGGAAGGGAGCGTTATTGGCGGACGTTTTATCAACCAACGACAAATGGTAGAAGCGGGGCGTTCGAAGCATTGAGGACTCGGAAGCGATATCTTCTCGGCTCGACATCGAGATAGGGAAAGAGCTTTCCGTTCACCAGAATGGCGTTGCCTGAGAGCTCAGGAATCCAGGGAGATTGTGGATCTGGAGAGACCGGGTAAAGAAGCTGGGCGTCTCGGGTCAGAAGACGGTCATAGAGGGTGAGCGGCACTTCGTACTTACCCTTCGGCAAGTTGAGTGCGTCTTCCACGCTGTCGCGAATGAGGAACGTTCCGAACAATCCAGCATAAACATTCAGGCGATTAATTCCGAGGGTGTGGTCGTGGTACCACAGCATGGCCGCGTCTTGCTGATTGGGATAGTAGTAGAGCGAGGATTTTCCTGGCACAATCCAGTCTTCGGGATAGCCGTCGCTTTCGGGTCCGGTTTTCGCTCCATGCAAGTGCACAACGGTTCGGACGGCGGGCTTGTCGGCCTCGGCTCCGTGAATGGTGTGGTCGACGGGCAAGAAATGTTCGTTGGGGAGTGCATTTACCCATTCCACGAGCAGGGGTTCACCAGAGCGTGTTTCGAATGTGGGCCCGGGCGTGGCCGGGCCGAAACTCCAGAGCTTAGTGGGCGGAAGATCGCGGTGAACCTTGCTGGCCGTGGGTTGAGCCTGGATGCGATAAAACGGAACGGGCTGCTTGGGATCGGAGGGACTGGGCCGAGTTCCCTGGCGGCGAGCGAGTTCAGGAATTGGAAGGGGATCGACAAATTGGGGCAGTGTATTGACGTCGAGCGCAGGGGCCATGGTGGCGACGCCGTGGGTTTGCGAGACTGCATGCAACAGCCGGCTTTTGCCTGCTGCCAGAGTCGTAGCCAGCAAGCTTGATCGCTGCAGAAATTTTCTCCGTGTAATCACAACCTGCCTTTCGGGCCAAGGATACAACAACGGCAAGGCTGGCGGGCGCTAGCGCGCACCGCACTGCCTTGCCGTTGTCCAATCGCGCGACTTCTGGTTGAAATTCCCGCGTCGAATCATCCGCGCTGAAGCATCCACGTTCGATCATCCGCGTCAGATCATCCGCGAAGATGGGCCAAGCGTCACCAGCCGATGTTTATTGGCTCACCCGTATTGGGGTCGAGAAGGAACAGATCGTTGGTCACATTCTGCTGGAAATCGAACAACGAACTGATCGAGCTTGCGATCGTGTCGAATGATCCTTTCCCGATCCGCTGACCGGCCAGCCAATTGTCCTCGATGAAGCGAATGACCGAGGTTTGGTCGGTGACTGAATGGTCCACAAAGTTGTGCCGCGCCCAGGGGGAGATGACGAGAAGCGGCTGTCGAGGACCGTATCCGCAACGACCTTGAGCGTGCGTGGTAGCGGGTTTGATGCCGGGCAGCGCATTTACTCCGCTGCCGCAGGTTCCCGGACCGGTGAGCGCATCGGCGGCGGTCGCCGACGAATTCACGATCTCGCCGAGTTGGTGATCGTACCAGCCATCGGAATCGTCGTACAGGACAACCAGCGCGGTGTTGGCCCACTCCGGTTGGGCTTGCAGGAAGTTGGCCACCTTAACCACAAAGTGCTGTTCATCGATGGGGTCTGAATTCCCCGGGTGGGCGTCTTGAATGGAGATGGCCTTGAGGAAACTTACCTGCGGGAAATTGCCGGCTGAAACCGCGGCGAAGAAGTCATCGATATCATAGTCGTGATTGGCGGGATCGCCTGAGCGACCAATCGCTGCGATCGACTTGGGGCGTGCATGGGTGGGATTGGCAGTGGAAGCGTAGTACTGAAATGGAGTGTGATGGGGAACGTAATCGCCTTGGGTACCGGCGATGGGAGAGGTCGACTGGCGGTTGCAACCGGTGCTGCCATCTGGATTTACGATGTTTAGGTTGAAACCTCCGCCGAACCAGCCCCAGGTAATGTCAGCTGCGTTAAGCAGGTCACCGATATTCTTGCCGCCCATCTGCGCCGTGCCGCTGCCGGAGCAGACGTCGCCATAGGGATCAGGGTCGCCAATCACGGTGTATCCGCCGTTTCCGTCGCCGATGAAGCTGCCGGTGCCGCCGGTATATTTCACGACGCCGTTGGTCTGACCCGAAATCAAATTGATGGCCCCGACAGTGGAGGGACCGAAATTGGTGCTATAAGAGTTGTCGCTCATGGCGTAGTGCTGGGCATAATTCCACAACGCGGTAGTCGAGTTGCCGTCGTAATAGCCCATCACCAGGCCGTTTGTGTTCACCACGGCTGGCGGGGCGCTCGGCGGCGGGCCCGGGCTTCCAGTATTCAAGGGGAACAGATCCATCACGCCTCCATCGAAGGCGAGCTGTTCGGCCAGGTAGTCATGATCCATGTCCTGGGTGAAGGCCTGGGAACGATCGAGCCGGAAGGGGTTTGATGCGCCGGTACCGTTGGCCGGGTTCAGGTTGGGGTTATTGTTCAACAGCGCGTTGCCAAATCCGTTCACAGTTGGGGTATTCGGGGCGGCGTGGAACTTCGGCTCGTCCGGCGGATTCAGGGCATAGGGATAGGTTCCGAAATAGTGGTCGAATGACTGGTTCTCCCCGAAAATGATCACAATGTGTTTGATCGGCGTGGCTGTTTTAGGACTGGCAGCGTTGGCTGCGGGCGTGAGTACCGGCGCGGCAATTATGGCGGCGGCGAGCAATACAGAGAGAAATTGACGCATAGAGTTTTTGCCCTTTCGGAAATTGGCGGTGCAGGGACTTCGCTGGAAGGCGATGCTACGGCGCGAAAGTTAAGGCAGGATTAAAGGAATGTTAAAAGAAGTTTTCAGACTTCGGTACTTCGAAGCGGGGCGAGGGGTTAGTCCCGGCTGCGGTAGCGCAGCTGAATAGACGCAGGAGTAAGCTGGGCTGGGCTTCGGGAATCACGCGCCGTTCCCTACTCGTGCTGCAGGACCTCATCGATAACGACTTTCCCGCCTCTATCCACGGAGATGACTTTGTGGACGGTGACGTAGCCGCTCAAGGTGATGTCGACGACGTAGTTGCCGGGATCGAGTATAAAGTTAACCGGGGTGTCTTTATCCAGCATGTGCTGGTTGACGGCGACCTGGGCTCCCTTAGGCTGAGTCTTGACGTTGACGGTGCCCATACCCTGGGCGTCTTTGCCGCCGAACAGCTTATTCATTTTGCCGACGGTTTTGATGTCATCGACATTCCCCAGCGGCTGAAGTGTGGGCGAGAAATTAGTGGTCTGGCCCAGGGCAAACTGTGCGCTGGTGGTCTGATCAATGTAGCCGGACTTCCGCACCAGCACGACGTGCTGACCCTTTTCGACGGAGACTTGCGCTGGAGTGACCCTGCCTGTGTTTTTGCCGTCAACGAAAACATCGGCTCCCGCAGGGCTGCTGGAAACGGCGAGCGTTGCCATGAGCAGCGATAGATGGCTGGTGACAAATGCTTTGCCACCGGAGGCCACGTTCACGGTTCGCGTATCAGTGGAGAAACCCGCCTTGCTGACCGTAACGGTATGCGCGCCGGCGGTCAAACCTGTAAGAGCGAATGGAGTGACCCAGGAAGGATCGGTTCTGCCATCGACTTGCACCTGCGCACCTTGCGGAGTGGAATCGATTGCCATCTGTCCGGGCACGATTGCAGGAGCGGGGGCTGATTTCTTTTTGGCGTTTCTGCCCCTGGCGGCCGCGGCAACATGAGTTGGCTCGGCCTCAGGTTCAGCCACTGGCTCGGCGGGAGCTTGAGCCTCAGGTTGAGCTTGCGCTGGGGCGGTTTGCACTGGTGCCGGCGCGGGCTGGGCGGCAGGTTCACTGGCCGCCGGTTGCGAAGCAGGTTCTGCGGCGACGGGGCGAGGTGTATCGCCGTCGGTGTTCAAAGTATTGACATGCAGGACCAGGACAATGGCGATGATCAGAATCAAGACGGCCGCGCCCGCAATGGAATAAATCATCAGCTGCGGAGGGACGCTCTTGATTTCTTTCATCGCCTTCTGAGCGACTACGCGGGGCTGAACTTTCGGCTTCTCCGGCTCGTCTTCGCCCGAAAAACCCGAGAAAACTGTTGGAGCTTGTGGCGTCTTCTGCTCGAAGACCGGAGGTGGCGGAGGCGGTGGAATATAGACTTCCTTGAGCGGAGGCAGTTCGGTCATCTCCGAAAAGCTGATGCCGCCGCCACCTTTTGACGAACCACCCTCGGCCATCATGGGATCGATAGCTATTTTTGGCTCTTCGATTTCGGGTGTTTCTACGGCGGGCTCATCGAGAACAGGGGAAGACATGTACGCGGATGGTTCCGGCGCTTCGCTTGGCGCTGGCTTGACGGGTGCGGAGGACGCCGCCCGGCCGCCAGCCCATCCCGCTGCCGCGGCGGCTGCTGCCTTGCCTGGAGCCGATGCCGGAGCTGTGAATTTCTTTTCGGTCGGCTTGCTCTGCACCGGCGGCGCAGGAGGTTTCGCCTGGGACGGCCGGCCTGGAGCTGACGCAGTGGCAAATTTCGTCTGAGCGGCGGCTTTGGCTCTAGTTGGAACGGCTATGCCCTTGGCGGGCGCTGCTGCCGCTTTCGCTGCCTGCGGTTTCGATTCCTTGCATTTCTCCAACTCGTCGAGCAGTTCCCTTCCGCTCTGGTAGCGTTCCGCCGGATCCTTCGCGAGAGCTTTCATGATGAGATCGCTCAACACGGGATGAAGTTTGGGATTCACGTGCATCGGAGGGACGGGGGTGCTCTCGAGGATGCTCTGGCGGAGCGAATCAGCGTCCTCACGATCGAAGGCCTTGCGGTCGGTCACCATCTCGTAAAACATAGCGCCCAAACTGAAGAGGTTCGACCGGGTGTCAATACTCTCGCCGCGAACCTGCTCCGGAGACATGTAATGCAGAATCGAAGGGACGCCGGGCATTTGCGCGGTAAACTTGCCGATGCCGGAAACACCGTAGCCCAAGATCCGAACTGTGCTGTCCCAGCCGCACATGATCTTCGAAGGCTCTAAACTGAAATGAAATATATTGTGGGAGCGTGCGTCATCGAGGCCGCTACATACCTGCCTGCCGATATCGAGCAGGTCCCAGATAGAAAACCCTTCTTTGCGCGCCAGCATGGTGGCGATGCTGTTGCCTTGAATGTATTCCATCGCCGCGCAAAACTGGCCGTCGATTTCTGCCGCGCTGCGAACCGGAGTGAGATTGGAATGGCTTAAAACCTTGGCAGTCTCCGCCTCTGCGAGCAGGCACTGTTGCAGCTCGGCGGCGCTTTCGCCGAAAGCCGACAGCTGAATCGCTTTTAAAGCGACGGTTTGACTGGTCTCCGCGTCGTTCGCCTTGTAAACCACGCACGTTGCGGACTTAGACAGCTCGCTCAGGATTTCGAAGTGGCCGATTTTAGTGGACATGGTTCCGTGCCCTCATCCCAGGAAACAAGCCGCGCAGTTCTCAATCACGAACTGCGTGGGTTAGAACCCGGGGCAGGTTAAAGGTAGGATATCGCTCGCGAGATCAAGGTTCGAGTTACCGAAGTACCGTGAAAAATAGGAGGCGGGGGGCGCACGATTCTGCGGTGTTTCTTGTAGAACCGGTGGCTTGATGCGAAAAATAAGCCATCGCCGACGTGACCTTTCGCCGCCAGTAGCGTTTAAAGTCTGTTGGCCGGGAAATGACAGCTGTCATGCGACTTGGGCCGGAGGCAGGTTGTCGTGAGGGACTCATTCGTTTATCCTAGACGCCTGCCTGGACCAGGCTCACTCCGTTGTCCAGCGCGCCGCGTCTTTCCTGGGGCTCGACTGGGTTTCCCAATATGACTTTGACCCGATTCGTCACCAAGAACGCCCTCCGCAACAAGCGCCGCAGCATCCTGACGATCGCAAGTATTGGGGTTTCGCTGCTGCTGCTGACCTTCATGATGACGCTGTGGCAGGGTTTCTATATCGACAAGGGCAGCGCTGAATCGACCCGCCGGTTGGTGACGCGACACCGGGTGTCGCTGACGTTCAGCTTGCCCGGCTTCTATCGCGAAAAAATCCGTAGCATACCGGGAGTGGTCGCGGTCGTGCCGAATTCGTGGTTCGGTGGCTTATATAGAGACGACAAGCCGGAGAACTTCTTCGCGCAGTTCATGACTGATCCTGACGAATTTCCAAAAGTCTACTCAGAGATGCAGATACCGCCCGACCAGCTTGCGGCGTGGCAACGCGACCGCGCCGGCGTCATCGTGAGTGACGAACTGGCGCAGAAATATGGCTGGAAAGTCGGGGACCGTATCGTTCTGCAGGGCACGATCTACCCCCTCAATCCTGAGCTGACGATTCGTGGCATCTTCCACTGGCCGACGACGAACAAAACGGTCTATTTCAACACTCTCTACGTAGAAGAAGCGGTGCCAGGTTTCAAGGGACGAGCCGGAACTTTCAGCACTATGTCGCAGTCGCCCGACGACGTGGCCAAGATCGCGAGTGCCGTTGACGAGATGTTTCGCAATTCGCCACAGCCCACTAAAACCGAAAGCGAGAAAGCTTTTGGCCTGAGCTTCGTCAACATGCTGGGCAATGTGAAAGCTTTTATTCTCAGCATCTGCCTGGCAGTTGTCTTTACCACGCTTCTGGTCTCTGCGAACACAATGGCAATGTCGATTCGCGAACGCACCCGCGAAGTGGCTGTTCTAAAAACTCTTGGCTTTGAGCGGCGGACCATCCTGGGCCTTTTTGTGGGCGAAGCCATGTCGCTTTCGATTGCAGGCGGCCTTTTTGGTTGCGGCTTCGCCTGGCTGCTTCTGACCATGATGAAGCAGTCGCCCATGGGCTTTTTCCTGGCACAGATGACGGTTACGCCCGGAACGTTAGGCGTCGCTTTGGTAGCGGCGGCGCTGGTTGGCTTCTTCAGTTCGCTGGTGCCGTCCTACCATGCGTCGCGGGTGGAGATCGTGGAGGGGCTCCGCCACATCGGTTGAATGCGGCGGGTTGAAATGTGGCGGCAGAAGCAGATTGAATTTATGACGCTGAGCGGTTTCGTGATGCGCAATACATTTCGCAACAAGCGGCGCAGCGTGCTAACGATGCTGAGCATCAGTTTTTCGTTATTGCTGCTGACGCTGATGATGTCGATCTGGCGCACCTTGTACATCGACCAGGGGGCGGCACTTTCGGGAAGGCGAGTGATTACGCGCGATCGCGTCTCGCTGTCATTTTTTCTGCCGGGCTATTATCGCGACAAGATTCGAAGCATCCCCGGCGTGGTGGCGGTGGCTCCGATGACCTGGTTTGGCGGGCGCTATAAAGATGACCGGCCAGAAAACTCTTTTGCGCAGATGGCCACCGATCCTGAAGAATATCTGAAAGTCGCGGCCGACAAGATCGTTCCATCGGATCAGGCGACGGCCTGGCAGCGCGACCGTGCCGGAGCTTTGGTGGATGAAACGCTGATTAAAAGATTTGGTTGGAAAGTTGGCGATAAGATCACGCTGGAGGGAACCATATTTGAGGTGAATCCCGAACTCACGATTCGGGCTATTTACCACCGGGATCCGCCGCAGAATACGCTATATTTCAACGCCAAGTATCTGGAAGAGTCCTTAGCGTGGTTTAAGGGGCAGGCCGGTTGGTATGTCATTCAGGTGTCCTCCACGGACGACGTGGCGCGGGTCTCAAATGAGATTGACGGCTTGTTTAAAAACTCCCCTCAACCCACGAAAACGGAGAGTGAAAGGGCCTTCATGCTTTCGTTTGTGGCGATGCTGGGCAATGTGAAGGCCTTTATTCTTGGCATCTGCGGCGCGGTGGTGTTCGCCATCCTGCTGGTCTCCGCGAATACTATGGCGATGTCGGTGCGTAGCCGTACGCGCGAAGTGGCCGTGCTGAGGACATTGGGCTTCACGCAGGGACGCGTGCTTTCTCTGTTCGTGTTAGAGGCTGTAGCTCTGGCGATTGCTGGTGGGGTCGTGGGCATAGGGGCAGCGGCCGGATTAATCCGCGCGTTGACCCACACCCAGAGAGCGATCGGCGTTCCGGCGGACATGAGGGTTACGCTCCCTGCCGTGGGACTGTCGTTACTCGTAGCTGCGACAGTAGGTTTTATGAGCGGTTATATTCCCGCCTACGGTGCGTCCCGTGTAAACATTGTGGAAGGGCTGCGCCACATCGGTTAGTTATACCCGGGTCAGTTTGAGAATGAATTTATGGCGATACCGATTCGTTACAACATCCGCAACTTGAAGCTCCGCAAAGGGCTTACCATCATGACCGCGCTGGGCATCGCGTTGACGGTCACTACCGCGATCTTTCTGATGGCGCTGCTGGCGGGCCTGCAGCGGGCGTTTGTTTCCAGCGGCAATCCGATGAACGTGCTGGTGCTGCGCAAAGGATCGGAGGCGGAGCTGTCGGGCGGTTTTGATGCGGCGCTGTTTCCCACACTTAAAGTTCTTCCCGGCATCGCCAAGGATAGCCACGGCGAGCCCATGGTCTCGGGCGAGTGGGTGGTGGTGATCGTGCTTCCGCGCAAGGACGGCACGGGCGAAGTGAACGTCACAGTGCGGGGCATGATGCCCGATGGTCTCGAACTCCGGCCCAGTGCGAAACTGATCGAGGGACGCTGGTTCCAGACCGGGCAGCGTGAGGTAGTGGTGAGCAAATCCATTCGCTCGCGCTTTTCGCACGCCAACATCGGTGACACTATGGAGTTTGGAAAAGGGTCGTGGAAAGTGGTGGGAGTATTTGACGCCGGTGGTTCGGCGTATGAGTCCGAGATATGGAGCGACGTGAATCAGATGGCATCGGATTTCGACCGGCAGGGCGGGTACTCATCGGCCTACTTGCGGGCGACGGATCCGATTGCCGCCGATGCGCTTACCAAGCGGGTCGGCGACGACCAGCGGCTCAAGCTCGAGGGAGTTTTGGAAACGCAATATTATGAAAAGCAGACCAGGTCGGGCGCCCCGATCAAATATATTGGGATCGTGGTGGCGATCATCATGGCGATTGGCTCGAGTTTCGCCGCGATGAATACGATGTATGCAGCCGTAGCTTATCGCGGGCGTGAGATTGCGACCTTGCGCGTGCTGGGATTCTCGCGGCCGGCGATTCTGACGTCGTTTGTTCTGGAATCTCTGATGCTGGCTTTGCTCGGAGCGGGTGTCGGAATTCTCCTGATGCTGCCCTTTAACGGGATGCAAACGGGGACATCGAATGCAGTGACATTTAGCGAAGTCGTGTTCAGCCTGCAGATTACGCTTCAGGTCGCGGCCACCGCGGTTGGGTTCGCGCTGATCATGGGCTTGGTCGGAGGATTTGCTCCCGCCTGGCATGCGGCGAGACAGAATATTCTGACAGCGTTGCGTGGCTGATTTGTTTTTCGTTTGATTGCCATTGCGGAAACCGGGGCAGCACGCTTTTCGTATTCTTTCTTATGCCGATTGATGCCAAACACGAAGACTTGCAGAGCTTGCGAATCGACCGCACGGGTCACGGCGGAGGCAGCGGAGAACCGCCTGTGTGGGCGCGCCGCTACATTCTTATCGGAATCGCAATCGTAGTTGTGCTGAGCTTGTCCGCGCTGGGATACCGGGTGCTTTCCCGCGACGTCCCAGAGGTCGAGGTGACGCGCGCCTCCGCGGAGAGCAGCGACGTGGCGGGCACGGTGCTCTCGGCTACAGGCTACATCGTGGCTCATCACACCATCAATGTGAATTCCAAGGTCACGGGACGGCTGGCCTGGATTGGCGTGGAAAAGGGCGACAAGGTTAAGGAAGGTCAGGTTCTGGTGCGGTTGGAAGATGAGGAGTTCCGCGCTTCGTACGAACAGGCTCAGGGCGCGTTAGACAACGCACGCGCTTATTTTGATGAACTGCAACATGGGTCGCGGCCGGAAGAAATTCAACAGGCTCAGCATAACCTTGACGAAGCTCGCGCCACGCTGGTCGATGACAAACTGACTCTGGACCGCACCAAGGAACTGTCGGGTGCCGGGGTGGTTTCACGCCAGGTGATGGACGATGCCACCGCCAAGTTCGAGTCGGACCAACAGCGTGTCAACTCGCTCGAAAAAGCGTTTCAACTGATGAAGATTGGACCACGCGCGGAAGAGATTGCCCGCGCCCGCGGAGCACTCGCGCAGGCACAAGGCCAGCTCGATTATGCCAAGTCGCAGCTTGATGCCACAGTGATTCGCGCGCCGGTTACCGGCACAATTCTCGACCGTACCGCTGAAAAAGGGGAGCTGATTACCGCACAGTTTGCCAGCGCAGCGGCCGGTGGTCCGCAAGGATCGGTGGTGTCGCTGGCTGACTTGAACGATCTTCAGGTCGAGTTAGACATCGCGCAGGCCGATTTTGCCCGGCTGGGGCCCAAACAGAAAGGCATTATCACTACCGACGCCTATCCCGACAGGAAATATAACGGGGAAATCGCACAGATTTCTCCCGAGGCAAATCGGCAGAAAGCGACAGTGCAAGTGAAAGTGCAGGTGCTGAATCCGGATTCGTATCTGCGGCCGGAAATGAATGCCACGGTGAAATTCCTGGCAGACGAACCGAAATCCGCGAGCGCCCAGCCGGCAGGAGCGTTTGTGCCAACCAGCGCGTTGCGGGATCATGATGGCAAGAAGGTTGTGTTCCTGGCTTTCGATGGAAAGGCGCGTATGCGCGAGGTTCGGGTGCTGAGCCAGCGCAGCGACGGCGTTCTGGTGGACGGGCTGGTGGGGAGCGAAAGCGTGATCAGCAAAGGCCCGCCAGACCTGAAGGACGGGGACACAATTAAAATCAAGGGGCAGTCATAATTATGAGCACAGTTGCTGAAAATCAAGTCGCCACCGGAACCAAAGTAGTTCAGGCTCGCAACGTCAGTAAGATCTTCAAGCGCGAGGCTTTTGAAGTGAAGGCTCTGGACGATGTCTCGATAGACATTGCGGCCGGCGAATTTCTGGCGCTGATGGGACCGTCGGGCTCCGGCAAGACCACGCTGCTGAATATGATTGCGGCCATCGACCGGCCGACTTCAGGCGAGTTGCTGGTGCAGAATCAGAATGTCTTTCGCTTTAACGACTCGCAGGCAGCGCATTGGCGCAATGAGCACATCGGATACGTGTTCCAGACATTCAATCTAATCCCGGTTCTGACCGCGTTTGAGAACGTGGAGCTACCGCTGCTGCTGACCCACCTCAACCCGCAGCAAAGGCGCGACCACGTTATGACCGCGCTTAAACTCGTCGGCCTGGAAGAACGAGTGAATCATCTACCCAAGCAGCTCTCGGGCGGACAGGAGCAGCGAGTTGCGATTGCGCGCGCGATTGTGAGCGATCCTACGCTGCTGCTGGCGGACGAACCCACGGGTGATCTGGACAGTCACTCAGCAACTGAAGTCCTGGAGATTCTCAAAAGGCTGAACGAGGACTTCCATAAAACGATTGTGATGGTGACGCACGATCCGCACGCGGCATCGTATGCACACGTAACCCGGCATCTCGAGAAAGGGATGTTGCTGCCGCCAGGGTAGCTGCGTCTACGACAAGGCTGGCGCCGGCAACGGATCCGATTCAGGCTCTGAGTCAGCTACCCACTGCCAGGCGCGGCGGCCGTTGTCGAGAGACACGGCCTGGGCCTCGCCATACGCCACTAAACGATTGAGCACCGTGGTCACCGAGGCCATCGGATCTTTGTGACGCGCCAGCATGGGCGGGGCCTTTTCCTGAATGCGATCACAAACATCGCGAGCGCTCAGAGCTCGTTTTGAGTCCATCAGAATCATGCGGCAGGCCTTGGTGAAACCGGGCTGGCGTCCGCTGCTCTTGCGATCGACGAGTTCGAGCAACTCATCGCTTAATACGCCGTCGCCGAAAAGGTTGGCAAGGCCGGCAATCGTCTGCTTGATGGTGCCGATACGGCGCATCACCTCGGCGCGTTGTTGCAAGAGTTGGCGCAGTTCATCGTGCGCCTGCCGCACTACCTCTTGCACGTGGCCATTCCCGTTGTCGGTAATGGTTCTCATCGCGCTTGCGCCATCCTGGAAGTGCATAAATCCTCCAATTCCGCTGTTCGACTCTGCCTCTTTGCCGATACGCATAAAACTGGGCGGTGGTTCCCAGATTCTCGCCAGGATGAGGCGTATCCCTCACATCCAGACTTTCCGTATTAGACGATTGAACTTCGAGTTGGTTAACGATCGAAAAAACGATTAGTGACAGGTTACCGGTTCACGATGGATATACATCGAGGAGGGACAGACAACATGTTTTGCGGCACGAGTCTACAATCCTCGCCGATCTCAGGGTCTCATTGCAAAATGATGACCAGCAAGCGACCGTCGGAGTGATACTTGGCGCCGGTGGCATTCTTCGCTTCCTGCACCGGGTGCGATGGAAGATAGTAGGCGAGACTTCTTACTTTGTCAGCTTTTTGTAAACTACTGCCAATGTTATCGCGCTCGCCGTCGACCAGCGGATCGATCTTGTGAGTAATTCTGCCATTGCGCTTGTCTTTGGCAAAACCTATATCGTGCGTGCCGGCGCCCACCCAGACGTCCTGGCCTTTCGAGGTGAATGGCGCTTTCCAGATGCGAAAATGGTGGCGGCTCGCGACCATCTCGACGGGTTCGGCCATTTCGTAGCCGAAATCCTGTGGCCGGCCGAAAAGGTAGAGAGTGCTCATCGGCAACTGCAGAAAATCTTTGTCCTCGTAGGTTTCCAGCACCGCATCGAGGACGGCTCCCTTCTTGGTGGTATCTGCGACGTGCCAGTTGGAGGCGTCGAGAGCGGCCTGCAAGTTTTTCTGCGACCCCACGATTACGAAGTTCACCATATCGCCCAGATCCCGGAACTGGTCGTTGACCCGGCGCGGCAGTGTGTCGATGTGTCTGCGGAGTCCGGAATCGAGCGCGCTGATAGAAAGCTTGAGTGCGGGCGCAGCCGCCGCGATCTCGCTTGAACCAGCCCCGCCCGAACCACTCAGCGAGCGCAGACTCGTATCGTTCCGCGACATAAAGGCGGATATTGCGTAGCCAAAAGACCGGTGTGCAGAGGAGGTCTGGCCGCAACAGGGCAGAAGCCAGACAATGCCTAAGGAGCCAAACAAACAGACGACGGTCCGCTGTAGGAACGCGCGCATACTTACCATGAGGACAGAGAGCTATTCTTCATTATTCTACATTCAGCAAAGCGAGACGGACGGACATGTGGCCGTAAAGAGGCGTGACTGACTCTTCGCTCGAGAAAATACGCGATCAATCCCGAACTGGACCCATCCCCAATCTGGGACTTCTTCTTGTTATCAATAGGCGTGTGGTCGCTTCCAGGACGACGCCGCGAACGAAAGATTCCGATGTAAAAGGAGTAGATCGAAGGAATCCTCTGTCAAGTGCCACACAACCCGCGCCCTCTGTTTTGCGTGTCCTGCTGGTGGGGAGCCAGGAGGAGGATTTCTTTCTTATCCGGGAAATTCTTGACCGGAACCGGGAAGCCATGCCGGCGGAACTCGACCATGCGGGCTCCCTTGAGGAAGCTAAGGCGATCTTGCAGCGCGCCGACTATGGGCTGGTGCTGTTTGAACATGAGACAGGAGATGCCGCTGCCACCAAGCTTCTCTCAGAGTTCTTGCACACCCGGGGCGCGATGCCCTTCATCCTGCTCACCGAGCATGCCGACGAGAAAGCCGTTGCCGAAATCATCCAGGCGGGCGCTTATGACTGCATGGAAAGATCGCAACTCACCGGGGCCAACCTGGTGCGTACGATCCGGTGCGCGCTCAGTTTGCACTCGACACAGCGGCGGCGGCAGATGGCGGAACAATCCTTGCGCAAACTTTCCTGCGCAGTCGAGCAATCGGCGGACGCCATTTTTATCACGAATAGCGAAGGCATCATTGAATATGTAAATCCGGCCTTCGAACTGCTGACTGGATATTCTTCCGAAGAAGTCGCAGGGAGGACTTCGTCCATTCTGAAGTCCGGGGAGCAGGCGCCCATGCTTTACCGGGAGGTGTGGGAAAGCATTCGGTCGGGCAGCGTCTACCGCAGCATCGTCGTAAACCGAAAGAAAAATGGCGGAGTGTTCTACGTCGATGAGAGCATCAGCGCCATACGAGACGCGGAAGGCAACATCACGAACTTTGTGTCCAACGGGCGGGATTACACGGAACGCCTGCGGCTGGAAGCACAGTTGCTCCAGTCACAAAAAATGGATGCCGTCGGCCGCCTGGCAGGAGGCATAGCCCATGACTTCAATAACCTCCTCACGATTATCACCAGCTACTCCGAACTGGCGCTTGACTCAGTGGTCCCGGAGAGCCCCGCCCATGGGCGGATTCAGGAGATCCTTTCCGCTGCGCGCCGCGCGGCCGATCTGACCCGGCAGTTGCTTGCTTTCAGCCGCAAACAACCCCAGGCCCTGCGTGTCGCAGAACTAAATCCGGTGGTCACTGGAATCACCAAGACTCTGCGCCGCCTCATTGGAGAAGACATAGAGCTTGTCTTCGCCGCGGGCGAGGAACTGGGCAGAATCCGTCTGGATCCGGTTCAGATCGAGCAGATTCTCATGAACCTCGCGGCCAATGCCCGCGATGCCATGCCCCAGGGTGGACAATGCACGATCGAAACCCGCAATGTCCAACTCGACGAACAATATGCCGACCGCAAGCGAGCGGTGATTCCTCCCGGGCGCTATGCTGTGCTCAGTATGACCGACACAGGATCGGGCATTCCTGCTGATCACTTGTCGCACGTCTTCGAACCTTTCTACACTACGAAACCTTCCGGCAAGGGTACAGGGCTTGGTCTGGCCACGGTGTATGGGATCGTCAAACAGAATCACGGATTTGTCTGGGCGTACAGCGAACCGGGGATGGGCACTACGATCAAGATTTATTTGCCCTGCGTGCTAGATCGGCCGGTCGCCGTTGAAAACCCAGACAAGATCGCGGGGCCGGCGCAGCGTGGCACCGAGACCGTCCTGCTGGTGGAGGACGAGGAACCCCTGCGCCGGGCAACGGTCGAATTCCTCAGGCTTCGCGGCTACACCGTTCTGGAAGCGCGAGACGGAGTCGAAGCCTTGTCGGTCAGCAGGAATCATGGCGCGACGATCCACTTGACAGTTACCGACGTTGTAATGCCTCACATGAGCGGGGGCGAATTGGCGAGGGAACTGGAAACATTGCGTCCGCAGACCAGGATGTTGTTCGTTTCTGGATACGCCGGGCAAACGGTCTTGGACCATAAAGTGGTCGATGTCGAAAACAACTTTCTGCAGAAGCCGTTTACCTTGAAACAACTGGCCAGCAAAGTCCGAACGGTTCTCGATCACAACCGCCCCACGGTTCCCATGGCAGCTGAAATGATTGCGCGTCCGTTTGTCGCTACGGCACGATCCGACTGAGTTTGCCGCCCTTCAGCCAGAAACGTTGCCCTCGCCAAGTAACGGTGTGGCCGCTAAGGCTCACGACCCAGACCACGGTTGCAATTAGATCCCGAAGAGGAATCAGCCACGTGTATTTGAGAATCTGATGGTCCCGTAGAACGCCGCGCCCGACAAACAACGCAACTGCGAGACGAAGAAACAGCGTGATCGAGAGAGCGCCGCAGGCCCAGAGTGCCGCTCGACTCGCGGCCAGAGCGAGCAGCGACCACATGATCCCAAACGTAAAAATTAGGCCTATGTAGCCTCCCGCGCGCGCGTCCCGGACTCCACGAGCCCAGCGAAGCTGATGTGCGAAGAATTCCCGCAGGCGATAGGATGGGAGGTAGGTCTCAACAACAACATCCGAAAGCTTCACGGTCAGCCCTAGGCCGGCGATGCGCTTTCCCAGTTCGTAGTCGTCGGCGAGATAGTCCACGAATGAGGCGAACCCGCCGATCTTCTCCAACTCCGTCCGGCGGAACGCGAGCGTTGAGCCGAGTCCAAAGCGAATGCCGCCTTCAAGCTGCCACGCCGCGAGCACGCTCGGGCAAAAGTCTGTGCTGATCCCCAAGCCCTCCAGATGCGACCCCAGCGTCGCGCCGGCCACTCCACGGTAAAGACAAGTGACCATCCCGACGCATGGGTCGGCCAACCGTGCGGTCACCCGGCGCAGGTAATCGGACTCCACCCGAATGTCGCTGTCGTTAACAATCAGCCAGTCATTGCGAGCCTCGGCCAGCATCTGGGCCAAGTTGCTGACCTTCACGTTCGCGCCCAGGATTTTCGGACAAACCAACAACTGAATTCTGCGATCGGGAAATTCTCGCTGCAATTTCTTCACGCTCTCGATCGCAGGATCGTGGGGGTCGCTCACGCCAAAGATAATTTCGTATTCCGGATAGTCCTGGATGCAGTGGCTACGAAAGCTCTCATAGATTTCAGGATCAGTGCCTTTGAGGGGTTTGAGAATCGAGATGGGTGGCAAAAGTCGTTCCGTGCAGATTCCTCCTTCACCCTCTCCTTCGCGCAAGAATCTTGCCGCGCTCCAAAGACACAGAAGGTAGTAAATGCAACTGGAGAACGTACCGATGACCGCGACGATCTGAACCACTCTGACGATGGAATCCATCATGCGTAAACGCGAGACCCGCTATTCGTAACGCAGCGCCTCGATCGGATCCAGGTTCGCGGCCTTCCATGCGGGATAGATGCCGAACACCAGGCCGGTTCCCGCAGCAGATGAAAAGCCGAAGATCGTCCAGAACATCGACATGTGGGCAGGGAGCGCGGGCCAGAACGCAGGAATCACCCACACGATGATTGCGCCGAGCAGAATCCCAATCACCCCGCCGACTGCCGTAAGAATGATCGCCTCTAAAGTGAATTGCAAAAGAATGTCGCGCTTGCGTGCGCCAATCGCCTTGCGGACGCCGATCTCGCGCGTCCTTTCGGTGACGCTCACCAGCATAATGTTCATCACACCCACGCCCCCGACAATCAGCCCAACGCTCGAAATCGCGAACATACCTATGAACAGCATGCCCGTGAGCTGATTCCAAACGTCAGAGATTGAGTCCGAGGTGAAGACAGCAAAATTGTCCGGCTTGTCATTGGGGACTCTCCGCCGCCGTCGCAGCAGTTCCCTGATTTCGTCGATGGCCTTCGGCATGTCGTCGTGAGAGGTGGCCTTAACGCTGATCCAGTGCTGTTTCAACTCGGGATGCAGTGTCTTGAAGGTCTGCAGTGGGAAAAAGACACGATTGTCGTTCGGGTCCTTGCCCCCGCCAAAAACCGACTTGATCTTCCGCACCGTGCCTACCACTTGAAACAACCGCCCTTCGATATTGACTTCGCGGCCAAGCGGGTCCTGGGTTCCAAACAATTCCTCGGTAGTGTCGTGACAGAGAACGACGACCGGAGAGCGATGTTGATCGTCAGTGTCGGTGAACCATCTGCCGCTGGCCATAGGCAGGTCATACACATCCTTCACCGACGCTGTGTCTCCTTCAAGAATGGTGTTCTTGGCCTTGCGGTCCTGGTATTTGACAGCGTAACTGCCCACGTCGAGTTCGGGGCGGAATAGACGAATCCCTGCCGAGACCGCTTTAACATGAGGTAAATCTTTAATCGCTTCAGCGTCCTCAAATGTCAGTTCTTTCCGCGTGCGCACTTCTTCAGGGATGCGCCCAAAAGTAAATGGCTCCATGTGAAACACGAATACAATATTCGACCCGATGCTTGAAACAAGATCGCGGACATTGTCGTCCAGGCCGCGGCCTATGGAAGAAACGCCGATTACCATTGTGACGCCAATCACGATCCCCAACACGGTCAACGACGATCGCAGCTTGTTGCCGCGGATGGTGTCGGTCGCCATCTGAACGATCTCACCGAATTCGTCTTTATGAATCATGAGGAATTGGGTAATTTGGCAATTTGCAATTTGGTAGTTTGACCCCCAATGCACCGGGTTCGGTTTTCAAATTACAAAATTACCCGACTACAAAATTACAATTGCTCTTCTACGTTTCGAACCGTAACGCCACAATCGGATCGAGTTGCGACGCTTTGCGTGCGGGATACACACCGAAGAATACTCCGACGCTGGCCGATACAATCAGTCCGGCCG
>Ga0206871_10062_pt1 | contig 27289 bp, 32 predicted proteins | sample Alteio_BWOrgCont_33_FD_152627 | JGI IMG/M metagenome (GOLD analysis project Ga0206871, IMG submission 152627) | Enriched cells from forest soil in Barre Woods Harvard Forest LTER site, Petersham, Massachusetts, United States -... | ecosystem: Environmental > Terrestrial > Soil > Temperate forest >...
TGGCCTCGGCGGGGAGCTTGAGGGCGACCTGGGCTCCCGCTCCCTGCGCACGAAGGCGGGTTGCGGCAAGAGAAAGGGCTGCGCTGGTGAGGAATCTGCGTCGGCTGATCGAGGTCATCGTACTGAAAGTGTAATCGGGGGCGCGAGTATTGGGTTTTCGTTCCCCAATCGGTCCACCTATCGGGGCCGCCATGTTCCGGTCTAACGGCCAGAGCCAAATTCGCGTCGCGAGTTGAATGATGGCCCGGATGCTTAACCCCATCCACAGCGACCATCGCGGGAGTCCGCTGACTCCAAACCTTTTCATGATCGATTGACACAGGAGACCTTCGCGAGGAGTATTCTGCTAACGGTTCGAAGGTGGTGGCGTTATTCACTCCTGAGCAGATCAGGAAGATTCTGGCCCTGCCGGATATCAGATTTTGCTTAGTGGCCTTCGTCGGACGACGAGCAGCATCAAATTACTGCAAGTTTCTCCAAGAGACCCACACCAAAGGGAGATTGAATAGGTACTTCCCACTTACGATCGATTTTGTGGGTCAGGGCGAGCCGCAGACCGAATGCCGGAACGACAGCTCAAGGAACGGCATGCAGTTCAACACCGGTGCTGCCAGCCTGTCTTGAGAAGTAGCCGCCGCGATTCGATGAAGTGATCGATTTGACCAAGACCAACCTTATGCGCTAATGCGCGCATTACAACTCAGGAGAAGTGGAAATGAACACGCAATTGCAATCGACAGCCAGCGAAACAGTTCTTCAGGTCTCCCTTTCCGGGCTCGACCTGATCAATTCGCCCCGTCTGAACAAGGGAACCGCCTTTTCCGATCGTGAGCGCGACGTATTTGACCTGCACGGCCTGCTGCCGCCGCACATCGGGACTCTGGATGAACAGGTCGGGCGTCGGAAGAAGACTTTGGCTGCGCAGCCGACCCCATTCGATAAATACAGCTTCCTCCGCGACCTACAGGACACCAACGAAACGCTCTTCTATGCACTATTGGTTCGCAATGTGGAGCAGATGCTGCCTCTGGTGTACACGCCGACCGTGGGCGAGGGTTGCCAGCGTTTCAGCGAGATATGGAGGAAGCCACGGGGTGTGTTTCTCAGCTATCCGAATAAACACCGTATCGCTCAAATCCTGGGACATTCCCGTTATGACGATGTGAAATGCATTGTGGTCAGCGACGGCGAACGGATTCTAGGACTTGGCGATCAGGGCGCAGGTGGCATGGGCATTCCGATCGGGAAAATGGCGCTTTACACCGCGCTTGGCGGGATTCATCCAGAAAATTGCCTTCCCATTCTGCTCGATGTGGGAACGGATAACGAGGAGCGGCTTAACGACCCGATCTATATCGGATGGCGGAACAAGCGCGTGCGCGGTCAGGAGTACGATGACTTCGTCGAAACCTTTGTCTCCGCTGTGAAAGCGCGCTGGCCGCACGTTCTGTTGCAGTGGGAAGACTTTGCCGGCTCGAATGCCGCGCGTCTTCTGGCTCGCTACAGAGACCAGCTGTGCACCTTCAACGATGACATTCAGGGCACAGCAGGTATCGCAACCACGACTGTAATCTCCGCGATCAACGTGACCGGCATTCCACTGGAGCAGCAGAAGATGGTGGTCGTGGGTTTCGGAAGCGCTGGGATTGGGATTACCAACCTGCTGGCACAGTTCATTCAGGACAAGGGTCTCTCCGAAAAGGAGGCACACGGTCGCTTCTACGCGATCGATCGCTATGGTCTGATTACAGAAAATGGCAAGGACGTGCGCCCCGAACAGATGCCCTATGCACGCCCGGAACAGGAAGTGCATGGCTGGGGGCAATCAAATGGAGAAATCACACTTCTTGATGTGATCCGCAACGCGAAGCCTACAGTGCTCATCGGAGTGTCGGGCCAGGCGGGAGCTTTCACCGAAGAGGCAGTACGTGAAATGGCGAAGCATACGCCGCGCCCTGTCATTTTTCCCCTGTCGAACCCCACTTCGCGTAGCGAAGCGACTCCCCAGGACCTGATGAAGTGGACCGATGGCCGGGCACTCATCGGCACCGGCAGCCCATTTGAGCCAGTGGATATAGGCGGGAAGAAGGTGCACATTGCCCAGACCAATAACTCGTACATCTTCCCCGGGCTCGCACTCGGAATCATTGCCTCAAAAGCGCGACGGGTTACCGACACGATGGTCAAGGCGGCAGCTACGGAATTGATACGTCACTTACCCACGCTGAAGGACAAGCAGGCGAGCCTTCTTCCGCCAATTTCGGAAGCGCGTGAGCTTGGCCGCGTCATCGCACAGGCGGTGGGAAGGCAGGCAATCAAGGATGGTCAGGCACAGGTTGAGGGCGAAGAGGCTCTGAACCGCGAACTGGAAGCAAATTTCTGGGAGCCGGGATACGTACCATACGAACGCAAGGCGTGAGTCGCTCGGCAAAGCGTCACGACCCGAAATAAGGCGTCCATGAGTCAATCGGGCATTCGGATAGAAAGGGATTCTCTGGGCGACGTGGCGGTGCCCGCCGGCAAACTCTGGGGCGCACAGACGCAACGCTCGCTCGAGCACTTCAGCATCGGAACAGATCTGATGCCGCGGGAGATGATTGCCGCCTATGCCATCCTGAAGAAAGCCGCTGCCAATGCAAACCATGCAGGTAAGCACCTGGACGATCAGCGCCACGCGTTGATCGTTCAGGTGTGTGACGAGATCCTGGCCGGGCAGCATCAGGACATGTTTCCTCTGCATGTGTGGATGACGGGGAGCGGGACACAATTCAACATGAACGTAAACGAGGTCATTTCAAACCGCTGCTCCCAGCTCGCGGGCACGCCCCTGGGGAGTAAGCAGCCCGTTCATCCCAATGACCACGTGAACATGTCGCAGTCTTCCAACGATTCGTTTCCATCGGCCATGAACATTGCAGTAGGGATCAACGTAAAGTCGCGGCTCATTCCGGCCGCGCGGTCTCTGCACGATGCAATCGCCGCGAAGGCCGAGGAATGGGACGACATCGTCAAAATTGGCCGGACGCATATGCAGGATGCGACGCCCCTGACGCTGGGACAGGAGTGGTCGGGTTATGCCGGCATACTCTCAGATGACGTGGAGCGGCTGGAGGACGCCCTCAAAGGCATTTATCAGCTGGCGCTGGGCGGGACCGCGGTGGGCACCGGCCTCAACGCGGCTCCGGGTTTCGCCGAGGCGGCAGCGGCAGAGATTGCCACCCTCACTGGCCTGCCGTTTATCACCGCCGCGAACAAGTTCGCGGTGCAAGGCGCTCACGATGCTCTCGTGCAACTCTCCGGCACGCTACGCACCCTGGCCGTGTCCCTCTATAAGATCGCCAATGACATTCGGCTCATGTCCTGCGGCCCGCGTGCAGGATTCGCCGAGTTGTTGATCCCGGTAAACGAACCCGGCTCCTCGATCATGCCTGGTAAGGTAAACCCAACGCAGGCAGAAGCACTCGCCATGGTCGCAGTACAGGCGATGGCTAACGATGTGGCTGTGGGTTTCGGCGGTGCTGGAGGCTATTTGGAAATGAATGTGTACAAGCCTCTGCTCATCTTCAACATCGCTCAATCGATCACCCTGCTCACAGACGGAAGCACAAACTTCCGCAAATTTCTCGTCGAGGGGACAAGGCCGAACCGGAAGAAGATTCAGGAATACGTAGACCGTTCTTTGATGCTCGTGACTGCGCTATCGCCCATTATTGGCTACGACAAGGCGGCGAAAATTGCTCACTATGCGTTGGACAACGACCTGACACTAAAGGCTGCGGCTTTGAAGCTCGGCTATGTGAGCGAAGAAGAGTTCAATCATGTTGTTGATCCGGCAAAGATGGTCAAACCGAATATAGCGACCGCCAATTAGGGCGAGCCGCCGCCTGATTGCTCGCGCCGTTTGCGAGATCTCTCAACACCGGCGCGAGACAGCGGTTAGCCTCGGGCAAATGAAGAGGCCAGCTTTCGCTGGCCTCAAGTGGCGGAATCAAGTTCTGCTATTGGCAGGAACTTCGCGCGTTCTAGCCTGACCTTCCTTGCCGCATTTGCATGATGCGCTGTGGACTATCCGATCAGAAAAAAGAGCGCGCCGGGCATCGCCCGACGCACTCGTAGGCCTAACTCGCAAATATTTATTTCTTGATTTTCGCTCCCTTCTTCTTGCCGGTTACGCCCTGTATGAAGGGCAAACCGTTTGGTTCGCCAAAGCCGGTGACATTGTCCCAACCCTCTCCAACAGTCAGAGAAGTGTCGGCGCCAAATGTGATCGCGAAAGCATCGTGGAGGTTGTGAAGATTTGTAATAGCAGCTAGAAAATTCGTTTGTGCTACGGGGGGTCTGGCCCGCGAAGAGCGCATTTGTCGAAAAGAATGTGGATCCATTCTGGTCGACGATAGTGCCTGAGAGACTGTCGGTCGAGAGGTCGGAAGTATCGATCACATCTGTGATCTCCCCTTTTTTCAGCCGGGCCACTACAGGTGCTGCAAAACCGAGAGGCTTGCCATCGTATTGGCTCGCAATTGCCTAGATGGCAGAGAAGATCGGGGTCGCCAGACTTGTCCCGCCGACACCGGCCTCTGCTGATCGAACACCACCGGATGTTACAACCACGGGAACGCCAGTCTCCGGATCTGCGTCTGCAGACACGTCAGACACTTGACGGCCATTGCCGGAAGGGCCTGTTGCCATGCAGGCTTGGCAAAAAACTGGCTTTCACCACCTCCGGCACCGAATTGAAAGCCCTCGCTAGACGGTGGACGCCCGCCTCGTCGATTGCAGGAGACGTAATGTATCCATGCGGAAGCCTCGGGACTTTTGCAAAGCGCTTGCCTCGCAGTTGAAACAGACCGTAGTCGGAAAGGGCGACGGCGATGCCGCCGTCCGTATCGACGAAACCCCGCACCTGGCCGCGCTTCAACCCCTCTTTCACGCTGAAGCGCTCGAAGCGGCCATCGCGCCCACGTGCAACTCCGTCTTCGAGCGACCCGACCCAGATGTCATTCTGTTTGTCCTCAAACACCGCGTCGTACTGGTTTTCGCCGCGCGGCAGGCCGTCTTCTTCCGTGTAAGTCGTGAACACGCCATCGTGCAGTCGTTGCAGTCCAGCGATGGTGCCGATCCAGATGTCGTGCGTGTTGTCTTCAAAAAGGACGCGCGCATCGTTACTGGCCAGGCCATCTTTCGTCGTCAGCAAATCTGCCTTGCCGCCCACCGTGCGGCTTATGCCATGAAGACCGCCGCTGGCCATCCACAGATTGCCCCTATGGTCCGTGAGCAGCGAAACAAAGTTGTCCAATCCGGGCGATGGGACAGACTCAAAACGTGTGCCGTTGAAGCGAACCAGATGGTGGCCGTCTCCCGCGTAGACGCTTCCGAAAGAATCTGCGTAGAGGATCGTAGTTCCCGCGGCGAAGAGACCGTCGGCCTCTGTGTACCGATGGACGATCTTTCCTCCGCGCAGCGCAAACACGTTCTTATTGCTTGCGACCCAAAGCGTCCGGTCCGTGCCTTCCGCGATCGCGCTCACAGCGGAAATAGAGCAGGCAAGGAACCCATGCCCATCCACGTGAAAAAGACCGTCGTACGTCACCACCCACACTCCCCCGGCCGAGATCGGCAAGAAGATCGCCGGCCGCGTATCGTTGTGCGCCGGCCTGGTTTGCAACCTGGGTGAATTTTCCGTTCGCGTAGTGGCTCAGCCCGCTCGAGGAGGCGATCCAAAGGCTTCCGTCGCGGTCTATCGCAAGACCCGTCGTGCGGTCTTGCAGGCTGAAGCAATCGTCACCGCCGGAAAAAGTTGTGAAATGCAGTCCGTCAAAGCGGGCCAACCCGCCCAACGTACCGATCCAGAGAAATCCATCGGGCGTTTGCTCTATTGCCGTGATGAAGTTCTGCGGAAGGCCCTGGTCGGTTCTCCACGTGGTGAGCGCGTAGTGTCTCACCTCTTTGGTCGTCACCGCCGATGACACCGTCACGAAGTGCGACAGCGCCAGACACAAAAATGGAACATTCAGCGCTCGTGGGTCGTAGAATCTTATTCCCAGTCCACGTAACGCTGTCACGCCAGCTCCGTACGTCATACCAACAAATGCGTGGTCAGGTCCAGGGTGCAGAAATCTGCCAGGCACACAGCGCCTGGATTGACGGCATTGCCGGCGCTGTCACATGGGGTAATGAAAAACTGGCACACCAGCGTCGGGTGCGTGGCAGCATCCCCGGGCGTCAGCGTGACGGTCAGGAAGCCGTAGGGCTGATTGTTCTGGTTGGTCCCGTCAGCATAAAACTCAATCATCACCGTGGCATTCTTTGGAGCGCTCAGACCCTTCGGCGGAGTCCCTTGAGTAAACAGGTTGAACGGAGCTGCGGGAAAACCCGTGCCCGTACCTCCCGCGCACAGCGTGGCCATCAACTCCAGTTGCGTGTGCCCGCCGCACCCCACCACGAAGCACGGCACCTGCTGCACGGGATTGCCGTGGCTGTCGTTGTAGCTCAGAGTGATCCGCTGATACAAGTGGGCGTGCGCAGAAAAGATAGCATCCGGTATCTGGCCGCTCTTCGCGAAAGCCTCCTGCAGCACCATGCCGATCGGAACGGCGTGTTTGTAGTCGTTATCGTTGCCGTACGTGGGATTGCCGCGCTGGTGGAAGTCGAGTGTGCCGTTGTACGGCGGGTAGTGCAGCGCCAGCAGAATCGCGCGCGGAGTGCCGCTCGCATTCTGCGCCTTGCAATAGCTGAGCTGGTCCACCAGCCACTTGTACTGCGGCCCGTCCTTCGGATGTTTATGTTTCTTCGGGTCGTCCAGCACGCCGCCGTTGGACACATTCGTGTACAGGCCGATGATCCATGCCAGCGGAGCGTCGAGGCGCCAGTACGGATAGGGCAGCGTCGATTCCGTACGCGTGTCGGTCTTATTGTCCGGCGAAACCGCGCCCGCTGTCCCGCACATGTTCTGCTCGAAATGCGCGATTTCCGTATCCGACCCTTTCCCCGCGTTTCCATCGTGATTGCCGGCGATGGCAAAAATGGGCAGCGGCCCGTTGCCGTCGACGTAAGCCGTGTATTGCGCGTAGAACTGAGTGTTCCAGAGCCCACCCGTCATGGCATGCCCGCTCGTCGTATAAGCAATGTCGCCCAGGTGGTAGAGGAATGACGGAGCCACCGCCGGGCTGACCGCTTTGGCAATCTGCGACACCATACCGCCTGCCACCGCCAGCCCCGGTCTGGTGCGGCCCGGATCGCCCGAGCATCCCACCAGGTGAAACGTCATACTGCCTTCGCTCGATGGAGTGAAGACGAAATTCGTCGCGGCTGGAACCGGATTCGGAAGCGTCGTCCAGGTGCCTTTTTCGATGCATGCTCCGTTGGGATTGCTCTTGGCCAGGGTGGTACCTGTTGTGCTCATTCGTTCTCCGTTCACCGGGGGCAAATATACCACCTCGGCCGTCTGAACGACCGGCACTCCGGGTACCGGTAGGTTCAATGCTGGTCGATTTTCGGACGTATGCTTGTAAACGGAATCGTCATTTCAACCGCGGCAAGATAACTATGCGCGGATCATTGAAGGAGATTGAATTGAACATGTCCACTCTTGGCGTTCTTTTCGGCAAATCGATCTTCGCCTTGGCTCCAGGAAATGTCTTTTGGACGTATTTCGCGGGAGGCGCGATTTTGGTGGCAGGCCTCTTTGCAGCCAGGAAGGAAATGTCGGTGGCGCGCGGGCAAGACAGGATTGTGACCTTGGGCCGCTTGTTTTTTGCTCCCCCTCTGGCCGTTTTTGCTGCACAGCACTTCACAAACACCAAATCCGTTTCCCTCCTCGTTCCCTCATGGATTCCAGCACCTTTTTTCTGGACTTATCTTGTTGGCACTGCTCTGGTAGCCGCAGCCTTAAGCATCGTAGTGAAGAAACAAGCGCGATTAGCGGCCATACTGCTGGCGTTTATGCTGATTCTGTTCGTGCTGCTGCTGCACATTCCCAACATAGTGGCCCATCCCAGGGATGTACTCACGTGGGCGTTTGCGTTCAGAGATCTGGCTTTCAGCGGTGGAGCACTGGCTTTAGCGGGAACTCAAACCGACAAGTGGCAAGCCCAAGGTACGAGTACGCTCATAGTCGTTGCGCGAATTTTTGTTTCCCTGGCCGCCATCTTTTTCGGTGTGGAGCATTTCCTGCATCCCGATTTCTTGCCCGCCGTTGATCTCGATAAACTTACGCCACCGTGGATTCCGGGGCGCGCACTTTGGGCTTACCTTGCGGGTACCATTTTTATCCTGGCGGGGACAAGTCTGGCAGTGAACCTCAAGCCACGATTGGCGGCAACATGTCTCAGTATCATGGCTCTTACCTTGCTCTTGTCTATCTACGTTCCTATGATGGTTTCCGCTCCGTCCGACATAGATAACGGACTTGACTATTTCGTAAGCACTCTGGCCTTCAGCGGAGCTACTTTGTTTCTGGCGGCCGCTATGCCCAAAAAGACCGTACGAAAAGACCATACCAATGGATGAGAAGACTTCCCTCGTATGCCGGGAAGAAACCAAACCCGGTCTTGCAGTCGGACCGCTGAGTAAGCGAGTGGTCTGCGCAGAGTTGCACGCGAACTGAGCTATGGAAAAGACCCGGCGTTCCATGAATACGGAATATTGGTTCGCGCAAGCCGATGGATAGGATTCGCCGACCAATTGCGGAACTTCATCGGGACTCTTTCAAATCAGCAAATAATCAGCTGGCGGCTGCTGAGAGTCGCCGAGACACCGCCGGGGCTCTCAGTTCATTTTCTGAGGAACCTTGCGGAACACTCTATCAAATATCCCTAGGACAAGGTCTACCGATTCCTCGATGGCGTGAATTGTAGGATTACTCGAACGTTCACTACTTCTCTCTGGCTAGCCGTTGTTTCGAGGCTCTCGGTGAACTCGAGCTATTCATGGCCCGTTTTCTTGTTCTTCCTCGGTCGAACTGCAAACAAAATAGCGATACCACAGATGAGGGCTAGTCCCGCGACAATTGCGGGAACTGGATTGGTCAATTGCTGGCCCGCTGTCACATCAACCAGGAGTCGAAGGTGGCCTCGCATACAGTGTAGATCAGCGCACGGTTCGGGCGCCGTATGTTGGCGTCAGGGTCGAACGCGGTTGCCTCTCAACTTCGTCACCTCGTAAACACGCAGCCCAGAAAAATCTCCGTTGGCAGGTACTGCCAGAACAACCATGTGCAGGATGCGCGTCGCGAACTGCTCATTCTACACCAATGGGCTGCATGGTGCACTGAGATGCGTTGTAATCCGGCGCGAGTTCCATAGCGAGGCCGTCTACGTTGCCAATCGCGAAGGCTTTGGAGACGCGCTCCATGTCGGATCGCGCTGATGACATCTATCATCTTCGATTTGTGACAACCTTCACTGCCCGTTGGAGGCACTCAGAACGATACTGACTCTCATGAGAACGCTTCATGCGTTTGGCTCGTGCGAATGAGAGGCAGCATATGAAATATCGTGCGTTTCACCTGGTTTTGAATACTCGCCGCGTCGCCGTTTTGTTTGCGCCCGGCGTTGCCCTTATTCTTGCGCTGGCTATTTCTATGAATGCAGGCGCGCAAACTCCAACCGCAACAGCTTCCGTCGCGAAGGTAGAAGATCAACCGGGCTTTTCGGTGATCGGCGTCTCCGTACGAACCAGCAAATGGAAAGAAGCCGGCGGCAATGGTGAGATACCGAATATGTGGGGGCGTGCCATGCAGGACGGTACCTTCGACCGCATTCCAAATCGTGCAGAGAGCGATATTTTCGCGGTTTACACGGACTATGCCAGCGACCAGAGTGGCGAATACACCTACGTTCTGGGCGCGCGTGTGACTTCCATCGACAAGGTTCCGGCTGACTTTGTGGCCGTAACGATTCCGGCGGGCAGGTATGCGGTGCTCCAAACCGACAAGGGTCCACTGCCGGATGTGATGCCCAAGATGTGGAAGCGCATCCATGCGATGCCGGCCAGGGAGCTTGGCGGAGAGCGGGCCTTCAAAGTCGACTATGAGGTTTTTCCGGCAGGGTTCGACTGGCAAAATGCCCAGATCGATGTGCATCTCGGATTAAAGTAACAAGTTGGATCGGGGGTTCATGGCGCATAACCCTTTAGTGGTATTGGCGCAGTGCCGGGTCGCAATTAAGGTGGACGAGTTGCTCCTGATCATTGGAGCGCAAGGAAAATGGCAGATTCGCTGGGGGAGCGGGTCTGTCATTTTTCATTTGTGACCAATGATTCCTCAGCGCGATACTTGGCCGAGAATTTCCCCAAATCCCTTGGAGAACCGGGCAAGGACAATTGAAGCCCTCTTGCACGAATGGAAGACCGACCTGCTACGCATCTGGATTCCGCTGATCGCTGGGTCCGCGATGTTTATCGGGCTGTTTGGCAGTAAGGAGACCGCCGGGGAGCGAGAAGTTAAGAGCGAAGGTGGCATGTTGCCACCCAGATATTTCACCCTGAAAATCAGTTCCCTCCGGAAAGTCTCGTGCTTCGCGCCATATCGCCCAACCGCAACCCCGAGGAGCCAGTCCAAACTTATGACCGGAGACATTGACCGACTGCACGCGCGGAAGGCGGAAATCCCAGACCACCGAAGGATGAAGAAAGGGCGCGATGAAAGCGCCGCTCGCCGCGTCCACGTGGATGGGAATGTCAAGTCAGGTTCCTACTCGAGATCGTCGAACGCGATGGAGACGGCCTGCACCGGTTCGTATCGCAATGTGTAGGTGACACCAAGAGTGGGCACGACTCCGATGGTATTTTCATCGCAGCGCTTGATAACCTCTTCAGGAGTCATCAGCAATCGCCTGCCTTCACAGGGAATTTGACGCAACTCAACATCAAAATAGCGGGCAAATTTGTGCCAGCAAATCTGCACCGGCCCCAAACCAGGTTTGGCTTGGTCGCAGGCCGTCCCGCTTGTCGGCGTTTCCTGTGCCATTTTGTCTTGAGTGCCAGGGAGCCGAGCATCGCGCCTCGCTCGATCCTGTGGTAGAGCAGCCCATTGTGTTGGCGGCATCGGGCGAATTCCACAGATCGGCAATCATGTGAACACAACAGGATTCAAGCTCCGCCATCTGCGGATACTCGTCCTTGTCGATCATGTTCTTGTCTATGCATTCGTCTATGAGTTTGCGAACTTCCGGCTCGGCCCATGTCTGGTAGAAGGTGGCGACATTCTGGCGCGAGTTGCTGTCGAGTAAGAGCTCGTCATGCACGAGTGATAGGCGGCGCCGGGATCAGTCTCCGGCTTGGGGAACTTGTACTTGAACAGGGGATGTGGGAGGAAGGCGGCATTGCAGCCGATGCAGCTCTTTCCAAATGTGCTCTTGCTGGCCACAATCATCGTTGGATTATTGGACAGCATTCTGGCTGTCCTTCTTGGTGCATGGCTATATAGGCCTTGATTTCATGCGATGGCAAGTCTGCCGAGACAAATTCCTCGTTGGGTCTATTGGTTCACGCGGCACCGGGTGCAACCGTTGGAAACAGATCGAACTTCGCAAAACCTCGCTAGAGGCCAATAAGTCCTCTCCAATCCAGAAAATTGGGCTGGAAATGAAACGGTTCCATCTTTTCGAATTTGAAGATCAGAACTGGTTCCCTCGCTTCATGAGAGATGCTGGCACCACTTACCTTCAATTCATATCGCACAAGTTCAGGGTGCATGAAGTCATGGAGACCGATACAAGTCTCTGCAAGGAATCTCTGTCGGAAATCATTCTGGCAGAGAGCCGAGAATCGCAAATGTAGGCGACCAGGAATAATCCAAGTGGACGAATATGTATGGTCTGCCGCGACTGCAAGAGGATAGCTAGACGGACGAGAGGTAGTTTGCGCAAGTGTATTCCGCAGCCGCCGTCCTTCCCTCGGCTCTTGAAATAAATTGTTGCCACACCTACTCGGTAATCAGCGATTGGTAACTAACCGTCAAATTTTCTGCCAATCTTTGGTAACCCCATACATCCAAGTCGAAAATGGACGTATCCTCTCAGGCATGACGCGTCTCAGGCGGCATTGCGCGCCCAGTTGCCTGGTGTTTTTGTTCATTATGACAGGGCTTTATTGCTTTGCTCAGGAGACGCAGGCGACGGCAGACGGATCGCGAAGCAACGACGCGAAAACACCCCCAGTTTCCACGTCTGTTTACAGAATTGGTGTCGGCGATGTCCTGCACATTGCGGTGTGGGAGGAACCGCAGCTCACCGAGACAGCAGTAGTAAGACCGGATGGAAAGATCTCGATGCTCCTGGTCTCCGAGTTGAATGTAGCAGGGATGACGCCGGAGGCCGCGCAGCAGGCGTTGACCGAGCAGTTAAGCAAGTTTGTCCACAAGCCGCGCGTAACAGTAACGGTACAGGAAATTCATAGCCGCATGGTGTTTATAACTGGCGAAGTGCAAAGACCCGGGGCTTATCCGCTGACGGACACGATGAATGTAGTGCAATTAGTGGCTCGTTCGGGAGGATTGACGGACTTTGCGAAGCAAAAGAAAGTGTACGTTCTGCGGGCTGCGAATAGTACACGCGTCAACGTGAATTACGAGAGAGTCCTCAAAGGCCAAGCGCCAGAGCAGAACGTCCAGCTGGCGCCAGGAGACACAGTGGTGGTGCCATGAAAATTCAGAAACTGGGCCCGATTCTGTTCCCCCTAATGATGATGAACGGCGGAGTTGTGACGCAGACAACTGCGCAGCAGACACAGGAAGTAAGGTACGTAGCGGATAACGACAGCGGAAACAGCCATGATGCTGCCGTCCGTAGATCCGACCACGACAATCCGCGTACCACCAATACAGAACCGTTGAACAATTGTGGCGATTCGCTTTCTGTTGCACTGCAGCAGGGAACACCGGAATTTCCCTGCTGGGCGAATATCCGCACCGTGGAGCGATGGAATACGGCCGCCGTCGTGTCGAGTTTGCAGCCGGGAAGCGATGTGAGCGTCAGCCTGCCCAAGTATGCGCCGTCCACGTTCAAGTTCACGATGGGCGGACTAAGCGGCTTCAGCTTTCCCGACGCCAGCCAGGGCAAGGCTTACGGTGGACTAGGAGCCGGGGCCGGATTTATACAACGACGGCGCTGGCAATTCATGGTAGAAGACGGCGGAGGTCTCGCGGATTTCCAACTCAACGGAGCTCATCTCGTTGGGCTTAACCGCGGTGCGTTGCGCGCGACAGGCGAGATCAGTTCGCGCTGGTCATGGCAAGGCACCGCAACCAATACCTATGGAACAGATGCAGCCCGGGTGGTGGCTCCGCTGGATTTCAGGCAGGTAGGCGAGGCGGAAGCACCTGCCGCCGATACGGTCGTGTACGGGCTGTATCCCGGAAGAGTGATGACCGGCGAGGAGGGCCTCAAGCTGCGCTTCGCGGAGTCTCGACGGTCTTATTGGGATTTCAGCGGGACCCATGCATATACGCAATACAATGCCGCCAACTTTTTTGACCAGACGGCGCGCGGACGGGTGGAGTATCTCCATGCGCTGACGCCGACGATGGGAGTTGGAGTGTATGGTAATGGTGAGCATCAGACGGATCCGCTGAATTGCAGCCTGGGAGGGGCAGGACTGCGCTGGCTGGCTGCCTGGGGAACACGCACCAGCCTCAATATTTCCAGCGGACTGAACGGAGCCAGCGCATCCTGCGGAAAGCGTGTGCAATTCACAGGCACGGCGGCTTTTTACACGCGCTTTACACGATCGACTGATATGTATTTATCAGGGGGCCGAGACCTGAGTGATGGTGTTTTTGAGCACTCTGTATTTCTGAATACGGGTGCTGCCGGCATTCGGCACTCTTTCGGTCACATTGCGGATACGCGTGTGAGTTTGAATGGGATTCAGGGTGTGGATCCGACGACCAAGCAGTCATACCACGGGATGTTTGTCGATGGTAGCCTGCATTATTGGATAGCATGGGGATTCTCGCAAGAGCTAGAAATTCGTCAATATAAGGTCGCAGGCACGCCAACAAACGACCGGACGATAGCAGTTTTTACACTGTGGTGGAGTCCAGGCAGGACTACGGAAGCTACCTCAGCGCGTGCTTCACTTCGATAAAAAAAATCTGTCTTGATCGTCAACTAGATCGAGGAGCTTATTCACGTGAGCACTTTTCTCCTGCATTTTCGTGCTGTGCCGCTCCGACATAAGATCATTGCGGCCGGGGTTGCAGTTGCAATTGTAGGCGGAGTTTATGTCTTGTCGAAGCGCAGCACGACGAAGTCTGCAACCACGGCGTCGCTCTCCTTCAATCCTGACGTAGCACGACAGATTGAGCCTGGTGTCCTGGATGAGAAAGAGCCAGCTGTTGCATTGGCGCGGTCGATTCTAAGCGATGACGTGGTAAAGGCGGTTTCGAAACAAGCCGGGGTCTCTTTCTCGGCAGCGAAGAATGATGTCACAGAGTTTCGTTCACACCTAGAAATGATGCAACCCGCGGCCAAAACGTTGCGGGTGAGTTATCACGACGCGGATCAGAAAAAATCGGCAACAGCTGTCAACACGGTAGCAATCATATTGGTAGCCTGGACGCCGTTTCCCGTTGTTGAACCTCCGCCTGTTGCTCTCACAAAGCAGGCCGCGTCACCGGTTAGGCCGCATGAGTTGGATCGGCGTCGACACCACGCCTCACCACCTCCGTCTAATTCTCTGCGTGAATTAGAGACGCGATTGTCAGCTAGCGACCAGAAACTCGCCTCGCTCAGCGCTGAGCGGGCGATTGTGTCACACAAGGCAAACGCAGATTTACAGCCATCAAATGCCGAAAGCGAACACCGACGGCTGCTGCAGGCCCAGCTGAGTGCGGCGGAGAAGAGGTTGGCGGATCTGCGCGTGCGGTACACGGATGAATATCCAGATGTAGAAACAACAAAAGAAAACATAGCTGAAATTCAGCGAGAACTCGCGTCACTCCCGCCCGTGAGCAACGAGCCAGTGCTGATTGCCAACCCAAAGGCGGCTGATACAGGCGCTGCGGAGTCAAGTCAACTGCGTCGGGACCGACTGCGGTTGATGCAGGCGATCGCAACCGAGGAACGGAGAGAGGTAATACCGAGAAAAGAGACCACGCCCTCGGTTCGAGTTAGTGACGCAACAGTGGAGACTGTTTCTCTATCTCTCCCGCAACAAGCACCCCTCCCCGTTTCAGGGAATCCGGCTGGTCAGTCATTGGAGAATCCGTTCAGGTTGGTCCGGTTGGCAAGTCTCAACAGAAGCAATTTGTCGTGGCCTGTGCCTCTGACTGGATTTCTCTGCGGGCTTCTGTATTTAGGTATCGCAATGTGGCGATATCAGCCCATTGAAAGTGTGAATCCTGACACACCCGGCGCGATGAAGACGGTGGATAACGCCCTCACATTTCAGGAGTGCCTCTTGAGCGGAATTCTTAGCGAGAGCAAAACCGGAGGTCTTGAGAGAGTTCCCTTTATCGTCGAAAGTGGCACTTCTGTCGATCGGGATAAAGCACCACTCATTCGCAGCCCGGAAGCGGCACCACATCTGGTCAACGCGAGTGAAGGCAAAGGTCCCTGGGGGGAGTGGGAAAAGGTAGTCAGGGAAACTCTTGCTCAAACTAACATTGGCAGGCAGCTCGAAACGTTTAATAGAAATGACGAAGCGCTCGTTATGGACAACCAGAAGCAAGACTATAGCGAGGATTTCCGGGCCCAACAGCAGCCTAGCCGCAATCTTAAGGATTTGGTAGAAGCTGTACGCGACGATATCCGGGATCCTGATATCTGGATCCCGCACACGAAGGCCGCCCGGGTCGCCCTCGGGGTGAACGACCTCGATACAGCGATCAGAGAAATAAAGCTCGCAATCGCCGTGGCGCCGGGAAAATTAAAAACCTGGCTCGACGATTTCCTAGTGCAGCTAGAAAACGATCGGCGAATCAACCTCATCAAGTGACAGGCGGTTGAGGTGCGCAGCCACGCTACAGATTCATCCCCATCTGATTGTCTGGCTCATCCTTTGGCACCTGCGTAACATACGCGGTGACAGGCGGTTCCGAGTCCGCTCGAAGCCATCAAGGTATCTAGTCCAGATGAGGTGAGCGCTCCCGGAGGCTGATCAAGCGATGAGCCGGCCCACCCTCGAGGTGGCCGACATCATCCGCACAGCGGGCAACAGTTTTGGGGAACAGCAGCAGTCGCATCTTGCGTGGGGTGATCCCACGCGCTACGATCTGCCGCGCCCGCCTGCAATCGCACGACAGCCAGCAAGGGCTTACCTCGCCAGCCAGCAAGCGCCAGCCAGACGCCCCAGCCCGTATATTCGCACGCTCATGCGGAATCAAGTCGATGCAGAAAGTCATTTTTTCGCGATTCGCAATTTTTTCTGGCACCGCCTTACAGGCGCAACCTCCGTGCAGTTTGCCATCAGGGCTTCGATAAACCTCCGCACTCCCCGGCGCTGCGTATCGTAGGACGCCCGCCGGCAGTGCAGTGGCCCCGGAACATCCTGCGAAGCCTGCGCGGCCCTCAGAGCGGCTCTAGTGCGGTCGCAGGCGCAGCTTTTTGACCCAGAACTGAATCGAGCACTGCGGGCAGATAATAATAATCATCTCGCCATGTCGCCCCGCTCCCGCCGCACCGATCCTCGATCCTTCCTCGGTGATCGGCCAAAAGCGGCCATAGGTTATCACTTCAAAACCGGCCATAGGGGATAGGCAAAAGACATACACACGGACGAGGGAAATTAGCCTCAGTTGGCATGGGTAATGTCTTGAGCAAAGAGAAGCGGGAACAAGTTATTGCGCTGGGCCGGTTGGGTTGGTCTCTACGTCGAATCGAGCAGGCGACGGGGGTTCGTCGCGAGACGGCGGGCGATTACCTGAGGTCGGCTGGCATCGTCTTGCGTGCGCCTGGTGGTTGGGGGCGGAAGGCTCCGGCAAAACCGGCCAGTTCAGTGACCACCGACCCTGATGGTCCAAAACCGGCCATAGAGGTGATCACCGGCTTTTTACTGGGGGAAACGCCTCCGGATCCGATCGGTAAGAGCTCGGCAAGCGCCTCTGAAGCGTATCGCGAGTTAATCGCGCTGGAGTTGGAGCGTGGCCGTAACGCGATGGGCATCTGGCAGGATCTGGTCGATGGGCACGGATTCGCGAGCAGTTATCAGAGCGTTCAGCGTTTCGTGCGTACGTTGCGCGGAGCGGTGTCCCCGGAAGCGCGTGTAATTATCGAGACTCAGCCCGGCGAAGAGGCTCAGGTTGATTACGGCACCGGTCCGATGGTGCGCGATCTCGACAGTGGCCAGTATCGACGCACGCGATTGTTCGTTCTCACGCTCGGCTACAGTCGCAAGTCGGTTCGGCTGCTGGTGTTTCGTTCGAGTGCGCGGGTCTGGGCCGAGCTGCACGAGAAGGCCTTTCGGCGGCTGGGTGGCTCCACGCGGGTGGTGGTTTCTGACAACCTGCGCGAAGGCGTATTATCCGCCGACATCTACGACCCCCGTTTGAATCCCCTGTATGGCGACGTTCTGGCGCACTACGGAGTGACCGCGCTGCCGTGCAAAGTGAGGGATCCGGATAGAAAGGGCAAAGTCGAAAGTGGTGTCGGCCATGCACAGAAGACGCCGCTGAAGGGTAAGCGTTTCGAGAGCCTGGAAGAGGCACAGGCCTATCTGGACCACTGGGAAGAACACTGGGCCGACACGCGCATCCACGGCCGGACCAAGCGGCAGGTGGCGGCGATGTTCGCCGAAGAGAAGCCAGCGCTGCAGGCGTTGCCACTGGAACCGTTCCGTTATTACCAGTACGGCAAGCGCACGGTGCATCTGGATGGCTGCGTCGAGGTGGATGCGGCCTACTACGGAGCGCCGCCGGGCTGGATCGGCCGTCAGGTCGATGTGCAATGGGACTCGATGTACGTGCGACTGCTCGATCCGCGCAGCGGAACGTTGTTGCGCGAGCATCTGGGTCAGAAGCGCGGCAGCCACCGCATCCGCGATGCGGACCGCCCGAGACGAACACCCCACCATACTCATCAACTGCTGGCGCGGGCTCATAAAGCCGGAGCCAGTATCGGCGCTGTCTGCGACGCTATCCACCATCGTCAGGCCGAGGCCGGGCTGCGCCGCATCATGGGTATGCTCTCGCTGGTCAAGAAGTACGGTTCTGTGGCTGTGGCGCAGGCTTGTGATGTCGCGCTGGAACTGCGCGTGACTGAGTACCGCTTCGTGCGCCGCTATCTGGAGCGCAATCCACAGGCTCCACTGAGCCTGAAGCAAGTCGATCCCCTGATCCGCGAACTGACCCAGTATCGCGACCTGATCCAACAACGCATCCACTTCGAGGAATCCTATCCATGAATCTGATCGAACTTACTCGCGCATTGCATCAACTGCGGCTGGGCGGCATGGTTGCCGTCCTGGAGACGCGCCTGCTCCAGGCGCAGGCTGAAGCCATGACCCCTATCGACCTGATCTCCATCCTTGTCTCGGACGAACTGGACTGTCGCAGTAAACGACTGCTCGAGCGGCGCCACAAGCAGGCGCAGTTCCGTGACGCCAACAAACACCTGGACAACTTCGATTTCCAATTTAACCCCAAGATGAATCGCGGTCTCATCTTCGATCTAGCCACCGCAGCCTGGGTGGGAAGGCGTGAAGATGCACTGTTCCTCGGTCCAGCAGGGAGCGGGAAAAGCCACATCGCACAGGCCATCGGACACGCCACCATCCAGCAGGGTTATCGAGTGCTCTATCGCGAGGCACACGCCCTGCTCGAAGAACTGGCCGATGTCACACTTGACGGCAAACGCAAGCAGCACATGGAACTGCTTGCGACTGTACCTCTGCTGATCATCGACGATCTGGGCATGCGCAAACTGCCGTTGACCGCCGCTGAGGAACTTCTGGAAATCATCATGCGTCGCTACGAACGCGTCAGCACGCTGCTCACTTCCAATCGCCCAGTAGAAGACTGGGGAAAACTGTTAGCTGATAGCGCCGCGGTCTCCGCCATGCTCGATCGTCTGCTCCACCACGGTCATGTGCTCAAGTGCGGTCCGCGCAGTTGGCGCACCAAAACCAGCAGTCCGGGGGAAGGACAATGACAAAAACAAATGCAATAACGATGCCGGGCAAAAGGCGCCCGGCGACGGCGCAATCTCGGATCCAGAAGCCTCCTACCACGGAGCCTCACCATAGGAATCATGCAAGAAGCACGAAACCCTCCACAGGCCGGCCCTTCAGGCAAGCCGCAGAGGGTCTCGATCACCGATTCCTTCGGAGCCAGCCCCGCGTCATCGGCCCTGGATCACTCCGCAAGGCGCGACCCCGGCGGAGCGAGTACAACCTTACCACCCAACAAGAAGCAACGAATTATCACCACCACTCAAACCACACCTTGCCCGAACACACTCAGGCACGGTAAAACAATCACGTCTTCGGCCAATCCCGTTGGCCGGTTTTGAAGTGATAACCTATGGCCGGTTTTAAGGTGATCACCGAGGATCCTTTGACCTGACTATCCCATGCCCCCTTTGCGGATATAAAATCCCTCCCGCCGAAATTCTCCGCACGGGATGGAGCACGATGCGGTGCCCTCCCTGCAAACAGGAATTCGACTCGATGGCCGGGAAGAAACCTGTATCCACGTCCTGAAAGACGCTGGATGCCGCAGACACAAAAAGCGCCCGCTGTTTAACGGGCGCAATCATTCGAAAACGGGTTCGCGTCGGCGATCTTAATCAGCTTAAGGTCAGGTAGCCGCCAGAATCAGGCGAAATTTCGGCGCGGCGATTGCCGATCAGGATGCCCGCTGCACGAATATGCACGAGAAATACTTGCGGTAGTGGATGAACAGGATGATCCACAAGATCGCCGCGAGAACTCCGGGTTGCCATCCTACGGGCGGCAACAAAATGTGGAACATGAGGATATTGACAATGATCGGCGCGAGGATGGTCAAGGCGAACGGAACATAGCGGTTTACCAGCAACAAGGCGCCGCAGATCAACTCGATTGTGCTCACGAAGAGGATGTAGTGGGAGTGGAACATTGCGCCCACGAACTGACCTGCAAGGCCCGGAGGTAACCACTTCGGGAGAAAGTGCAGGAAGGCATTCAGGCCGAAGGCGACAAAGATGGCACCCAACAAGATGCGGGCGATGATGACCACGATTTTCATGAATGCTCTGTTTATTGCAACAGCAAAATTAGGATTGAAGTATACGCCAATCGAAGTCTGACGAGCAGGTTTTTTGGGGTTTACAGGTGAATGCTCAGAAGGCGCTGTCGAGGATGCGCTTCACTTGAACCGCCGACCACTCGCCGCCGCGAGCCGTAGTGATGCCACGCTCGTTCAGTGCGGCTGCGATCTCACGCAGAGAACTGTTTCCCTCCGCCTTGATCGCTTGGATGCCTGGCAGGACATCAGAACATCCCCAACTGTCCGCTCTCCTCATCCGTCACAGGCTCAGACAACAAGGGATCATTGTTCTTGACGTTGTTCACCCGCCGATCCAAGCGCCAAGCCTTCATCTTTGCGGAGTCGAATGGCCGCAGAAGATCAACAGGTGGCCGCTCAGGGCTGCCGGGTTCCAGCCATCTCTGGTAGTCCTTGCGCTCTAAGATGAGCGGCATTCGATCATGACCGGTCTTCTCTACGAGCAGTTCGTTCGGCTCAACGGTGATGATGGCGAACGTATCCATCTCGGTCTTGCGATCTGGTGATCGCCAGTGACGCCAGACACCACCGAGTGCGAAGGGTTGATCATCCTTCATAGCGAAGGCATAGGGCAGCTTGGTCTTGGCATCTATGCGCCTCCACTCGATGAAGTTGTCAGCCGGGATGAGGCAACGTCTCTTGAGGAAGGAGTCCTGCCAGACGCTGCTCTCCATGAGCTTCTCACTCTGGGCGTTGATCGTGGCGAGCTTGTAGTTCTTCGAATCGGTGACGAACGGCGGTAGGAATTTCCAGAACATCATGTGCAGCGTGCGCGTCCCGTATGCTTCATCCCAGATGACGACGGGCTGCATCGTCTGCGGAGCAACATTGTAATCAGGTGCGAGTTCGAGCGCGAGTCCATCCACGTTGCCGAGGTGGAATGCCTCGGCGATCTTCTGTTTGTCAGATCGGCGCTGGTAGCGTCCGCACACCCGAGAAGTTTACCGTGCGGCACCAGTATGACCCTTGGAACGCGGGGTCTGTTTACTTAACTCTGTGGAATGTCCTGTCCCACCGGGTGTCATCAAAGAAGTGCACGAACTCGTGAAAAGTGGACTCCGCTCGTTCTGACAGCGGTGCCTCTTCTATGCCGGATTCAGGCATAGCAATCGACCAGTAGACGAAGAGTGGCCGCCCTACGATGTTGCGTCGTGGGACAAATCCCCAGTAGCGTCCATCGAGGCTGTTGGCGCGGTTGTCACCCATGACGAAATAACTTCCCGTGGGTACGACGAGGTCCTCACCCTGAATGTGATTGAGCAGATCGACGGACCATTCTGCAGTCACCTCAGAGTCTTCTGATGGCGGTATGGAAGGAAAGTCGTCGCGATAGGGGTTGTATTCCGCAAATGAGGGTTTGGCTGCCTCTGGCTCGTTCTGTGCGTCCCCGTTCAGATACACCACGCCGCCACGGAGGTGGATGCGGTCCCCCGGCACTCCGATAACACGCTTTACCAGAAAATATGGTTTCCATTTGGCTCCGCAGCCGGTTTGTAGAACACGACGATGTCGCCTCGATGGACATCGCGGTAGTGCATGAACGGTGCCCAAGGCGGGGGCGGCGCGAGCGTCAAGCGGTCGACTAGCACGTGGTCCCCGACCAAAAGCGTGCTCGCCATTGAGGATGATGGAATGACGAAGTTCTGAAACACGAAGGTGAGCTCAAAGAGTCCGACTGCGAGGATGCTGCAGGTGGACGCAAATCCTTCAAGAGATGTTTCGCGAGGTCGTCCTGCGCTGTCCATTGTGCGGTTTCTTTGCATTGCCGGCACTCCTTTGACCTGTTTGTCGGATCGGAGTTGGTAGCGGCCACCACACCAGAGAAGTTTATCGCGCCGGGCTGCAAGCATTGTCTGGCACGTCGGATTCAATCTTGACGAGTGCCATGGCGTCGCGTCCACTCTTCTAGACACGAAGCGATGTATCGACTCCAACGCGGGTCATGCGCAACACCTCGTGAGCGTGGGCTTCAAGGTCGCGTGACTCTTCGTCCGTGGCCTTTCAGACGAGTTTGTCCCACTCTTCGATGTCTGGCAGTTCACCGGCTGTCGCACTTTGTTGACGGCGAAGTTCTCTGCTGTCCATGGCAGATATCGTAACCCTCAGTCAGCTACATTATTTGAGGCTTGCCCCGCAGGTCAGCCCTCGATTGGGGTCGGACCCGGAACCGGAATGACAAACGTTTCAGTGGTGCTCTGAACTTCGGTTGGAGTGTTCGGCACGGTGTAGTGGACGAGTAAATCCTTGTAGTTGTCCGGCGTGGCCAGAAACGATTCGTAATTGGACATTCCGCTAACGGGATTGGCGTACTGGTGTGCGTGGCTGGCAAAGTTCACATTCAACTGCTCAAGCTGCGTGGTCAGCTTCGCAATGGCTTGTTCCGCCGTGGTCATGCGGGTCTGTAGCTCCGACAGAACGCTCGGGTCCAATGGTCCCAAATTTGGCGGTAGTCTTGTGGGATCGAGAATGCTCATCGTGATCTCCTGATGTTGAAGTGTGAGTGCATATTACCAGTATGTTGGATCAACTCGCAGCCCAACATGTCATCATCCATTCATCCGCTCCGGTACCTTCCTGAACACGCGATTGAATATCTCGTGCGCGAGGTCTACAGACTGGTTAATAGCTTGGCTCGTAGGTATTACTCGAACGTCACCCTGCTTCTTTCGCGCCAGCCCGATATCTGCGATCAAAGACCGGATAGTGCGAACGAAAGAGGTATCCCCATGAGGACCAGACTGCGCTATAAACAGTTGGCGGGGAACAAATCTCGGTGATCCCACATCACCATCCCCGATGACCACAAGTTATAACAATGGATGTAAACCATGCTTCGCAAAGCTGCCCTTATTTTGAGCTGTCTCCTGCTCTCGTAGCACAACAAGCGCCCACTCCCGTTGACTCAGCAGCTTAAAGACAACTGCACCCCCGGCTGCGGCTCCGTCTCAATTCCCCCTGCCACACACTCTGCTCGACGGAACGCCTGTCAAGCTGCGTCTAAGCCAGACCCTCTCCTCAGCAGATGCAAGGGTCGGTCAGGAAATTCCGTTTGAAGTGGTAGAGGAAGTCAAGGTTGACGAAGTGGTTGTCCTTCCCAAAGGCGCGCCTGCTATTGCGAATGTGACGGATGCGGGACATAAAAGGACCATGGGGCGTGCCGGCAAACTGAACATCAGCATCAGTTATGCCCGCTTGGCCGATCAAGAGAAGGTCGCGCTGCGAGCCGTAAAAGACACCAAAGGGGGCGGGCACGTCGGTGCAATGACCGGCGCGATGGTTGCGACAGCGATTGTGTTCTTTCCCGCTGCGCCTCTCTTCCTGTTTGTACATGGGAAAGACGTTACGATTCCCCAAGGGGCCGAGATTACCGCCTTCGTGGAAGGCGATATGCATTTGAACATGGTGCGATTCGGCGTGTTACCCCCAGCGACTCCTGAGCAAACTACACCCGTTCAGGCCAACCTCATCATCGAGTCCTCACCGCCCGGAGCAGATATCGAGATCGATGGCGGGTTCGTCGGTAACACACCGTCCTTTGTCAGCGTCACGCCCGGTAGCCACGAGGTCACCGTCAAGAAGAACGGTTTTACGACATGGACCCGCAAGTTGAATGTCACAGGTGGCAGCATTCACTTGAACGCGGAGTTGGAAAAGAACGCGGTGCAATAGGACTGCGACAGATGCAGTGGGAGGTCAATGTTCTCTTCATTGACCTTTAACGCGGATTGGATACGAGTAATCAGGCGATCCGCCTTCGTTGGCGTTGATCGTCCTAATCGTGGATCACCCGCGAGGTCCACCCGTTGTCTCCCTGTACGTCGAACGAAGTATTGCTGTGCATTCCGCACGTACCTCAGAACGATAGCCAACTCCGACATGGCCACGCTCTAGCCATCGAGCATTATCCGAAGTCGTGCAGACGCCTGTTTAGTTTGACCAGAGAAACGAACCGTGACATTTTCTCCGTCGCACGAGAGCCGAAGATATTACAAATTAGAGACTTTGGCATGACATCGCTTTTTAAGCGAAGCGTACTGTTAGGTTCTGAACGGGCTCGGATGAAAACGGTGGCGCAACGTGCAGAGAATTCTCGTCATCCATGACGATACAGGATCAGAGCGGGCAGTTAGTCGTATCTTAGGAACCGTTAACTACGAAGTGATTGGCATCCTCCATGATTCCTTCGGTATAGACTTCTTGCATACCACACAGCCTAACCTTGTTGTTCTCGATAGCCTGCCGACGAAATCTGGTCAAGACCTCTGTCGTCGGATCAAGAATGAGTTCAGAACTGTCCCACTCTTTGTGCTGGCTGCTACTAATGATCGGGCAGACGTGAGTCTATTACTTAACCTTGGGGCCGACGATTATATGGCGAAGCCATTCAGTCCCCGTGAGTTCCAAGCTCGCGTACATCGGCGATTGCCACCAGCATGACAAGGCAGATGATAGAAATTCCCTCACCAGTGGGCGGGTATGTCGACGGCTGGCGCTGTACGGATTGCGCGTGGTGCTTCAGTATCGGCCTTTTACGGAATCGTGAAGCCATCGAACAGGACATTAAGGAATCTGCTCGGGAGATTTTCGACCAGCATGTTTGCGGAGATTATCCGGAATAACTGCACTGGGTCTGGAGATACACAGTTCGCGGAAAAGATGAGTGGGTCATCACGCTTGTACGGTTTGACGTGTGCAATGCTGACTTGCATACAGGCTTCGGTAACAGCGAGTCTATTGCTGACGAAGACCAAGCTCGTTGAATTTGGTCGCTTCGCGTATCGCCACGCGAGCAAGCGTGGTCGTAAACGCCCGGAGACGATCTACTTCCTGGGCTTTACTCTGTACTGCACTCGCAATCAGAAAGGGAACTTTCGAATTGCGATGCGTACGGAGAAATCACGCCTGCGGCGTGCGCTCATGCGGCTGCAAGACCAGATGCGGCGAATGCGGCACTTGTCGCCGCAAGAACAGGTGAACCATCTCAATCAGATGCTCCGTGGTCACTATGCATACTACGGCGTTGCCGGAAATCTTCGGGCATTGCTGCGGGTCCATCGTGCCGTGGAGCATTACTGGCGCAAAATGCTGAGCAGTTGGAGCTGGCATGGCAGGATCCGTTGGGAGCAATTCCAGCGGATCAAGGAACAGTTCCCGCTGCTTCGACCAAAGCTGCATCACTCCTACCGTGAGTTGCAAGCTATCGCCATACTGTGAATCAACCTCTGACGAGCCCAGTGCGGGAAATCTGCACGCTGGGTTCTGTGGGAGCCGGAGACGGGTGACTGCCTCCGGCCACCCGGTGGGTACCAGGCGACTGGTATCCCTACCGCGACCCCTAACTAGCAACTGGCAATATCAACGGAACCGCGGGTCTCGAGCAAACGTACAACGATACAAGTCTGAGGACACACAAAGAAAAGGCCAAGGGGGAAGCATGAACGCCGATGTACGGCTTGCTTTACGGCAGTTGCGAAAAGCACCTGGATTCGCCCTGACTGCGGTGTTCACGCTGGCACTGGCCATTGGTGCCAACGCCATCGTATTCAGCGTTCTCAATGCGCTCGTTTTGCGCCCGCTCAACGTACCGCGCCCCGAGAACCTGTTCATGCTGGAACGCAATTACGGTTCAGAGACAACTCCATCTGAGTCGTATCCGGATTACCTCGACCTGCGTGACAGGAATCGCAGCTTCGATTCGCTGGTGCTATACGACATTATGGGCGGCGTCGGGCTCGATGCGGGCCACGGAAATCCTTCCGTGGTCTGGCCCTACATGATTAGCGGCAATTATTTCGATGCCCTCGGCATTCAACCCTACCTAGGCCGATTCATCCATGCCTCCGAAGAACATGGGCCGAACAGCGTGCCCGAGATCGTTCTGAGTTATGCGCTCTGGCACAGCCACTTTAACGGCGACCCCGCCGCAGTGGGTCGTACTGTTCAGATCAATAAGCATCCCTACACCATCATCGGCGTTGCTCCACCGGACTTCCGCGGCACCGAACTCTTCTTCGCGCCCGATTTTTGGGCTCCCATAGTCGATGCGCACCAAATCGCCGATTGGGACTCACTTGAAGAGCGCGGCAACCATAACGCCTGGGCGATAGGACACCTCAAGCCCGGAGTAACACCAGCCGCAGCTACCTCGGACTTGAACACAATTGCAAATTCGCTGGCGAAGACATATCCAAAATCTGATGATGGCTTGAAATTCTCCTTGTCCCATCCAGGACTCGCCGGGAATACCCTCGGCCGGCCCACGCACGCTTTTATGCTCGGGCTCATGCTCCTGGCAGGTCTTATCCTGCTTGCCGCGTGCGCCAATCTCGGTAGTTTGTTCGCCGCGCGCGCAGCGGATCGCTCGCGCGAGATCGCACTCCGCATGGCACTCGGATCGCGCCGCCAGCTCATCCTCCGCCAGCTCCTCACCGAAGCCGTTTTGGTTTCTCTGGCTGGAGGTGCTTTAGGTATGGCGGGAGCAGTCGTCATCCTGCGCACTCTCAGCACGTGGCGACCGATTCCGAATATCCCGATCAATGTGCCGGTAAATCCGGACGCGAAAACCTATGCTCTGGCCTTCCTGCTGGCTGTTTTCAGTGGTCTGTTCTTCGGTCTGGTTCCGGTCCGTCAGATACTCCGCTCCGATCCCTGGCAGATCATTCGCTCCGGGACGACAAGCGTTGGCAGCACGCGCCGCTTTACACTGCGCGACATACTCCTTGGTCTTCAGATCGCCATTTGCGCAGTTTTAGTCACCGCTTCACTCGTCGCCGTGCGCGGCCTGGCTCGTTCGCTTGAGAGTAATTACGGTGTTCAGCCTAAGGGAGTGATGCTCGTGCAGACCGATCTGCAGATGGCTGGATATGATCCCGGCCAGCGCGTGCAAATGCAGAAGCGCATGCTCGAGGCCGCCGCCGCCATCCCGGGCGTCGCTTCCGTGGGATATGCCGATCGGCTTCCGCTCAGTCTCGGCGGAGGGGATTCCGACGTATTTGCCGACACCACCACCGATTTCCGCCCGACGAACGCCGCAGAACTTGAAATGACTGCCTACTGCCTTGTCAGCGGACCCGAAGACCTTGCGGGCAA
>Ga0206871_10064_pt1 | contig 26783 bp, 23 predicted proteins | sample Alteio_BWOrgCont_33_FD_152627 | JGI IMG/M metagenome (GOLD analysis project Ga0206871, IMG submission 152627) | Enriched cells from forest soil in Barre Woods Harvard Forest LTER site, Petersham, Massachusetts, United States -... | ecosystem: Environmental > Terrestrial > Soil > Temperate forest >...
GCGCTGAAACCGGTGCCGGTGATGGGCACGGCAAACTCCGTATTATTGTCCGCACTAACGGGGCTGTTAACGGTCAGCGTCGCAGCTAGAGGAAACGGGCAAAGCGATGGCGGTTCTCCACCAAGTGCCGTCGATGGCAACCAAGGGCAGCTTTGCTGGGGCGAGAACGAGATCGCAATAATACAGCTCTGCTGCGGAGCGAGAGCGAACGCGGATCCCGCCGGATTCGCACAATTATCCTGCTCGGTGAAATTCGGGAGGCCATTGAAATCGCTTACCCCAAAAGGGCTGGTATTTCCCGACTGCGGGTTAAACGATAACGACAAACCCGTAAGCGGAGTGGCTGACAGGCCGGTATTGGTGAGCGTGATCGTCTGTGTGGTCGGCACAGATCCAACCTGTTGCGCGGGAAAAATAACGGCCGCTGGAGATAATGTTATCGGTTGCGTGCAGCTCGTCGCACTTCCCAACCCCAGGCAAACGTCTCCTATGTCTCCCGCGAGCGTTCCGCCCGGGCAGGAACTCGTCGTCACTCCATATCCGTTGGCGCCTGCCAGGACATCTCCGGCAGAGGAACTCACGAAGGTGACCGGCGAGGGATTTGAAAAGCCGGTCGGGGCTCCAATCTGCCCTACCATCAATCCGTTCGGTGCGATGATCTGAAGAATGACGGAGCTGCCACTGATTTGTCCGTTGACGGAAGCGGTAGCCAGACATGGGTAGCCTTGAAAGTTCAGCATGCCGGTAACGGTCGCGTTGCTGGCTCCAATATTCTGCCCTTGAGTGAGGGACCCGGAAACCGGGAAATCCTGATTCCTAACGTCGGTATTTAGATTGGGGTTCAGGGTGCTCAAGACGCTGTGAAAGTTGCCCTGGATCGTTCCGGTCAGCGGCGGCACTGAAGTTGCGCTCCACTGAAGTCCGGTTTGGGCAGTTCCGCATCCTTGGCCATCAGTCGAAGTGTACGTACCCATCATCGTTGAGTTGCCAGCGCTGAGAGTTCCGGTCAAGGTAAAGCTCTGTGTGCCGGCTATCGCGGTCAGAGTAATATTCTGGCCGGTGACCGTTCCAGTGATCGGAGCTGAGCCACTGTTGCAGAGTGTGGGCGAGCCTCCCTGTTGTGCCGGCAACAGGATGGCGTAAACCACACCTCCGGTGACTGTCCCATTGCTTTGCAACAGAAAGCCGCCCTGTATGCCACCCTGGAACGAACTGTCGGATGGAGCCGCCATGGTGAACTGCCAATTGCCCGCAACCGCTCCATCGCTCTGCGACTGATTGGAACTGCCACTTCCACACGCCGCCAAGCCCATCAGACCGGCCAACAGAAACAGGAAAGGAAACATGCCCTTTACTTTTGCGCCGTAACAAACCGAAGGGAACGGTTCAAGGTTTGTTCGGTTCGGCGCGCGATCGATTGTCGATCTTTCCATGATGTAGCAGACCTCGATGACCCGTAGCTTGATGACCCAGCCTCAGAAACCCCACTTCAGACCGAACTGTATGGTTCGGGGCCGATGCGCATCCAGCGGATGCAAGAAGGAGGCTCCAGTAACGCAATCCGCTCCTCCAATCGATTGAAAGCCGGCCGAATATGCCGGGCCCGCATAGCAACTGACCACATTGTTCCCGCTACTGCCGGGATTGTCGGGATCGTATATTCGGAACTGAGTGTGATTGAAAATATTGAAAAACTCCGCACGGAATTGAATCTCGCTGGAGTCCGCTACCTTAAAGTGCTTCAACAGCGCCATGTCGAAGTTCAAGCGGCTCGGATTATTCAGGAAGTTTCGGCCGGCCGTACCAAAAGTCAGTCCCCGTGGCGCCACAAACTGCGACGGATTGCCGATGAGTGGGCCAAAGCTCCCAAAGTTGTATGGAGGCGGGGCCAATCCATGCGCAATGTCAGGGTAGGAAGCCGCTATGCCGAGCCCGCTGGAAACTCCAGCGTTGTCAGTGAGCGAAATACCGGTGTTTCCGGCGCTGTTGATTACTGTGAACGGCGTGCCTGATTGAAAGAGGGTTACTCCCGAGACTTCCCAACCTCCGAAAATCTGGTTCAGGGTTCGGGAACAGCAGTGGGCGCCGGGCGCTGGGAACAACGCAGTTTCTGGTTTAGGAGCCGGGTCCGCTGTTAGGGGCGCCAGGGCGGACTCCCAGAACCAATGCGCGAAATTCGGAATTCGATACAAGTAGCTGAGATTGAGCAGATGCCGTTCGTCAAAATTCGAGCTCGCCCGATTCTCCCGCAGGTCGTAAGAATTCACGAGAACCGGATCACTTCGATCCGAAGCGTCGTCTATGGAATGGCTGTAGGTATATGAGAGTCCGGCGGTAAGCGGTCCGCTGGAGCGTCGGAGCGTAAGCTGAAATGCGTGATAGCTGGAATCGGCCACATTCTGCAGCGACAGAATTCTTCCCAGGCCTGGGTAAGGGCGCGGCAAGGAATTGACGTTCGGGATGCTGGGCGAAGTGCACGCCGCCTGCAAATGCACGTACGCAGGATTCTGTGGCGTCACAATAGTTCCACTTTGCAACAGGAATGGAGTAGTGCCATCGCCAGGATGGCCTGCTCCAACGATGGGAGAAACATCGCAATCAGACAGAGCTAACGGCTCGCTCGGGCCGAACGGATTTTCGCTGGCGGGCAACGGCGGCAACTGGTTGAGCTGGCGTTCAATGGTCAGGTGCGTTCCTTTGCTGCCCACATAAGCAACATTGGCGACGATCTGCCGGGGGAGTTCTCGTTGTACGCCGAAACTCCACTGTTGAGCGTAGGGCCAAATTGCCTTAGTCGGAATTCCTGTGACGTCGAGCGGGAAAACCGAGTTCGCGGGCGGCGCGGGATGCGAGGGATTTAACGTACAAGCGCGGTTGGAAGGATCAAACGCAGCCCCATAGCCAACATTGCCGATACAAGGATAACTAAGGGGAAGCGGCTGAGTCATGCTCAGCACCAGCGGCGAGCTGGCCTCCAGCGAACCTGTATTGGCTTCGTTGCCGGTCCCGTGTTCAAAGAAGATGCCGTAGCCGCCACGAATCGAGGTCTTTCCATCGCCGAATGGGTCCCAGGCAAAACCAACCCGGGGTGCGGGATTAAACAGATGCCCTTTCATGCAACCTGCCGGGGTGCCGCTGACGCCGCATTGAACCAGGCCGAGGTCACTTACCACTCGGGGATCCAACTGGAACGTGCTGGGGTTGAATGGTATTGGGGTCGAGCCCGCGTTCTTGTCAAGAAGCACGCCACTGAACGGGTCTACGGCAAATCGTGTCGCGTCAAAGTTAGTCGCTTCCCAATTCCAAGCATTGTGATATTTCTCGCGGTAGGTACCGAACAAGCTGACTCTCACACCCAGATTCAGGGTAAGTTTTGCAGTTACTTTCCAGTCGTCCTGGAAGTAAGGTTCAGCGATCTGATAGCTCTGGTAATAGCGACGCTGCGCAGAATCCTGAGTGAAGGTTTGAATGTACCCTGTGGTAACACCGTTGAACACCGCCTGAGTTAAGAAGTCTGCAAAGGCATTTCCGGTGCTGTGCACCAGGTTGCTGAAGGTCAACAGTCCCTGAACGTCACCGGAAGCAGCGCCGATCGCGTTGTTGGTCTGATTGCGCTGCGCCAGAACGTATTGGCCTCCGAACTGCAGCGTATGCTTGCCCACCGATTTGCCGATGTCATCGCGTATAGCATAGGTCGGATTCGTGTGGCTCCAGGGCATGTAGGAGGGATCGGATGCGAAGCCTCTTCCGCCGTACTCGGCATTCGTGCCTAGGAATGAGACTCCCGGCATCTTGCCACCAAAACCGTTGTTGAACAAATAACCTATCGCGCATTGTGGGATCCCGCTGGCCGGGTCCAGGCTAAGCTGAGGATTGCACTGTCCCGGAGCGGCAGGGTCGCCCACGAGCGGCTGATCAAGAGTGGAATTGCGCTGGAACTGAGCTCCGCCCGGTCCGTTCTCGTCAACCAAGGTAATGTTTGAGTTGGTGTAGGTTATGACCAGATCGTTTAGCAGCGTGGGCGAAATGGTGTGGGTCATGCGAGCCACCAGGCTCGTGCCCGGCCCGGTAAAATCGTTCTGTATGGTGGGAAACGTGTTTCGCACGATGCCCCACTGTGGTGTCAGGACACTGGTATTCCAGGCATCGTGAATATAGCGAAACGACGCCCTGATCTTCGTCGTCATTGTTTGGTCAATGTGAAATAACTCTTCACGCCAATAGGAAGAAGGGGAAACGGCGGCGTTGTAACAATGGTTTGGATCAGTCGGATCTAAGTTCGCTACAAGGAAGTTGCAACCCGTGGGAGAATTTGCTACTGGTATGAAGTTCGATTCCAAGATCGCGAGCGCGTTCTTATCCACGCCGATGTTCGCAGACGTGCCCGCGAGTTGTTGTCCCAGCAAGTTGTAAATCGGCTGGAGGCGCGCAGGATCGCCGCCCAGGGAAGGACAATCCGGGAATTGCTGGCGATTAAAGCTCACGGAGTTGGCAGTTCCAGGCAACGGGCAAACATCGCTAAAATCGAAGACTTGTGAAACCAGGCCGCTGGTGTTGGGTGGGCTCAAGTTTTTCTGGATCCCCTGGGGCGTCATCACCATGCCCCGCTCTTTCAACGAAGGCACCGCCTGGTTGTAGTCCGTGGGGGTTTTCTCCAGGCGGACTTCCTCAGAGAAAAAGAAAAAGGTCTTATCCTTGTTTCTTGTGTTGTAAACGCCGCGAATGGTCAACGGGCCGCCGATCGTGCCACCGAAATCCTGCCGGCGATAGAGCGGCGCGCCGCCGGGGGGATCGAAATAATTGCGCGAGTTAAATACCTCATTGCGGATGAACTCGTACAGGTTTCCGTGCAGCTTCTCAGTTCCGGATTTGGTCGTCACCTGCACTGTGCCGGATGCCGTTCGCCCGAATTGAGCCCCATAGGTCGAGGTCAGGACCTTAACTTCCTGAATGGCATCGAGGCTCGGGTAGACCATGAGGGTGCTGGAGGCACCGTTCAAACCCGTATTCAGCACGTCGCCGCCATCCACCTCAAACGTGTTGTATTCAACCCGCCCACCGTTCACGCTGTACTTAACACTGCCAACCACTCCCACCTTGGCCTCATCTTGTCCGGTTTGATTGCTCACACCGGGGGCGAGTGCGATTAGCTGGGTGAAATTCCGGCCGTTCAGCCCGATGCTGACCACTTCTTTTTGCGTAATTGTGCCGGAAACACTAGAGGTCTCGGTTTCTACTTTGCCCAAACTGCTTGAGTCCACGTTCATTTCGGTTCTAGTGCTGGCGGGTTCCAGCGAGACGTCCAGAGTCAATTGAAGGCCCGTGGGTAGTGCTATGTAATCCATGGTCTTTACAGCGAAGTTGGGTGCAGTTACTAACAGCTTGTAAGTGCCGGCGTCGAGATCAGTGAAGGAATATGCGCCACTGTCATCGCTTGTCGTTTCCTTCTTGAACCCCAGGCTGTTACTCAAAGCCACTGTTGCGCCCGTGACAACTGCTTGAGTTTGATCTGTAACTGTCCCACTGATGGCGGTCTTGTCGTTGACCTTCTTCGGTTGCTCCTGACCAAAGACACGCCAAGGCGATAGAAGCAATAGCGCAATGACATAACTGGTGCATAGAAGATCGCGAGACGAAACGGATCTCACAAATAGCTCTCCGGTCCGGTACCTGAATCTTTTGGAAGCTTGGGGAAGCGAAGGCGGATATTACAGGAAGGGTGAACGGAAAAAGATTAAGCCAGTATGAAACGTTCGTGAACAGTTTGTGAATGCTCGCGGGGAGACATTTTGTCGGACACCTCCAGTCACAAACAATTCATTAACTCTTCATCCCCGCGTAACACGCAAACGAGTATGCTCCGCCTGACTTCTAACAAGTATTGCTGGGGTGTGTCAGTTTCGGGCAGCAGGTCACGCAAGCAAGGCGATCTGCGCTTGTCGAAGCTTTACGCCGGTTCGATCGCAGAGACTCGAAATCCTGCGTGCGGCAGGACGCGCCGCACGTGCAAATGAAAGTTATGCTTTCCAACCTTGGATCCAACCTTAGAAAGGAATATCTATGACGCGTATGAAATCAGTCTTCGCGGTGCTGCTGTTGACCGCGATCGTCAGCGTCGTGCCTCAGGCACACGCACAGACCGTGAAAGTGGTACTCGCGGGGTCTTCCGCCATGTGGCAGTCGATGGCGCTGGCTGCTTACAACGGTGGGAAGTGTGTATCCGGCGGAACAGCTCCCTGTTTCCACTACACGGGTAGCAACTTTAATCTTGTTGACGGACGGCCGACAGTTTTTAGCGGTGGTACCGCTGCCGTCGACCTTGGCAACGTGTGGGTGGTCTGGGATAGTGCCGCTACCCCCAACGTCTGGGCGTACAGCAAAGTTGACTCCGGTGTGGGAGACCGCTGTTACTTTGCTCAACCTCGTTGCTTTATCGACATCACCACTGTCCCGCCCCCGGCGAACCTGATCAGTTCCACCCTCTGGGGTGACGACAGCTCAGACTCAACGCCACCGGCGGCGGTTAGCGCTCTACTTACGAGCGGAACATTGCAGGTAAACGCGGCAGCTACTGACATTCGCCCGGAAGATGCGATGTTCGCCACGTGCCGTGCGAACTCAAAGCTCGGAGGAGGTCATGACAATCTGGCCGGCCTCGGTTATGGCGTTAACGCCTCGGGCACTTGTCCCGCTTTTGGGGCGGCGCTTGCGGACCTGGAAGGAAGCGACATCCTTAGCGCTTACCCAGGGAGCACGTCCACTGCACACGTCTTGGCGTTCGGCCTCACCGGAAAAGATCCTTTTACCGGCACAATCATCCCCGTGTATAGCACCGTGTCGGTTGGTGCCGCTCCAATCGTCTTCATCACACAACGCACTGGCGCGCTAAAGACAGTAACCAACGCGACCGACGCCGACCTTCAGGCTGCGTTTAGCGGAGCTAACTGTGACTCCGGCGCCTTTGGTGCGCCTGCGGCGGATATTCAGGTGTACCTGCGAGAGCCTCTTTCTGGGACGATGAACACCACGGAGTACACCGTATTGCGTTACCCTGCCTACTCTGGCAAGAGCCAGGAGACCGGTGTAGCTGCCGCCAACCCCCTGGCCAAGACCTGCACGGCAGGTGGGAAACGCTTTCGGGCCATCGGGACGAGTGAAGAGGTGAAGTCCGTCCAAAACTCGGGCACGAACAATGGCACCGACGGCATCGGCTACACATTCTTCAGCTACGGAAACGTTTCCAGCATTGCAGACAACGTCGACTACGGCTACCTGACACTAAACGGAATCGATGGGATTTTCCACAAGTATGGAACCACACTCGATCCCGGACAACCAGCCATCGCCGGGGCTTTGCCGTCGGCGGCCACGCTACCTGCAGCTTGTGCCGGCGCCTTCCCGTGCGCTGAGGGCAAGATCTGGAGCGGCAACTTGTCGTTCCCGAACCTTCGCAACGGCTCTTACCGGGCGTGGTCGACCCTGCGTGTCGTGAGCAACGGAGCGGCATTGGCCAATGCCACCCTGTTGGCGACGGGCTCGCAGACTTACGTTGTCAATACTGTTCCCGACTACGTGCCTGCACAAAAGGTCGGAGCAACTGATCCGGGTCTTGCACTCCTGCGTTCGCACTACACCCGGCTTGGCATCCCTCCAATTAATGTCGCGACCACGGGAGACAGAGGTGGTGACGCGGGCGGTTGCATCCTCACCTCCACTGGGATCGCAGCGACCTCCGACACAACCACGAAGCTGGCCCAGTCTGCTCCGGGCACCTCTTGTGTTTCGGTTCCGTAGGGTTGCCTGCCGTTTTAACTGAGTACGGAGGGGCGAGCGCTGCCGGTGGCTCGCCCTTCTGATCGTTCCGGCGACGGTCTTGGCGTCTTGTTTTGCTCGGGCGGAGTACATTCCGGAGAAAAACGATGCATCGAAAACCTCTGTTATTCGTGTTTTTGAGAATGCTTGCGATTGAGATCGCAGTTTTATTCTTATTTCAGATCTTAATAGCACAGATCTGTGCCGCTCAATTCGAACCGGCGTCTCCCCCGATTGCCGACCCGGCCGATACGCGCTTCAGCGGCGCGAAGGAGGACTGGACTTCGCCTTCTCTTAAAAATAGCAATCTGAAGCCGGTTCCGCCGCTCGTAGGCTACATCAATAATTACCCAAGCTATACCGTCGAACTGCTCCAGGTTCAGTGGCGGTTTGGCGATCCCATCGACCTTTATGTGATGAAGCCCAAGGGAGTCAGGAAACCTCCGGTGGTCCTCTATCTTTATGGTTATCCTGCGGACACGGACCGCTTCAAGAATGAGGACTTCCAAAAAGCGGTGACGAAGGACGGTTTTGCCGCCGTAGGTTTTGTGACCGCTCTCACCGGACATCGCTATCATGACCGCCCGATGCGGGAGTGGTTTCTCGGCGAACTGCAAGAGTGTCTGGCGACCTCGGCACACGACGTGCAAATGGTTCTGGATTATCTCGCCACTCGGAACGATCTCGACATGAGCCGGGTGGGGATGTTCGCGCAGGGATCGGGAGCCAGCATCGCGATTCTCGCTTCGGCGGTCGATCCCAGGATTAAGGTACTGGATACCTTGGATCCTTGGGGCGATTGGCCAACTTGGATGGCAATTTCTCCCTTCGTGCCCGAGGACGAGCGTGGGGAGTATGGCAAGCCCGAATTCCTGAAAAAAACGGCAGCTCTTGACCCTGTCGACTGGCTGCCAAAGATCCAAGCGACCAAGTTTCGACTTCAGGATGCAATCTTTGAGCCCAACACGCCCAAGGTGGCAAAGGAAAAGCTGCGGGCGGCCGTTCCCGCCAACGCGACCGTGGTGATCTACAATACTCCCGAGGAATTCAACGCCGTTGTACGTGGCAAGAGGGATCTGGAGTGGATACAACAAGAGCTTCGGTCATTGCCCCCTGCCTGTTTAATGGCTCGAAGGGCAACGAAATCGTAGTTCTTATCACAACAAACATTGGGCGATGAAGCCAGCGTTCCGTGATCCAGTGGAGAATGGCAGGCGGACGCGGAGTGGAACATACCAAACTCGTCCACGAGCAGATTCAATATCGCTTCAGTGACGAAACAATTCATCGCCGGTTCGATTTTGGTTTTGGAAGATCGGGGAAAGCTGAAGACGGCGGACCCCGTCCGCATGGGACAAAATCACAATCTATAACCTGTTGACGATGACAGCGATCATGTCAAGTTTGGCGTCCCTCTTAACACGATTTTTGAACACCTAGACACCACAATGGCTGAGGCAACACCCCTCTACGAACTGTGCTGCAGCGTCCTACAAGCAGGCTCCTAAATAATCCCGTGCGCCATTGCGCGGGAGGCTACAGTGGTCAATTGCGTGGTTTTGAGTGTAATAGGGATGTTACGTCAATTGACGACAGCGCCACGGGTTGCGCAATGCCTTGTCCAGAGTGGTCGCTTCTGACCATACCCCGAATCGTCTTTCTTGCGGCTCTCCCCAATCAGCCGCACCTTGCGCGCATTCGCCACCATCACTTCATGCCCCAACTCGCTGAGCAAGCGACTGATCCAGGGCGAATGCGTCCCCATCTCCAGCGCGATCCGGCTGCGCGCCATCTCGCCGAAAACTTCGCGCAACGCTGTCGCATTCGTGCGGACGCGCTGCTCCCGTTGTATCGGGCCTGATTCGTCCAGCACGCAGTACCAGCTGTTGCGATCTCCCAGATCTAGTCCAATGGTCAGTTTCTGTTGCGAAATATTCTTGCTCTGCTTCCTGGCTGTGTGGCCACGGCCAGAAAGCTGGCGGTGTTGCTGCATCACCTGTGGGTGAGCGGAGAAGTGTACGAGCCATTGCACAACAGCCAGCGCAGGCCGCTGACGAATCGGAATACCGCGTAACGTTAGGGTGAATCCCGATCCATTAGGTCGGATCTTCGAGATATTTGATCGCAAATTGGAGGAAGTGCAATGCCTACTCAACTATGCCAGAAGTGCAAACAAGCCCATCCGGGTCGCGTCTGCGATTACGACGAAAAAGGGGAATGCGCCGAGACGATTGACACCAATGAGGTTACTCCACGCTCTGACCCACCATCGAAGGACCAACTCGGCACACGTTCCGAAAATTAACCCGAGGCTGGAAGTCCCCTGCTACCCGCCAAACTTGCAGCTCGACCGGGTCAATGGGTGTAATGGCGATTTTTCGACAGCTACGGTGTAACGGTGAAGCTGGTCGTGCTCCCCACAGGGCCACCCGGAGTCACTACGTTGATGGGTCCGCTCATCGCGCCTGCGGGCACAGTCGCGGTGATCTTGGTGTCGGAGTCCACGGTGAAGGTCGCCTTCTTTCCGCAGGCAAAGACTACCTCGGTTGCTCCTGTGAAAGACTCGCCGGTGATAACTACGCTGGTGCCGTCTGGGCCACTCGTGGGCGAGAAGCTGAGAATCTGCGGCGTCACGCGGAAGATCTGACTACTTTTCAGCGTGCCGCTGGGCGTGGCCACAGTCACGAAGTCGGTGGTAGCCCCCTCCGGAACCAAAGTAGAAATATAGGTATCTGAAACCACCGTGAAACTGGCGTTCTTACCGCTGAATTTGACGCTGGTCGCGCCCGTCAGCCCTTCGCCCAAAATACCGAGTGCCCTCCCGACTTTCCCTGCAGTAGGCAGAGTCTTGACAAACGGCGCGAGGCCTATGTCAAGGCTGTACAAATACCCCGAATCCACCGTCCCATAAATCTGGCCATTCGTATGTTGCATTGGCGAGGACTGCGGTGTGTTTTGAAAACCAAAAAAATAGGTGAGGACCGAGTAAGTACCAGCCGACGTCACCTCGAAAAGTAACCCTCTCTCTTCTGTCCCGCCCTGTGCAGCGGCTCCGTAGAAATTGCCATCTGTGGCTTGCACCAACGCTGCCGTGGGGCTATAACCATCGAGCAAATTGTCAGGATCAAAATTGTGCAGCACCGAAATGGCCCCTCGTGGTGTCAGCTTGAACACCACCCCCCCTTTCAGAGTACCTCCGGCAGAGGCGGTCCCGTAGAAATTCCCGTCGTTCGCTTGAATCACTGGGGCGACGGGATCCGCTCCATGCGCGCCGTCAAAGCTGTAGATGATGGCGGCTCCTCCTCCGAGGGGCATCTTAAATACCGTGCCAGATCCGCTGCTGCCGCCGTCGAAAGTCGTGCCGTAGAGGTACCCATCGGTTCCCAGGAGCAACGGGGCAAATGATCCTCCCGGAATTGCCCCAAGTGGGGTAAAAGTTCCCGAGGAAGTGATCCTGTAGGCTGTCCCGGCGGATGTCGTGCCGTAGAAATTCCCGTCCGCACCCTGAATCGGCGGTCCGTATGGGCTAGCGCCATCCGTCCCATTCTTAAAGCTGTAGAGGGTGGTTAGGCTTCCACTGCCGGTAACTCTGAAGATCGTTCCAAAATTGTCAGCGCCACCTTTGGTCGTGGTGCCGTAGAAGTTACCGTCCGATCCGAGCGTCAGTCCCGCGTTCGGGGCGGAACCGTGAACATCGTCGAAGTCGTATATCACGTTCATCACGCCGCTCGGCGAAATCTCGAACACGACACCAAGGTTATTAGACCCGCAAGAGGAATATAAATTTCCGTCTCGACCTTGGGCGAGGATCCCTGAGTATGCGAAAGAGCAGTCACCGAGGCCGTAGTTGGTAACGGTCTGAGCGCAGCTCGGGACATTCACGGCACCGATCCCTGACACGAGCAGGGCGAATGAGAGAACATAGGAGCTTCGATTATTCGTCAGAGTACCTCCGGGTTCCGGTGGAACTGTCTCGAAAAGCCAACGGCGAGCTGCGCTATCTTCTCTCGGGCTAGAACTCGCTGTCAATGTGAAGGATTTTGCAGGGGGGAGATTGACATAACCAGGCGTTTACACTCATTGACCCGCCGAAACGGGAAATCCCGGTCAATGAGTGTAATGGGGATTTATCGCCAACCGAGACGAGCGCCCACCAGGTCGGCGTTCAGATTACTTCCCGTTTCCCGACAACTCACCCAATGATTGTCAATCGGTTGAGTAAATTGACGGATTGGTACCTTGGACCTTAGCGAATGGTGATGCCTCATCAAAATGGGAATATACTCTGGGGCCATTAGGGTTCTGGAGGTTGCATGCGTCGCTCGTTCATATTCTCGAACTTAGTCTTTGCCGTTCTTGCGTTTATTCTGCTCCTACACAGCCCGCTTGCGCTCGCGCAATCCGTTTCGCCGATCCCGCTAGACGCCCAAGCCGCCATGGGCGAACTGCAGAAGGAACCCTTTCGCGCTCACATGGCATTTCTTGCTGACGACTTGCTTGAGGGGCGCGGCACAGGGGCGCGCGGTCATGAAATCGCAGCGCGCTACGTCGCTGCACAGTTTGAAGCCATGGGCCTGAAACCCGCCGGCCGGGACGGATCGTACCTACAGCGCGTGCCTTTTCGCCAGCTCACGGTCGAACCGGAGAAGTGCGCTGTCAGCATCACGGAGAACGGCTCGACCACACAACTCAAATGGGGCGACGACTTTCTGATGCGCGGCAACGAGGTCTATCCTGATTCCTCGATTAAAGCCCCGGTGGTCTTCGTCGGCTACAGCGTGAGGACTCCCGATGGGAGTTACGATGACTATGCCGGAGTGGACGTCAAGGACAAGATCGTCGCTATGTTTGGCGGGGCGCCGCCCTCGCTCCCCTCGGAATTGCAAGCTCACTTGAGCTCTCTGCGCGAGAAGTTGCGCAATGCCCGCGATCACGGAGCAATTGGTGTCATTGCGCTCCGGAAGCCAAAGGACGATAAGGGTCTGCCCTGGCCCCGGGTCGTTATTGGTGCCGGTTTTCCGTCGATGCGTTGGCTCGGTCCCGATGGTGTTCCCGGCGATGCCTACCCCCAGCTTCGCGCGCGAGCTGGTCTTTCCCTAGCAGCTTCGGAAAAACTCTTTCAACATGCTTCAAAATCATGGACCGATGTGCTGCGCGACGCGGAAGCATCCAAGCCCCAGTCATTCGCATTGCCGGTTACGGCAAAGCTGCACGAAGTCAGCCGTCACGAAGAGATCTCGAGCCCGAACGTGATTGCTGTGCTTCCCGGATCCGACCCTAAGCTCAGCCAGGAATACGTGATCTATAGCGCGCATGTCGATCACCTGGGAATCGGCAAGCCCATCAACGGCGATTCTATCTACAACGGAGCTGCCGACGATGCCTCCGGCACAGCTGCGTTGCTGGTCATCGCCAAAGCGTTCAAGTCAATGGCTCGGCCGCCGGCGCGTTCCATCATGTTCTTAGGCGCGACCGCAGAGGAAAAGGGACTGCTGGGCTCCGACTATTTCGCGCATTTCCCTACAGTGCCGATCAAGAGCATCGTTGCTGATATAAACATGGATGGCGCGAGCGTGTTTTACACTTTTAACGACATCATCGCGCTGGGCGCTACCGATAGCTCTCTAGACGAAGCGGTCGCGCGCAACGCGGCACGCTTGGGATTGAAAGTGACTCCCGATCCTGAGCCGGATCAGCACTATTTTGTTCGCGCCGATCAATATTCTTTTGTGCGGCAGGGCGTACCTTCGGTTTTCATCTCCGATGGAGAAGAAGCTAAGGATCCTGCGATAGATGCGAAAAAGTTTACGGAACAGTGGATCGCGACCCGCTACCACGCTCCGTCCGACGATATGAATCAGCCACTGAACTTCGACGCCGCCGTGCAATTTATGCAAATCGACTTCCTGGTGGGATATGACATCGCACAGGACCCGCAGCGTCCGAAGTGGAAGCCTGGGGATTTCTTCGGCGAGAATTTCGCGCCTAAGAACTAAACGATTTCGGCGGATAAAAACTGACCCCCGAGTCCACATCGTCCTCTCCACGATTTGTAAACGACTTGAGGCCAACTTTCGGATTACGGCAAACGGGAAGCAACTGTTGTAAACAGGCGATTACACTCATCTATGCTGACACCTCGCCACCATGGGGGCCGTAGAATACACGCCACATCACAAAATTCTCGGAAATCTCCTCGATTTGGTGCTCGATTCCCGCAGCCACGAACAGCAGGTCGCCTGACTCGAACCGATCCCGCTTGCCATCGTGGCAGAGCACTCCCTGGCCCCGGACGATGAAGTAAATTTCGTCCTGCAAGTGCGGCGTCTGCTGGCTCGGGCGCAGAGGCAGGGAAAGGGCTACATCTAGTGGACCACGACGGAAAACTACAACGGCGTGTTCGCCCGCGGGTCCTGCGATACTCCCTTGAGCTTCGGCAAGACGGATAACACGGCTACAATCTGGCTTGCTCATGCTCCCCTCCTTGCAGCTTCAAACTGAGACCCTGCCCGGATTGTAGCCTCCTTGACATAAGAATTGATGACTGACGTAAGCAGGCGTTATCACTCATTGACCCCATCTGCGGGGGAGTCCCGGGCAATGAGTGTAATCGCGATTTATCGTCAACCGGACGGCTCAAAGAGTAAAATCCGCCAAATGGATGCAGTCCGCAATGCTCGTGAGGCATCTGTGGGCACTACCGGGGAGACTCTCGCGCCCTGGTGGCACACCGCGCTCGTGCTGACAGCTTTAGGGGTATTGTCGGTGGCTGCCGGATACCAGAGGGGAGTTCCGAACGCACATATTCCGGGCCTCAATTCCAAGCTCTCGGGCTATCTCACAATTTTCGTGGCGGAATGGCTCCTTGTGTTGCTGATTTGGCTGGCACTCCGCCGACGCGGGCTCACAATCGGCAGCTTGGTTTCTGGGCGCTGGGAAACACTCGGTGGGTTCTTAAAAGATCTGGGACTTGCGGTTGGGTTTGTTGTCGCGATCATTGCAATTGAACAAGGTTTGAGCGTTCTGCTTCATGCCAACTCTGACACTGGCCTTGAACGCATCATGCCCACGACGGCCTTGGAACTTGCGGTGTACCTGATCGCCGCGGCGACCGGTGGATTTTGTGAAGAACTCATCTTCCGCGGATACCTGATGCAGCAATTTAGCGCCTGGACTGGCAGCAGCGCGGCAGGCCTGATCAGCCAGGGCATACTTTTCGGCCTGGGTCACGCCTACTACGGTTGGAAACTCATGCTCATCATCATGCTGCATGGGTCGTTGCTTGGATTACTCACCTACTGGCGTAAGAGCCTGCGCCCTGCGATGCTGGCCCACGGACTGCAAAACGTCTTGGGAGGTGTCGTGGCGTTCATCTCGGGAGTCTGAATGTTGGAGTGACGCCGAATTTTGGCGACGGGGGCTGGTCTGCAACCGCTGTTGTTGTTGGGTGACAGGCGAACCGGGAGTCAAGTGTCGTTAACAGGCGATAGCACTCAGAACCCTCTAACCCTAGGTCGCGCCAGGCTTGCACTGGCCAGACGGTCTGCCGTAGACCCAATCCTGCGGCATGGGAGGCCGTCGCCATGGGCAAACAGAGAATCAAGCCGAATTACCGTCGCGGAGTGCTTCGGTTGCCGGATCTGGATCATTGCAAATTAGCAGTGCTCAACAGCCTTGGCTCGCCGGCCTCGCGCCGTGTTTACGAGTACGCCATCGACCAATTCATCGCCTGGTACTGCTCCGAGCCTCGGCTGGCCTTCAACCGCATCGTCGTGGTGCGCTATCGCATGTACCTGGAATCGCGTCATCTGGCGGCCAACACCATCAACCAACAGTTGGCAGCCGTGCGCCGCCTCGCTCACGAAGCGGCGGACGCGGGCTTGTTGAGTCCAGAACTGGCGGCCCGGAATCAGCCGGGTCAAGGGGGTCAAACAGCTCGGGTTCCGTGCCGGTAATTGGTTGAGCGCGGAGCAGAGTTCAGCCGTGCTGCAACATGCCTGTGGTGATCGGATGCGTGCCAAGCGCGACTATGCCATGCTGGCTATGCTGTTTGGGTGTGGCTTCCGTAGATCGGAGCTGGTCGGTCTGGAGTTGGATGAGATCCAGATGCGCCAGGGGCACTGGGCAGTGGTAGACCTGATCGGCAAGGGCGGCCACATCCGCACCGTGCCCATTCCACAATGGGTCAAAGCGGCACTCGATCAGTGGATGGTCGCCGCCGGGGTTAGGGAAGGACGGATCTTTCGAGCCGTCGCCAAGACAGGAAAGGTGTGGGGGAAAGGCATCTCACAGAATGTCGTGTGGTACGTGGTGAAGAGTTGCTGCGAGAGAGCGGGCTTGGAGCATATTGCACCGCATGACTTGCGAAGAACTTGTGCCAAGCTGTGCCACACGAGCGGTGGCGAGTTGGAGCAGATTCAGTTCTTGCTCGGGCATGCATCGGTGCAGACCACGGAACGCTATCTCGGCTGCAAACAGAATCTCGGACATCCGGTGAATGATCTTTTTGACCTCAGAACGGACGGGCGGCCGCATGAACACGATGGTGAATCTGCCACAGCGAAATCTGCCTACCCTGTAGAAAAGGCATCTGGGCGAGGGGTAGAATGGCGCCACGGAGGATCGGACCATGAACAGCCCGTCTGCGACTCAACAAAGCTATCCCCACCAGAACGATCCGGTTTGGTCGAGGTCAGAAAAGGCCCTTGCGCGCAAAGCCTTCGACGCTGCCTTGGGGCGAGAGCTTCACGAGGTTATTCAGGAAGCAAAGAAGATGGCCAACCAGATCAAGCAGTCGTCGGATCTGTGGGACTTTGAACATTACCTGACGGAACGCCGTAAAGAGATCAATCGCAAGTACGACTTTCGCGGTTCGCGACTCGTAGATGTGTTGGGGAGACTCTTGTACGAAAATCGACTCGGCGAGGAAGATCTACGCGGATTGCGGGAAGAGAAGATGAAATCGATCCGTTCTTTCTCCCAGTTTCTCAGAGACGAGGCAGCCTGATCTTGCATTCTGAGTGCTAACGCCTGATTTCGCCAGTTGACGTGATCCATACCGCTTTCAATGCTGGCTTTTGCTGTCGCTGGGAAGTGTATAAATAGCCAAGAGACTATCTGAAAACATGGCGAGGGACGTGCTATCTGGTGAGATATCCAAGAAATGTTCATGGATATTCCACGGCGTCCAAGGGGAAGTTCCCTTCAGTTTAAGTGAGAAGATGGCGCGGCGATCCTTGATGCTGTAGACAAGCGCCCGATCATTTGATCCAAAAGGGTACATGTCGAGCGGTTCGCTGGTCAGACCCCTGAGTCGGCCTTCAATTACTGCGAATCTTTGCTCCCCAGCGGAGGTTACGGGCGGCAAGACATAGTGTCCCTTGGGCAATGTGATTTGGAACAGCACATCACCCGAGACGTTGGCTACGGTGGTGACGCCTCGTTCAATTGCCAACACGTCGTCGTCACCGACGAACCAGACTGGAATACGCTGCCGCTCGTCCATTCGGCTATCTAAGCCAGTTATCCGAATTGGATGCCAATCCTCACCGAATCGACGGAGACATAAGTCCGTGGGCACACCGCAGTAGCCGACCAGCCAGTGGTCCGAAAACGCCGCTGTTCCCTTAGAAATGGCTCCCCGTCCCTGCTCCTCCGTCCAGTCAGATAGAACCGCGAAGGTCTGCACATTCAGCAGTTCCAGATGACGGCTGTGCTCCGCAGGTATAGAAAGGAGGAGAGTGTTTTTGCTCGGCGAGAGTTGCGGACGCAGATTCCCGCAAGTTCCATGATTCGGTAGTTCTTGTTCCCGGACTATGTCGAGGCTAACGGAAAGGAGACGAAGGGAGTTGCCGCTACAGATCAAAACTCTCCCATTAGGAAGCCCGAACAAATGCGCAGCCGGATAGTAAGGCGCTGACCAGTCCCTTTGACTCTGTTTCAGTCCTGTCTTGGCATCGAGGATAACAGCGTGCAGGCGGGCCGGTTCTCCAACCTTCGGAGCATTTCGCTTGTTTTCCGGGGTCGTATCCGGGGTCACCCAAGCGATAGCCACATGGTCGTTGTCTACAAAGTTCACAGCGAGGCGCAACGGTCTCACACTCTTACGAGGGAATCCCTTGTATCCGAACTGCTGCACATCAACTTTCCAGAGGGGATGACCTTCCGCGGAAGTTTGTTCCGGCTCCTGTGCCCGTGGTCGGACGCAACAAACGAACGCGACCGCCACCAAGACCATCACTGTTTGTCGAAGGCATCGCATTCTCGCAACCTTTTCTATCCAAACACGGGCGCATTAGCAATGCACAGCAGGTAAATCGTATCTCATCAGCTAACCTATTGAATCCAGCATACTTTCAGCCACGAATCAACTACAGGGGGGAAGTCGAGCAGTCCTAATTGGCGTAATATCCCCATTACACTCATTGACCTTTGTCCAGGGCAAAGACCTGAGCCGGGGGTTTTGAGTGTAATCGCTTGGTTTCGTAAGCCATCAACGCTGGAGGGACGATTTCGACAAACCCGCTGAACTTTAAGCATGCTGCCTCCGTAGCACAAAGAGTTGAAAGGAGGAACAGATGCAATGACACCAGAGAATCTGAAAGCTCGAAGCCTGTTTGCGGTAATGGCCATAATCATTGCTGCAATTGGTGCAGCTCTTCCGATGGGGAAAGGCTTTGCAGGTCCGGCTGACAACCAAAAGGCCACAGCATTTGCAGAGCAAATCGTCGAAGTTCAGGCGAAAGATGACATCGTTGATTCAGGAGCGCTTTTCGCTCCGCCGAAGGATGTAGCCAAGTCCCTCGCGGTAATTTGGATCCACGGATGGGGAGTGAATTTCTATTCTCCGACTTACGTTGTGATTAGCAGAGCCCTGGCAAAACGCGGTTATACGACTATCACGGGCAACACGCGGATGCATGATCTTGGAAACGTGGAAGCGTGGCGTGGTGAAAAGCGGATCCGCGGCGGCGGCTATTGGGGAGTGGCCAGCGAACAGGGGAGGGACCTAGCTGCATGGATCGACTTCGCCGAAGCGTTGGGATTCAAGAAGGTTGTACTGGTCGGCCACAGCGCCGGGGCAACCGCAGTTCAAACCTATCAGGCACAAACCCAAGACACTCGGGTTGCAGGAGTGGTACTTGCTTCGGGAAACGTGCGTCCTGACACCAGAGTTCCACCTCCGGAATTTATGGCACAGGCGAAAAGGATGATCGCTGATGGTCGACCCGACGACCTCGTGCAAGGCCCCTTTGTCAGCGCCGCTACTTTCATAGACATCGTCGACACTCCTCCGGAGTTCAAAGATTTCTTTGGCATCCAGATACCGAATCCCGGCGTCACCCGCATTCGCTGTCCACTTCTCGTCTTTTTCGGGACGAACGAAGATGTAGGAAACGAGGAGGATCTAGAGACTCTTAAATCCTCAGTCAAGCGTCAACGCACCGGCCCCAGTAGCGTAAACACAGTCATGATTCAAGGCGCCGATCACATGTATGCCGGACAAGAGGATCGGGTCGCGGAGGTCATTGCTCGTTGGGCCGACACGCTGTTGCCAGCAGACAAGGGGAAAAGCAACACCCCGTAAACGAAGCCGCCGGTCAACTGATAAATCTCCATTACACTCATTGATCGCTGGTCGTCACCCAAGAAGGCAGGACGCGGCCCGAGGCTCCCACGTTACATACGTACGTAACGTGGGAGCCTCGGAAACGAGCAGTTCACGAGTTTCGACGCAAGTATTCCGTTCTGGCTCTTCCTCTTTCGGTCAATCGGTAGGCCAACTGACCTCGTCTGGAGTTTGGATGTCGGTGGAGCAAGCCCTGGGCTCGAAGTCGTCCCAGATAGCTGTATAACGACCGGCGATCTGGGACTTGCCTAAGCTTATTTAGAACATCGTCCGGCCTAAGAAAACGGGTGCTTTGCGCGAAGATCATTAAAACTTGCAATTTAGTCATTTTTAAGAGCGCAACAAGTTATGTAGTGGCTTTCCAAGAGTCAGCACATGCTAGTGTATGATGACTCGAAATGAAGTAATACTTAGACAAAAGCAAGAGAAAAGGAAGTCGTAAACAAGAGGCTGACAGCGATCACGGTCTTCGGATTCCTTTGGCTATGGGGTGCAGTCACAGGGCTCGCGTTCCATCAGTAGTTTCTTTCAGGCGTAAATCCCAAGACAATTCCCGAGTACCACAGTTCCGGCATGCTCCGTCGAGTGCCGGTCCATGGTAGCCACATAAGCACTCAATGTAATATTCGCGGCGAACAATGACATGCCTGACTCTGCTTCTCTCTTCCGCACAGATTTCTCGGGACCGGCGGGGCGTCACGAAGCCTTGCCCTCCAAGAGAATCAGACAGGAAATGAATCTGTGATGCAGACCTGGTGCGGGGGAATTTTGGATCACGCACGATCTTCAGGACGAGCTCTGAGAAAGGAACAACGCTCCCTGAAATGCCCGGCGCATCTTCGTGGACGGCTCTAGCGATCTCTTCGGGAGATTGCGCGGCCAAGAGTCGCGGACCCAGCTTCGGCCAGAACTGGAGCAAAACGACGCGGTAGTGGTCGGCTTGCCCAAGCAGAAACGAACGATCTATGTTCGGGGGCCTGCCTCTCCGTCTCTTTTCCTTTGATTTCCCAGAAGATTTGTTTTGAGCCATGTAAATTCTTCCTTTCTCGGATTTACCGGGATTTCTCATGCTCCGGAATCACCATTATACGGAGATATAGAATAATAATCCACTATTTCTACGGATCAGCTCCTGCAGAAATCTAAGTAAATCACTATGTAACAGGTATTTAGTTGATATCACAGTTGCCAGACAGAATGCGGTATGCCACTATTTATACGGATATATGAACATCATTCCCAAAAAGACGCAGTGGTTCCCATGCCCTGTCTGCCTGAAGCCGCTCGATGTCCGGATGAGCAAACGAACCAAACCCTACGTCATCTGCTCGCCTTGCGGGGTGCAGATGTTTGTCCGCGAGCGGGCCGGAATCGAGGCTTTTGGAAGGCTGGTAGAGCAAGGACTGAAAGCAGACGTGTTAACGAGAATCGGTCAACTGGAGCAACGGTACCGGCTGAACTGCCCCGAATGCAAAAAGTCATTTTGGGCCAGTCCCGAATTGCTGGGAAGGAATTGGTTCAACAGCAAAGTGTCAGGCTACCGCTGTCCGGAGAAGGATTGTCGGGGAGTCGTCCCGATCGAAGAGCAGTCTGAAACGCCGATTGAACCGCTGTCTAATGGAGAGCTGACCAAACCAGCAAAAGACCGTTAGTCGGAAGTTGTCATCAGTTTCCGAGCTTATGTCGATCAAGTCCAAGTCGAAGGCGGTTCCTGGCGCTAAGGAGCCTCCGTTTCCAAGTGCCACGGCAGAAACTGTGAGCGGACCTGTAGGTTCTCAAGAACAGCGCATCGAACAGATGTACCAGTTGGCCGATATCTTCGCCTCCATCTTTGGAAGCATCAAAGACGAGCACGAACATGCCATTGCCACCACGCGGGATGCGGCCTAATATCTACAGCCATGAATATCGCCAAGAATAACCACCAGAGATCAGAAGCCGTGATGTATTTGCGTGTCAGCACGCCGGAACAGGCTGACCCATTAAACCTCAAGAATCAGGAGGACGGCTGCCGAAGACTGGCGACCCAGCGCGGCATTGCCGTCGCCGAGGTCATTCTTGGGCCGGGCGAGTCTGGCCGCACGGCGGACAGGCCCTCCTTTGTCCGGTTGCTTTCCTACTGCAAGGCACACCACAAGAGAATCGGCTATGTCATAGTCGAGTCGTTGAGCCGTTTTGCTCGCAACGTCGCGGATCAGGGCGCTGCAATCGCTGAACTACGAGAGAATGGCATAGCTCTGCTTTCCGTTGCCGAACCCAACGTTGACAACACAGCGGCGGGTCGCATGGCGGCGGGCGTTCACGGCGTCTTCAATCAATATTTCTCCGACGCGCTTTCGGAGAAAATGAAAGATCGCTCGGCTGCTAGTGTTCGGGCAGGCCGTTGGCCCTGGGCCGCACCTCTCGGTTACGTCAACGACCTGAAGCTTGGCAACGGCGCGAACATCAAGCCTGACCCTGCTTCCGCGGCACTCGTGCGCGAAGCCTTCGAGTTATATGCCACTGGCGACTACACGAAGATTCAGGTCTTAAGAATCATCAGTGACAAGGGGTTGAAGACGAAGCAAGGACAGAAGCTGACGGCCCAAACGTTTGACGCGATGTTGTGTAAACCCATCTATGCAGGCTGGGTTTACTCGTCAAGTGTGCCTGAGCCGGTGAAGGGCTTGCACGCCCCAATTGTGAGTCAAGAACTATTCGACGCCGTGCAGCGGGTACTGTCTGGTCGCAAGCTGTCGAGCGCGCCGAAGCGGAAGCAAAACCCGGCATTCCCGTTGAAGCACTTTGTGAAATGTGGCGTCTGCGGAACTCCCCTCACTGGTGGAATGAACAAGGGTAAGCTGAAGCACTACCCGAACTACTGGTGTCGCAACTCTGACTGCAGAGCGGTCAGAGTATCGAAACTCGTGCTCGAATCTGAATTTGTCGAGTATCTCGGGACCTTGCGACCAGACGCCGCAACCGCTGCCCAGTTCCCTGCTGTTGCAGCCGAGGTCTGGGCGCGGAGGCAAGGCGATTCAAGCATGATGACCAGAGAGCTCACCTCTCGCTTGGAGGAATACAGGAAGCTGAAGGCAGAACTTCTGCGGGCCAGGCTCCGAGGCGAAGTGAGCCAGGCCGACTACGTTCAAGCCAACGCGGACTTTGATGATGAGATAGAGGGCATCGCGCAACAGATACACACTCTGCGCTCGCAGCGTGGAACACTTGATGCTTTCCTGTCCTTCTCGAAGTTGATGCTGCTGGATGTTGCAAGCGCTTGGCAGCAAGCGAATGCTGAGCAGAGGCAGCGTGTTCAAAATTCTCTCTTTCGAGAAGGTGTGACGTACCACCGAGAGCAGAAGTTTTTGAACACCGCTAACCCAACGTTATTTCAACAACTAAGTGCGCTCACTCATCCCGAAAGAGTGGTTGGCGTCCCCGACGGGATTTGAACCCGTGTTACCGCCGTGAAAGGGCGATGTCCTAGGCCAGGCTAGACGACGGGGACGGATGTGAGGCGGGGTGCTCGAGGCACCTGTTGATCGTAACAAGCCTTTCGCAACCCTGTCAAAACGAGGAGTTGCTCCCTTTTCCTGCAATCGCCAGACAATTTAGAATAATGGTGACCGCAGGTGACGCTCACCACAATTCGAGGCGATTGTGTCCGATCCACTTTATCTCAGTCTTTGGTTCTCCGATTTTTCCGGCCCGGAGATGTTGCCGCACGCCTTCGCGGTGTTGCAGCAGTTTCCTTTCTCGGCGCAGCGTCCGGGGATCACTTACTTTGCTCTTCATCCTATTTCGTGGGACGAGGCAACGGTGCTGGAACGACGGTTTCCCTCGGGAATCGACCCCGGGCAGGCGGCGCTGATCGCCGCCGAGCAGGTCCACGACGATTACGCTTACGTCTTCGAAGCTCATTGGGACTTGTGGACACCCGATGCGTCGAACGAGAACTGGGTGCTCGAACCCGCAATGGTGAAGTTCATCGTCCAGGGAGAAGAATTTGACGAAGGGGCTTATCAGCAGACGGGACACATCCAGGTGGATTTTGGTCCGGATTCATATTTTCTCCAGCCCGAGACTTCACTCACCGACCAGACTCGCGCCAAGATTCGTGACAATGTCGCGAAACTGGTGGAATTCTCGGTGAATGTAGAGAAAAACACTGGCACCAGTTCGCGGCTGCTCTGGTCGGATTCGGAAGAGAGCCTGGCGCAGAAGTTAATCGCACGCCTGCAGAAAGTGCAGTAATTCGCGGGCGGGGGACGCGCAAAACGCTCGCGCGCCTCCCGCACCCACTAGGTTAACTGGTCTTATTTCGTTCTCCCACCCTCAACCTTCAGTGTATCCGACGCTCCGGCTTGCGCCGCTGCCAAACGCGCCGTCAGTACCCGGAACGGGGAGCATGACACGTAGTCCATGCCCACCTGATGGCAGAACTTGACCGACTCCGGCTCGCCGCCGTGCTCGCCGCAGATCCCGATCTCCAAGTCCGGTCGCGTCCTTCGCCCCCGCTCGATCCCGATCTTCACCAGTTCACCCACACCCACCTGGTCGATCGCGGCAAACGGATCCTGCTTCAGAATCCCTTCCTGCAGATACGCCGTCAGGATTTTATTCACGTCGTCACGTGAGAAACCAAAGGCGGTCTGCGTCAGGTCATTAGTGCCAAATGAGAAAAACTGCGCCTCTTTGGCGATCTCGTCCGCGACCAAACAGGCGCGAGGCAACTCGATCATCGTGCCCACGTGGTAGTCCACGCGCTTTCCCTTCTCCTTGAATACGTCCTCAGCTACGCGCTTCACTATCGCTCCCTGGTTCTCCATCTCCTTTACCGTTGCGATCAGCGGAATCATCACCTCCGCGTGAGTCTTGATGCCTTCCTTTTCCACGGCGACGGCCGCTTCGATAATGGCCCGCACCTGCATCTCAGTAATCTCGGGATAGGTTATCCCCAAGCGGCATCCGCGAAGCCCTAGCATGGGATTGAACTCGTGCAACTCTTCTACACGTGCTAACAGACTGCGAAGAACTTCCTTCAGATCGCTGGCTCTTTTCACGCCGTAATCCTTGTACTCCGCGATCAGCACCTTCTTCCGTTTCGCAGTCGCACGCGGAAGCGTGGCAATATCCACCATCAACTTCTCCCGTTTGGGCAAAAACTCGTGTAACGGAGGGTCGAGCAAACGAATCGTCACCGGCAGCCCCTCCATGGCTTTGAAGAGACCCTCGAAGTCTTTCCTTTGATAGGGAAGCAGCTTCTTGAGCGCCTTGCGACGGTCCTTCTCGTTGTCAGCAAGTATCATGGCACGCATGTGCGGGATGCGATCCGGAGCAAAAAACATGTGCTCGGTTCGGCACAGGCCAATGCCCTCGGCGCCGAACTCGCGCGCTTTCTTCGCGTCGCGTGGGATATCAGCATTGGCTCGCACTTCGATCTTTCGGAAGGGCTCCGCCCAGCTCATGAACTTGTCGAGCTTCGCCAAATTCTCCGGGTCCGGCGGAAGCAGCTTTCTCTTGCCTCTCAACACGCTGCCGGCCGTACCGTCGAGCGTGATCCAGTCTCCCTCCTTGAATACCTGCCCTCGCGCCCGCATCTGGCGCGCTCTTTCGTCAACTACGATCTCTCCGGCACCCGCAACGCACGTTTTGCCCATGCCACGAGTGACGACCGCCGCGTGACTGGTCGCCCCACCCTGCGACGTCAGAATGCCAATCGCAACTTCCATACCGTGTATGTCTTCCGGAGTGGTTTCGGCGCGAACCAGGATCACCGGGTTCTTCTCCGCACCATGTCCGGCTTTCTCAACCGCATCGTCGGCCGTAAAAACGATTTGCCCCGCGACCGCTCCCGGGGAGGCTGCGATTCCCTTCGTGGTCAGCACGTCTTCGGGCCGAACGTCTTTGTCGTCCAACCGGGACACAAAGAAATCTACGACTTGATTGGGATCGAGACGGAAGATCGCTTCATCTTTGCTGATGAGTCCCTCGCTCACCATATCGATAGCCACCTGCACCGCGGCAAGACCAGTCCGCTTGCCGTTCCGCGTCTGCAGCATGTAGAGCTTGCCATCCTGAATGGTGAACTCGAAATCCTGCATGTCTTTGTAATGTTTCTCAAGCCGTGTCGTGATGTCGCGCAACTGGTCGTAGACATGAGGCATGATCTTGTGCAGCTCGGATATATGCACTGGGGTGCGAACGCCTGAGACCACATCCTCGCCCTGCGCGTTCATCAGAAATTCGCCGTAGAACTCCTTTGCGCCTGTCGCGGGATTGCGTGTAAAGCCCACACCTGTGCCACTGGTATCGCCGAGGTTGCCGTACACCATCGCCTGCACATTGACCGCGGTCCCCAGCATGTCATCGATATTGTTGATGCGGCGGTAATGCTTAGCACGGTCGTTCTGCCAGGAGCGGAACACGGCGTCCCGCGCCATCACCAACTGCTCGTGTGGATCCTGCGGAAAGTCTTGCCTGGCGTGCTTCTTGACAACTTTCTTGTACTCCTCAATCACTTCATTCAGCGCCTTGGCGTCAAGATCGGTGTCGAGCTTGGCCTTTTTCTTCTTTTTCTTCGCATCGAATACTTCATCGAATGCGTGCTTCGGAATCTCCAGCACGACGTTGCCGAACATCTGGATCAGCCGGCGGTAGGAATCCGCAGCGAACCGCGGATTGTTGCTGCGTTTGACCAGCGCCTCCACACTTTTGTCGTTCAAGCCGAGATTCAGGATCGTATCCATCATGCCCGGCATCGAAAACTTCGCCCCCGAGCGCACGCTCACCAGCAGCGGGTTCTCGCCGGTTCCCAGCTTCTGCCCTTGCAGAGCTTCCAGTTTGGACAGCGCCTCCTCCATCTGCCGGTCGACTTCTTTGGACACGCCGCCGTTCCGCATGTACTCGCGGCAAGCCTCGGTCTGAATCGTGAATCCTGGAGGAACAGGCAACCCGGCGTTGGTCATCTCGGCCAGGCCAGCCCCTTTGCCGCCCAGATCATCTTTCATCTTGCCATTGCCGTCCGCCTTGCCGCCGCCGAAAAAGTAAACGTACTTGGTTGTGGTCTTCTTGCTTTCCTGCACTGGAGCTTCGGGAAGAGTAATTGTCGCCATAAATGATTAGTCCTTTGTGATTCGATTCTGTAGCGCCGACATCTCGCCGGCAATTCGCACGTCTAAACTTATTAGGAATTTCCGGCGGTCACGCCTTGCCTTCCGTCACGATCTCGGAAAAATCCGCAATCGTCGAAAATTCTTTCAGCAGAGTCCGAAGCAGTGCCAAGCGGTTCGCCCGTACCTTTTCATCTTCTACCATCACCATGACTTTGTCGAAGAATGCGTCAACGTGCTCTCTTGCC
>Ga0206871_10066_pt1 | contig 26691 bp, 25 predicted proteins | sample Alteio_BWOrgCont_33_FD_152627 | JGI IMG/M metagenome (GOLD analysis project Ga0206871, IMG submission 152627) | Enriched cells from forest soil in Barre Woods Harvard Forest LTER site, Petersham, Massachusetts, United States -... | ecosystem: Environmental > Terrestrial > Soil > Temperate forest >...
GCTTCGGCGAGCACTGCGGCAGCCATGCCCACGGCGGCTTGCACCAGCAGCGGCTGCAAAATGTTGGGCAAAATGTGGCGCAGCATCAGGCGGAGGTCGCCGGCGCCGAGCGAGCGCGCAGCCTGAACGAACTCGCGCTGCTTGACGGCCATCACCTGAGCGCGGACAAGACGCGCGTAATTTACCCACGCAGCAATCGCCAGCGCGAAGATGAGGTTGATCAGGCTGGGGCCGAGAAACGCGACAAACGCAACGGCAAGAAGAATTCCCGGCAGCGCAAGAAACGCGTTGGTGAGATAGAGGTTGATGACGGTGTCGAGCCATCCGCCATAAAAACCGGCCAACATACCCAGTACCAGCCCAACAGCGAGCGAAATCACGACCACAGCGAAGGCTACCGTGAGGGAGACGCGTGCGCCGTACAGTGTGCGCGAGAGGACGTCGCGGCCGAGTTCGTCGGTGCCGAACCAGTGTGCGGCGGATGGCGGCGTCAGCCTCGCTGCGAGGTCGAGTTTGGCGGGATCGTGCGGCGCGAGGAAGGGTGCAAGCACGGCGCAGAGTAAAAATACTGCCAGCAGTAACAGACCGATGAGCGCCAGCCGATGTCGCGCGAAGCCGCGCCAACTGCGGTCCTGATCGCCTGTGGGGCTCAAAAAAGACAACATAGTAATGTGACCGATAATAGCCGGTTTGGTAACGGAAGTCAGCGTGTAAGACGTTGACTTCCGTTGTCCTGCACCTACACTAAGGAGTACGAAGTCTGTGAGTGTGTTTTGTCGCGCAAGGTCGGCAGGCACTGAGGATTGGAGCGGCGATGAAGTTGAAAGGACAAACGGCAGTTGTCTGCGGCGCCGGAGGGTTTATCGCTGGGCATCTGGTTAAGTCGCTGCAGGCCAACGGCGTGAAGGTGGTGCGCGCGGTGGACGTAAAGCCACTCGACGACTGGTACCAGCAGACGGAGAACGTCGAGAATCTATCGCTCGATCTGAAGGATCGCGCGAATTGCGAGCAAGCAGTTGAAGGCGTCGATCTGGTCTATCAACTTGCCGCAGATATGGGCGGCATGGGCTTTATCGAAAACAATAAAGCGCTGTGCATGTTGAGCGTGTTGACCAATACGCACATGCTGCAAGCTGCGCAAAAGCAGGGTGTGAAGCGCTTTTTCTATTCGTCTTCGGCGTGCGTGTACAACGGCGACAAGCAGGTCAACGAGGACGTTATCCCGCTGAAGGAAAGCGATGCGTACCCAGCGATGCCGGAAGACGGCTACGGCTGGGAAAAGCTTTTCAGCGAACGCATGTGCCGGCACTTCGAAGAAGATTTTGGCCTGGTGTGCCGTGTGGCGCGCTTCCACAATGTTTATGGGCCGGACGGCACATGGAATGGCGGCCGCGAGAAGGCTCCGGCGGCGATTTGCCGCAAGGTGATTGAGGCCAAACTCTCCGGCAAGCACGAGATTTCCATTTGGGGCGATGGCAAGCAGACACGCAGCTTTATGTACATCGATGATTGCCTGAAGGGTACACAGATGATCATGGAAAGCGACATCGACGAACCCATCAACCTGGGATCGAGCGAGCTTGTGACGATCAACCATCTGGTGGATATGGTGGAAATCGAAGGCTTTACCCTAACTCTGTCAACTGCTTCGGCTTTCCAAGCCTGCCATGCCACTACCCAGGTGGCTCACATGCGCAAAACCAGCCCGCTGCAGCAGGCTGGCCGCCGCGCTGGAGCGGTAACCACTGCCGCAGACCGCTATGACCTCCTGCTCGGGGCTGAGGGCTTGAAGCGCTGCTGGCAACTCGCCCAGAGGGATTCCCTGCGTGCCGGCGATGCTGCCATGAGCCCGCTCAGCCGCGTTGCGCACGTCCAGAATTACAGCTCCGGTCGCTAGTTCTATATCAGCAGCAGTAGCCTGCTTGGTCTGGGCGGTGCTATGGCCTGCGGCGATCCACGCAGCCATTCCTCCTCGCAGATATCCGGCAATACGATCCAGCCCGACGCGCGCCAGCGCCGTCCGAGCTTCACGGCAATCTTCTTCTGTCTCGCCGACAAAGATTATGTCTGTCTCCGGTGGCAGAAGCCAGCCAGTCCACATTGCAATGTTTCCGCCGAGGCCGATGTTTAGTGCGCCGGGTATATGGGCTTCGCCAAAAGCCTCTGGCCTTCTCAGGTCTATAACCGTGGCAGAAGTGTCCGACACTTCTGCCACGAGCGTCTTCATCTCCGGCAGCGACTCAAACGCGACCGCACCCACCGAGTTCAATTCCTTCATGCGCGGGTAGTACGACGGCATCTCCGGCGAAGCATCAAGAATTCTGCATACGAACTCTTGCTCTCCATAGCCGAAGTAAGGATTCGTCGCGCGCTCGTCGCCCAGTGTGCTCTCCGGCCGATCACTCATCCCCGCACCACACAGCGATCCCGCGCCATGCCCTGGATAAACTCGTAACGCATCCGGTAGTCCAGCAATCCGCTCACTCACGCTGCGATAAAGTTCTGCCGCTAATCGCGTGCTTTCAGCTTCGCCCAGAAGATCAGGCCGTCCTAATGCCCCAACGAAAAGAAAATCGCCTGTGAAGATCGCGATTGGCTCGCTGCTTCCTTGCTCGTACAACACAAATGACAGATGCTCAGGCGTATGCCCCGGCGTGTGCAGCGCCTTCAGCTGCATCTTGCCCACCTGAATGACATCACCATCGCGCAAACCACGATGCGGCATCGAGTACTGAAAGCGCTCGCCGCCATCATGCGCACTCACCGCCAACTCAGTGCCGGTACGTTCAGCCAAAGCTTTCGCCCCAGATGCGTAGTCAGCATGGATGTGCGTCTCCACAACGTGCGTGATCTTCCAACCCTTGGCCGCCGCTGCATCGAGATAGCGCGTGATGTCACGCATCGGGTCAATCACGATAGCCTCACCCGAGTCCTCAACCATGTAGGAGAACTGCGCCAGTCCCGGTACTTCAAACCGTTCGATCGTCATTGCTTCCCTTTACAACAGCGTCTCGGTCGCGCCTTCCGCAATTCTCACCAAAAGCAACTCTACATCTTCACCGGCTGCTGCACGCAGACGCGTCTCTGCTTCCAGCAGCGTTGTTCCTTCGCTGAGAAATACCAGCACCGACGGTCCCGCTCCGCTCAACGCCACACCTGCGATCTCTTTTTCGCTCGCCAGCGACAGCAGCGACTTCAGCAGCGGGCAAGCCTCTTCACGGTACGGCTGGTGCAGACGGTCCTGCATTGCCGTGCGCAATAAATCTAACCGCCCTTGCGCAAACGCAGCCACCAGCAACGCTGCTCTCTGTACATTGAACACAGCATCTTCCTTGGAATATGTCGCGGGTAAAAGCGCTCGCGCCTTCTTTGTCGAAAGACTTGTCTGCGGCAGCGCCAGCATCATCTCCCACGCTGCGTTGCCGGCAAAGGTCGCGCACTCCACGCCAGCATCGCTCTGCGCAGAAACCGTGAAGCCTCCGTACCAGCACGCAGCCACGTTATCCGGATGCCCTTCAATGCGGCTCGCCTCGGCCACCAGCTCCGTATCGCTCATCTTGAGTTCGCCAAAGTGTCGCGCCAGAGCAACGCCTGCCAACAGAGCCGCCGCACTCGATCCACAACCCATACCCAGCGGAATCTCGTTGTGGATCGTCAACCGCAGCGCCTGTGCCTCAACATCCGCACGCTCGCAGACTTGCCGATAGGTGTCGAGGATGAGATTGTTTTCTAGCTGCGCACAGGATTCAGCATCGCGTCCGGTCGCAGCAATCTGGAAGACGGTCGCCGGATGCGCCTCCACTGTCAGGTGCATCGACATCGCCAGCCCGACTGCATCGAACCCCGGCCCCAGGTTCGCCGACGTTGCCGGCAGCTTCAGCCTCAACCCACGCACTGTCTTGCTCGCGCTCATGCTGTTGGTGCTTTCCTCGCCGCATCTAACATACGCAACACTGCATCTGCCTGTGCATCGAGCACAACCGGCTCGTGCCGCAGCGCTGCATGCCGAGCGAGTTCGGCCTCGCTTGCTCCGGCCATCTCCGCCGCAGTCAGCAGATCGCCGCGATGGTATTGAATGGTGTACTCGGAATCTTTCAGCGTGTGCCCGGTCAATAGCAGTACAGCTGTCTCTTCCCGGCCCACGCGTCCATTCGTCACAAGTTTTTTCAGTCCGGCCAGCGTGACCGCCGATGCAGGCTCGCAGCCAATTCCTTCGGCGCCGATCTCTGCCTTGGCCAACGCAATCTCGCGCTCGTTCACCTGCTCACACCATCCCCCGGTCGCAGCGATCATGCGCGCAGCCTTCTTCCAGCTTGCAGGATTGCCAATGCGAATCGCGCTTGCACGCGTATCTGCAACCACAGGCTCAAGCTGGCCTTCGCCGCCCTTCTGCAGCCAGCGATAAAGCGGGTTCGCACCCTCAGCCTGAATCACGCTCATCTTGGGTACGCGGCGGATGAAGCCAAGCTGCTTCATCTCTGCAAATCCTTTACCCAGCGCCGAAACATTGGCCAGATTGCCACCCGGCACAATTACGTGGTGCGGCACCTGCCACTCCGTCTGCTCCAGCATCTCGAACGCCGGTGTCTTCTGCCCCTCCAACCGGTACGGATTCACCGAATTCAGCAGATACACCGGAGCACGCTCGACGATTTCCGTCAGCACACGCACGCAGCCGTCAAAATCCGTACGCAGTTGCACCGTCGTCGACCCATAATCCATCGACTGCGAAAGTTTGCCCCACGCAATCTTGCCTTCAGGGATCAGCACAAGGCTGCGCAGCCCGGCGCGCGCCGCATAAGCTGCCATCGCCGCGCTGGTGTTTCCGGTAGATGCACATGCTACCCACTCAAATCCCGCAGCCACGGCAACGCTAAGCGCTGCGGTCATGCCGGTATCTTTAAAACTGCCCGTCGGATTCATACCCTGGTGCTTAGCCAGCAACCAGTTCATGCCTAGCGATTCCGCCGAGCGCGGCATCTCGTACAGTGGTGTGTTGCCCTCGCGCAGCGTCACAATGCGGTCATCGGCCACAATCGGCAGCAGGTCGCGGAAGCGCCATACGCCGCTTTGATCGATGGAAAGCGTAGACGTCCGCCGCTCCTGCCACAGGTACTTCAGCGCGCCCGCGTTGGGCCGATTAGGCTGCTTTTCGCCGTTGGGAGCGCTTTCGCTCCAGGGATATTCCACCTCAAACAGGTCCGCACACGTCCGGCAGCGGAAATTGCTTCGCGCTTCGCCGGCCTTGATGCGCTCCCCGCATCCGGTGCATCGTAGTAGATGTGTCGATACGTTCATTGTTCTCTCTAGTCTACCGTGCCGAAGGTAAGCGACTGTTTTTCACAGGCTTGGCTTCTGGGGCAATGCTGTTCGCCAACACAGTAGGGTCCGCACAAGCCACAGCCACCAGCCCCAAAGTCCTGCATGTAGCTGCCGCTGCTGACCTGCAGCCGGTGCTGCCTGCGCTCGCCGATGCCTACCAGCGCGCCACCGGCGTCAGGATCGTTGCCAGCTTCGGCTCCTCGGCCACGCTCACGCAGCAGATCACCAATGGCGACCCGCAAGACATTTTTCTCTCCGCCGATATGGCCCATCCACAGATGCTCGCGGATGCGAAGCTTACTGACGGCGCGCCGGTCTCCTACGCCACGGGCAAGCTCGTGCTGTGGGCGCGTAAAGATTCTCCCGCGCAGCCACTGTCCCTCGCCTCACTCACCAATGCTCGTGTGACGCGCATTGCCGTCGCCAATGACGCGCATGCACCCTACGGTCTTGCCGCCACGCAGGCGCTGCGCTCGCTCGGTCTCAGCGAGCAGCTAAAACCGAAGTTTGTTATCGGAGAAAACATCGCCCAGACCGCGCAGCTTGCTGAATCCGGAAACGCACAGGCCGCATTCATCTCCCTCACCATTGCCAGCTCTGAGCATTTCAAGGTGGTGGGCAACTTCGTCCCCATCGCTGCAAGCACCTATCAACCAATCCACCAGGGTGCCGTTGTGCTCCGGTCCTCATCGCAGAAGCAGCTCGCGCATGACTTCCTTCGCTGGCTCACCAGTCCAGCCGTGCAAGCCTCGTTTAAGAACTACGGGCTGGAGCCTGCCAGCTAGTTCGTCGGCCCCACGTAAACCATGTAGACACTGCCGCCAACTGCGGAGCTGACCACGAACAGGTAGCTACCCGAAAATGCCATCGACTGCGGTGACCCCAGGCTAGAAATGTAGTTTGTCTCCGTCATCAAGGCTGGAGCACTCACGTTGATTCTGTCGACTGTTTCTGTCGCATAGCACCCCATGTAGGCAGTGGTGCCACGCAGCGCAAGCGCAAGCCCACTACACGCAGACGGCATAGTCGGGTATATTGCCCCCATCATGCTCAGACTGGCCGGGTTCGATACATTGACCGACTCCAGCCCGGCTGCGTCATACATCGTCATATAGGCCACGCCACCGCTCACCGCAATCTGCTGTGGAGAATGAGGCACCACCAGCGGGAGGCCCACCAACTGCATTGTCGACTCATTCACGACCTGCACGCTGCTGGTGTTGTCCCAAGGCTGCGTTTCTGAGCCTGACGCCACATAGATATACCCGCCGGAAACCGCCAGCGCCGTGGCATCGGCATCGGCACCGGGGAGTGGACTTGCCAGCGCCACCGTAGCCGCGACTACAGGTGCAGCGGGATTACTGACATCCACCTTGATCACGCCGCCGTTTGAGGGGCCGATGTTCACGCCACTCTTGGGGAATGTCGGAATAAAAACATTGGTTCCATCTGCTGCAATGCCCGGGTAAGGCACCCCAGGAACCGCCACGGACCCCAACATGCTCAATGTTCCATTAGCTGCGACATTCAGCGTCAGCACCGAATCCGTGTCATAGCAGGCCACGGCCATGATGTTGCTCGACCCCTCCGGCACAATCACCATTCCGCTTGGCGAATTGCATGGCGTCGTATACGTACTCACCAGTACTTGGCTTCCGCTGGAGAAGTTATAGGTAATGATCTGCCCCGCCTGCTGTACGGACACGAAGTCGAAATTCCCCAGGATTGCGACTGAATTGGGTGTACCCGTTGTGGATGGCGTCACGCTGGTATAGGAGTACAGCGTTGGCTGCGTTGTAATCGATGGCGGAACCCCACACGCCGTCAACGCCATCACGGAGCACAACAATAGCCACAATGCAGCCCGCATGCAGAACCCCAAACCCTAAACAGATAGAAGAAGCTCCACCATCTTACAGTTTCGGCTTGTGAGGAATGGCTCCCACAGCAATCCGACCCAATCCACGCTATCCTTTCCCGCATGGACTTTGCAGCCCTCGGCCTCACGCTACGTCTGGCAACGCTGACGACGTTGTGCCTGCTGGTTCTGGCCACACCTCTGGCAGCTTTCATCGCGAGAGCAGATCGAATCTCTGCACGCCTTCTGCAGGCCGCTATCGCTCTGCCGCTGGTGCTTCCGCCTACCGTACTCGGCTTTTATCTGCTGGTAGCCCTCGGCCCCACAACGATGTTTGGCCGCCTGTTAATCCACATCCTCGGCCATCCACTGGCCTTCACCTTCTCAGGACTCGTGGTTGGGTCCATCGTCTTCAGTCTGCCCTTCGCTGTGCTACCCCTGGTCCTCGGCTTTCAGTCCGTTGACCCCTCATTGACCGGGACCGCCGCAGTCCTCGGAGCCTCGCCCTTCACCGTCTTCCGCCGCATCACGCTGCCGCTGGCGCGCACCAGCTTCCTCACCGCAGCCGTGCTCACCTTCGCGCACACCGTCGGCGAGTTCGGCGTCGTGCTCATGATCGGCGGCGATATCCCCGGCATCACCCGCACCATTTCCATCTCCATCTTCGACCAGGTACAGGAGCTCAACTACGCTGCCGCCAATCGCACCTCGCTGGTGCTTATCGCTGGCTCTTTCCTTGCACTTTTGGCGCTCTATGCACGCCGCTCCAGCCGGGGGGACGCCAATGCCTGAGATCATCTGGCCCCATCATGAACTTTCCGTCGAAGCCACGCTCAGTGCTCTACATTTGCAAACCAGCTTCAGTCTCCACGCTCCCTGGACAGTGATTTTCGGCCCATCTGGCAGCGGCAAAAGCTCAATCCTACGAGCAGCTTGCGCGCTCATCCCTAAAGCAACCGTTGATTTCAGACGTCGTACTTCCGATCCACCCAAGTTCACCACCGAAGATCTCCAAAACGGCACTGTACTCGGCGCTTTAGTCACCTGGCAGAGCCTCACTCAGCGACCAACCCACCTCCGCGCCTTGGCTTACGCACCGCAGCACGCTGCGCTTTTCCCGCACCTCAGTGCAGGGGATAACATCCGCTTCCCTTCGCAGGTCTGCCAGCCCCCAACGAAAGATTCTGCCTTGGTCGACGACGTGCTCGAGCTCTTCAAGCTGCACAGCCTGGCCGACCGAATGCCGACCCAGCTCTCTGGAGGTGAGCGTCGCCGCGTCGCTCTGGCCCGCGCCTTCGCCGTCCCCAACTGCCGCCTCATGCTCCTGGACGAGCCCTTCACCGGCCTCGATCGCAAACTCCGCGATGAGCTTCTTCCAAGGATGCAGGCATGGCTCGCCGAGCGCAAAATTCCAGCGCTCTCCGTTACGCATGATGTCGACGAAGCTCTTCTGCTCAATGCGGATGTCATCCGCCTCGAAGACGGCCGCGTCATAGCGCAAGGCCCTGCGCAAGAAGTTCTCGCCGTCGAACGCGAACGCCTGCTGCAGACGCTGGCCTAGCGCATCACCACCGGCTCGCGCTCCAGCCGTATGCCGAACTTCTCCCACACACCGTCGACAATCTCGCACTTCACCCGCACCATGTCGGCAAAGGTCGCTCCGCCGCGGTTCACCAGCGCCAGCGTGTGCCGCGATGAGATGCCGATAGCCCCATCACCCCAGCCCTTCACAAATCCAGCGCGCTCCAGTAACCACGCAGCTGGAAGTTTGACCCGGCCTTTACCGATTGACCAATGTGGAACTTTCTCAACCTCCACCCCGGCTGCCATCGCAACAGGAGCTAGCATCTCTACTTCCACCACCGGGTTTTTGAAGAACGAACCGGCTGTGTGATTTTCAGCGTCGCCTTCGACCAACAACATTCCTTTGCCTCGCCGGATTTCTCGCACAAGTGTCGCGACGTCACTCAAACTCGTAGTAGAGTCCGGGCCGACACGTTCCTTTAACTCCGCATACTTCAGCGTTGCAGCCCCACCCGGCCGCAAACTAAATCGCACTTGCGTCACAATAAATCTTCCCGGCTCCCCGGTATTGAAGCGGCTCTGGCGATAACGAAAGCGACACTGCTCTTTCGTCAACTCCGCAAACTCACCAGCCTCGCGGTCGAAGGCCCGCACACTCTCAATCGCCTCGGAAACCTCCTGCCCATACGCGCCCACATTCTGCACCGGAGTTCCGCCAACGCTTCCGGGAATCCCCGCCATGCACTCCACGCCCGCGAAGCCTGCATCCACCATGCGCTGCACAAAGCCGTCCCAGCTTTCACCCGCACCGACCTCAAACAGCCCTTCGCCGAGGTCCTTGATGCCGCTAATCTCCATCCGCAGCACCAGCCCGTCAAACCCCTCATCGCGCACCAGCAGGTTGCTTCCACCGCCCAGCACAAACAGTGGCAACTTGCGCTCGGCGGCCCACGCCACGGCCTGTGCAACGTCCTCTTCGCTCTTTGCAACAGCAAAAAACCTTGCTGCGCCACCCACCCCGAAGGTAGTCAGCGGAGCCAGAGCCACTTCTTCCCGAACTTTCAACTCATTCCCCTGCACGGTTTCGAGGGTACATCACCGGCCTCTCACCAGCTGGAAATTTCCTCCCTCTCGCCTGCATCCAACCCGAAGCCGTACAATCAAATAGACAAAGAATTCTGAAGGAGAACCCCGAACATGTACCCAGAGATGATGTTGACCCCCATGCGTGAAGAGTTGACCAAGGCCGGCATTTCCGAAGCCCGCACTGCCGCCGAAGTCGACGCTGCCATTGCTCAGCCCGGCACCACCATGCTCGTGGTTAACTCCATCTGCGGTTGCGCCGCCGGCAAGATGCGCCCCGGCGTCCGTCTCGCCCTACAGCACGGAGTCAAACCTGACCACGCGGTCACCGTTTTCGCTGGGCAGGATTCCGAGGCCACACAGCGCGCTCGCGGCTACTTCCAGGGCCACCCGCCTACCTCGCCCGCCATCGCCATTCTGCGCGACGGCCAGCTCATCTACCTGATGCAACGCTCAGCCATCGAAACCTCGACCGCCCCGGCCATTGCCCAGGCGCTGACCAAGGCGTTCGACACCTACTGCGCAAAATCAGCTGTCTAAGGCGTCGGGCTTTGGTCTTCTGGACCCTAAGCCCTGACCCCTAAACCCTGTTCTGGTAGCCTTGCAACATGACTTCCAAGCGCCCAACGGAGACTCCAGATACCGCATCTCTGCGCGTTGCCGTGCTCGGCGCCGGCAAGATGGGCGGAATCCTGCTGCAGGCCTTCCTCAAGAGCGGTCTCTTCCCCGCTGACCGGATTGTCGCCACCGTCGCGCATGAAGCCCGCGCCCAGTCGCTGGCCAAGCAGCTCGGCATCTCCGTCACCACGGACAACCTCACCGCAGCCAAATCCGCGGACATCCTTCTGCTCGGTGTGAAGCCTCTGCAGGTCGCCGATCTCGTTCGCGAGATAGCTCCAGCGCTTACACCGCAGAAGCTCGTTGTCTCCTTTGCCGCCTCGGTTGGAACCAGCGCCATCGAAGCTGCCGCCGGACATAAAGTTGCAGTTGTGCGCGCGATGCCCAACACGCCCGCAGCACAGGGTGCAGGTATCACTGCGCTGTGCCGTGGCAAGCACGTCAGCAATGAACAACTCGCACTCGCGCAACATCTCTTCTCAACCGTCGGCCGCACCGTCATCGTCGACGAAAAACACATGGACGCCGTCACTGGTCTCTCGGGCTCCGGCCCTGCGTTCCTGTACATCATCATCGAGGCGCTCGCCGAAGCCGGCGTCAACGTAGGTCTTCCGCGCGACATCGCTACCCTGCTCGCCGCACAGACCACCTACGGCGCTGCCAAGATGGTGCTTGAAACCGGCGCTCACCCCGCTCTGCTCAAAGACGAGGTCACCACGCCCGCCGGCTGCACCGTTGACGGCATTCTCGAGCTCGAAGAAGGCGGCCTGCGCGTCACTCTGATCAAGGCCGTCAAGCGCTCCGCCGAACGTGCCCGCGCACTCGCCAATAACTAACAACTACAATCGACGTCATGAGCCGAATCATCACCAGCATCCGCAACGGTCGCGGCCTGCCTGCGTATGCCGCCTTTGTCATCGGCTTTATGGTGCTGGTGATTTTGGAAGGCGCCGTCGTCCGTGCCACCGGCTCCGGTGCAGGTTGCGGAGCGCATTGGCCGCTCTGCAACGGCGAAATTCTGCCGCACCACCCTCGCCTCGCCACCATCATTGAATTCATCCACCGCTCGCTCACCGGAATGTGCACAACACTCGTAGCTGTGCTGATCGCATGGACATTTCTCGCCCGACCGCGTGGAGATCGTGTACGCCACGCAGCAATCGCAACGGGAATTCTGCTGATCACCGAAGGCGCACTCGGCGCTCTGCTTGTCCTCGGCCATTATGTCGAGAACAACGCATCTACGGCACGCGTCATTGTGCAGTGTGTCCACTTCACCAACACCATGCTGCTGCTTGCGGCCATGACTCTCACTTGGTGGTGGCTACGTCCGCGCGATTTGACTCCGCTGTGCCCCACCGGCCGCACCGCAGGCGTGCTTGCCTTGCTCGCAACTCTACTCACCGGAGCCACTGGCTCGGTCGCTGCTTTAGCGGACACGCTCTTTCCTTCGCCATCGCTGCACGCTGCGCTCGCGCAGGATTTCAGCGCAACTACCCCATTGCTGATTCGCATGCGTTGGATCCACCCCACCGCCGCGCTGCTCGCCTTCGCCGCGACGCTTTGGCTATTACCGCAACTCAAAGCCACGCCGCGCCGATGGCTCGCCGTGTTGCTCTTCTTACAGCTTGCACTCGGCATCGCGGACGTTCTTCTACTCGCACCGCTCAGCCTGCAGGTTCTGCATCTGCTCTTCGCCGACCTATACTGGATTGCGCTCGTCGCAGCCGGCTCCAGCTTGCTTGAACCCAGGCTTGACACGACAGCATAAGCGTTCACGGGTACCAATATGCCCATACACGACCAGTTCCTCCGCTCCATACGATTCTGGCTTGCAATCTTTCTTGCCGGACTTCTCTTCAGCGGCATCACGGCATTCCCACTGGTTCACGAAACCGCGCTGATTACGCGCATTGACGCGGCCATCCATCTGGGCGACTACCTGCCCGCACTCAATAACTGGATTCTCCATGTCTATGGTGCGCTCGTTGATGCCAGTGTTCGCTACCCCTTCCTCGCCTACGGAACAGACTGGCTCGCCTTTGGCCATCTGGTCATCGCCGCGGCTTTTCTCGGCGCGTGGAAAGACCCGGTCCGCAATCGCTGGCTGATTACCTGGGGCTTGATTGCCTGCGCCGCAGTGGTTCCATTCGCCTTTATCGCCGGCCCGGCGCGTGGTATTCCCGTGTGTTGGAGTTTGATTGATTGCAGCTTCGGCGTGCTTGGCTGCATCCCTCTGCTGATTATCCGCAGCCGGATTCGGCAGCTAGAAACTATTTGATGATGGCGTTGTAGCCGTCGCCCATCAGCCGCTGGCGCATGGCTTCGGCGTCCTTGCGATTGCCGAACGGCCCAATCTGGATGTGCACCAGCTTGTCCTGCGACTCAGTGCGCGCAACCACGGCATAGCCGCGGCCCTTGAGCGCGCCCATCAGCAGGTCGGCATCTTCCTGGTGCGATACCGCTGCCACCTGCACCACGAAACTGCCTGTCACCGCTGGAGTAGCCGTCGCAGCTGGGACGTTAGCTTGTCCTCCTGCCTGCCCGGTTGTCGGTACTGTCACGGTTGGTCCACTATGCCCCGCCGCTGCCGGGGCAAGCCGCACAATCGGAGGCGCAATGGACTGAGGCCCTGTTGCGGAAGGCGCGGCTGTATTCGCCGGTGTGGCTGCATGCGCATTCGCATTTGACGATGCCGCAGTTACAGTGCTCCCAGCCGAACCCTGCCCAGTCGCCGGCGGACTATCAGGTGCTACCACCACCGTCGGCTTGCTCCCCGCAGGAGATCCCGCCGCTGGCTTGAAATTGTTGAATGCTGGATTGGTGTTGTTCTCCGCGTCGGGGTCCGAGCTGGCCGCTGTGCTAATCTGCCGCCCGCGCATGTTATAGCCCAGGCCGAAAAACAGGCCGCACAGCAGGACCAATCCAAAGAAAATACCCAGGATCGCGCTCATACTGAGCGTTAGTTCGCGCTCTCTGCGCGGCAGACCGTCTTCATCACGCGAATAATCCATGGCAGACAAAGTTAGATGGAACGGAGATCAAAAGCTAGTGAGAACCGGCTGCTAGAACCGGAAGTAGAAACCCGCACCGGGCTCAAATGTGCTGGTGTGTTTCAAAATCGTCAGGTAATTGTCACCAAAGTCAGGCGCCAGGAAAAATGTCTGCCGGACAAAGGCGCGCAGGCCAAACTTGCCGTTCGCATATTCCTGCTGCACGCCGACAGAGTAGTAATACCCCGCGCGATATTGCTGGCGCTCGCCCTCTCCACCCCGCGGAGTCGGCTTGAACTTGATCGTCCCGCCTCCAGCGGAGACGAACGGCTGCAGCCCGAAAATTTCATGCGGCGGCGTCACCACGTAGCCCAGCATCTCTTCATCCACGTTGGTCTGCACGCCATATGGCGAGCTCACGAAGCTCGAGGTGCCCGTACCGCCATAATTTTCGGTATAGCGCGCATAGCTGTAATGGCCTTCAAAGCCAATGTACGGGCGCATAATGTAACGCACGGTGATCAGCGCCCCCAGCGTATTCGAACCCTGGGCCGAAACCGGCTGCCCCACGTTCGGCCCGGAAGCCGTAATGGGTCCTGACACCCCCGTGTTGAACTCGCCCACGCCCGCCACACCAATATCGATGCGCGCCAGCTGTTTGTCGAGTGGTGTAGTCGTAGGAGTCTGTGCGACGGCGCTCAAACTGCCCAACAAAAGGACGCCGGCAAATAAAGGCAAAGCTTTCTGGATCAAGAGGTAAAGGCTCCGGGCGCAAAACTGCGCTGTCTGCCTAGTTTACAGCTTTGTGGCCTAAACGTTTACTGCTTTGTGGCCGTATCCACTTCATCGCTTTTTCCCGTAATTTATGTAGATTTCCCGCTCGCTTTGTTGGCTCTCGCGCGTCGGGCCACTCGAGTTAGCACCGCCGTCGTCCCACCTAGCCCCACCCCGCACAGAATGCAAGCCATCCACCCTACCGGTGGCGTCACCAGCTCGCGGAATCCCACGACCAGAGCAAGCGTCGCAGCCGCAGACACAGCAACATGGCTGCCTCGCACCAAATCAATCGCCAGCAGAAAACCCGCGGTTGCCACCAGCAACAGCGCCACTGGTTGCGGATGCGCTGCCCAAAGCCGCGCGCACGCCAGCAGCGCCAGCAGAAGACCCAACGCCCCCGGAATCACCCTTCCCGGCCGGTTCAGCTCAATGTAGATCAGCAGCAGTCCCACCGTGAAAATGCCCAACGCCGCTGCAGCAGGAGAAGCCCCTGCTAGCCACATATTCACGGAATGCTCTGGCCATGCTGCAACAGCACCTGCCGCAGCGCCAGCGCTCCCGGGTTCGTCGGCTCCAATTGCAGCGCCTGAATCACGTCCCCTGTGCTCAGATTGAGCGAGTTCGCCGTGTAATCCAGCCTACCCAGCACCACCCACGCCGCCGCGTTCGGTTGCAACTGCAGAGACATGCGTGCCTCTTTCCGTGCTGCGTCAGCCTGTCCGCTCATCTCGCGAACCTGCGCCAGCCCCGCATGTGCCGCCGACGATCGCGGATCGGACGCAATGGCCAGGTTGAACTGCCCTTCAGCCTCCGGCAACAAGCCTTGCGCCAGATACTCGCGTCCCGTCTGCACATACTGGGCGGTACGGTCAGCCGCCGGCAGCGAAGCCATCCGCATCGCGCGCATCTGGTCCATCTGGAATGCCGCCTGCCGGTAGCTGCTTTCCGAATACACACGAATGATGCCCTCCACCGGCGCAAAGCTGCTGTCGGCGTTCGCCGTCAGCCGAGTACCCACCGGCACCACTCCCAGCCGCGCTCGCAGATCGTTCGCCTCATGGTCCTCGGGCTTCAGCTTAAGCGCTGCATCGGCCTGCTGTATCGCGCTCGCAGTGTCTCCACGGCGAAACAGCGCCAACGCCAGGTTGTAGTGGTAATCCTCATTGGAGGGGTCAGCCTGTGAAGCGCGTTCAAAGAGTGCAACGCCGTCTTTGCCTTGTCGGCTTAGCGCCACACCCTGATCATTCACTACCTCCGGCAATGGCAACTTCGATGCCACAAAACCGAAGGCCTGTTCCGCGCCGCCATAGTTTGCGGTATTGAACCGGGCCAACCCCAAATAGAAATTTGCTTCCAGCGCCACGCGGTCCGCCGGAGGCACCTTCGCTAATGTCGCTGCGGCTGCGGCATAGTCGTGCTGCGTATATTGCTCTTTGCCCAGCGCCAGCAGCGCTGCCGCATAATCCGGCGCCAGTGCGACGGCTGCCTTCAAGCGCTGCAAACGTTCTTCGGCAGTCGCAGCGTTGTCTCCGCGAATATAGTCTTCGAAAGCCGGAAGCGGAACTCCTCCCGGAGCCGCGAGAAATGTCTGCTCCGCAATGTTGAATTGCGGGTCCATCAAGCGCGCCAGCTTCCACGCAATCGCGTTCTGTGTATCGAAAAGATGGTTCAGGTTGCCACCATCCTGCACAGGAGCTGAAAGCGTAAGGTCATCCACAGACAACACCTGTGCCTGGATGCTGATGCTTTCCGTAGCCGTCGCATCCGCCGACGTCGAACTATCCGGCGCCGCAGATGCCCCCGCAAGCTGCGTCACGTTGAAGCTGCCAATGATGACAAAATTAGCATCCAGTTGCTGCGCAATTTTGATCGCCGTCGCACGCGAAGGTTTGAAGCCCTCCGGCAGGCCCAGGTGAACATACGCAAAGGTGCGGTCATCGCGTGAGAGCGTCAGAAATCCCACCGAAGTCAGCCGCTTGTCCAGCGTGTCAGGGAACGAGTCCCCAATCCAGTTCAGCGAAGGGTTCCCTGACCGGTTCTCAAACGGAAGCACCAGCACCACGCGCCCGCCGGTCTCCTGAGCCTGCACCGCTGCACCTGCCAACAGGCCCAACCCACTCAACACCACGGCTAACAGCTTCAGCGCAACCCGCATACAGAAGATTATAGGCGGTCAAAGCAGACTCATTCCGCACACGCCCCGGAGCAAATTCTTCAAGAAAAATCGGGCGCAGACTTCGCAATCGGAGTCTGCGCCCGTTGAGGCACGCCATGCATCCGTGTTTACTGCTGCGATAGCGCAAGCACCAGCTGATCAATATCCGGAGTTCCTAATCCTGTGTTCAGATCGAATCCGGGCGTCGCAGGATAGAGTCCGTTCGTGCCAATGATGATGTCGTGGAATCCGGCCTTCGGATAGTAAGGCGTCAGGTTCGTTGTACCGATGCCGTTATAGAGCGAGTACAGCGCCGGCCCAGCGAACCCAATTGTCGGGTTGGCCTGCAACACACGCGCCCATGTACCCAGCATCATCGGAGACGACAGGCTGGTTCCACCCACACCCTCCGCTGCCCCACTCACCACGACATTCGCTCCAGATTCAGGATCGGCAACATAGGCGACATCCGGCACCGCCTTTGCATCGTCCTCCGCCGAAACCAGGAATGCCGGCTGCTGCCAGAAACCCGAAGCTTCAAACTGGCTCAGCCCGCCGCCGCCTGAATACCAGCTCACCTCGGTGTTGTAGGTATACGTGCTCCCATACTGCGTCTGCGCCACGGAATTGGTCAGCAGCGTCGTTCCGCCTACGCCGATTACATACATACTCGCCGCTGGATACTGCACCAACGGAGCTCCTGCCGGAACGCCGTTCGCGCCTGCGGGCCCTGCCGGGCAGAACGAACCGGTATCGCCAGACGACGCGAAGAATGTCTGTCCCTGCGCCGCAGCTTCCGCAAACGTCTCATCGTCAACCAGCATTGACCCATCGATGTACGGGAACACTTCGCACTCGCCCAGCGACGCACTGGCAGCCTGCGCAAGGTCGTCCGTCACCACGCGTGAGAATGCCAGTGCTAGGTCAGAGTCCGTCAGTGACGTTGCATCGTACATGTACAGCATCTTCACCGCACCGGCTATTCCGGTTGAATACTGCGAGTCCATATCGAACTCGTCTGCCCCGGAAGTATCCGTACTCGCCAGCCCTACCGGCACAATCGTGTAGGGCACCGGCACCGTACCAAACATCTGTTCCGCCGTGCGCAGATCCTGCATCACCTGCGTCAGATTGCCTTCCGCGATAATCGCGATGCTTACATTCGAAGCAGCCTGCGCCGCAGTCCCGTCGTAAATCTGCAGGAAATCCTTCGGCTCATAGCTGATGGCATAATTCGGAACCGACGGCGTACTGGCGCCAACTTTCATGCGACCAATCGAGTTCAGCCCCAGCACTGCGCCCACAATGGAGCCGAGCGAAGCCGGCACCTGCGGTGCAGACAAATTGCCGAAAACCACGTTACCGAACTGGTTGTAGCTCTCAAATCCCGTCTTGAAAGCTGCAGACGCGGTCGCGATAGTGCCATCCGCGCTCACAATCAGGTTGTTTGGCGACACCTGCACATTGCTGAACCCGGCGCTCTCCAAAAACGAAACCACTTGCTGCACCTGTGCGTCGTTCGGTGCATACGCTGCTTTGAACTGCGCCGGCGTCAGGCGCTGCCCATAAAGTGGGCTGCCCTTCGTCGTAATGTTCTTGATGTAAGCATTGAGCGCGTTCTTGTTCTGAATCAACAATCCCATGCGAACCGTGATCGGTGTTGAGATCGGTGTCTGCCCGATGTCGCCGGCGGAAGCAAGTTGGGACAGGGATATGCCCTGTGTAGCTGTGGTCACTGTCGGCACGCCGAGGACCTGTGCGAATGAAGGGAGAGAGAAAAGTGATGCGGCGGCAAGAATCGTCGTCGAGATGCGGCTGCAAGTCTTCATTTGTTGCCCCAACTTTCTCGAACAAAGTGCGGCCCACAAAGAGAATCTGCGTCAGCGCAGAAATCGCATTTCGGTTGCGTTGAGAAATTCCGTGGGCCCATGTAACGAACGTGGGATGAGCCCTGTCGGGAAAGATGTTGCCTGTTGTCGTGCACAATGCGGCACATGCTGCCAAATATTTTGGCGCACCTAAATTCGCTGTTTAGAAATATTTCTTCGGCAGGCAACGGTGATAACGCAAACTCTCATCTACGCATGCTGCAACATGTTAACGTTAGCGCCGCCCGAAGACTTCTCCCATGCGTCGCACCTGCGCTCCCACACCACGCAGCTTCTCCTCCATCCGCTCATAGCCACGGTCCATGTGGTAAACGCGGTCCAGAATGCTTTCGCCATCCGCCACCAGTGCACCCAGCACCAGCGCCGCACTCGCGCGCAGGTCTGAGCACATCACTGCCGCCGACTGTAGCTTCGTCTTTCCACGAACCGTCGCCGACCGCCCCGACACAGAGATATTCGCACCCATGCGGTTCAGTTCGCTCACATGCATAAAGCGGTTCTCGAAGATATTTTCCGTCACCGTCGAAGTCCCCTCCGCCTGTGTCAGCAGCGCCATAAACTGCGCCTGCATGTCTGTCGGGAAACCTGGGTACTCTTCCGTCGTAATGTCCACGGCCTGCAGTGACCCGCCCGAATGCACGCGCACATGCTCCTTGCCGATATCCAGCTTTACGCCGCATTGCTCCAGCTTGCCCAGCAGCGCACCAAGATGTTCAGGATTACAGCCGTCCACATTCAGGTCACCACCCGTAATTGCACCCGCAATCAAAAACGTTCCCGCTTCAATACGGTCAGGATTAATGCGGTGCCGCGCTCCGTGCAGCTTGGCTACGCCCTTCACACGAATCTCTGAACTTCCTGCGCCCTCAATATTTGCTCCCATTGCATTCAGCAGAGCAGCAAGATCGGTAACCTCCGGCTCACGAGCGCAATTCTCAAATAGAGTTTCGCCCTCGGCCAGAACCGCAGCCATCAGCAGGTCTTCCGTCCCGGTCACTGTAATTTTGTCAAAGACAATATGCGCGCCCTTCAGACGATCCGCACGCGCCTCGAGATAACCGTGCTCCTGCGTGATCGTCGCGCCCATCGCTTCGAGCCCCTTGATGTGCAGATCGATAGGCCGGCCGCCAATCGCGCATCCTCCGGGCATGGCTACGCGCGCCATGCCGGTACGCGCTATCAGTGGCCCCAGCACCAGCGAACTTGCGCGCATGGTCTTTACAATTTCGTATTTCGCCACTGGATCAGATAGCACTGCGCACTGAATGCTCGTGCGGTGCTGTGCACGCCCATAGCCCAACTCCACCTTGGCGCCCATCGATTCCAGCAGCTTGCGCTCGGTCTCAATATCCTGCACCTGCGGAATGTTTTCCAGCACCACTTCGTCTTCGGTCAGGATGGCCGCTGCCATGCACGGCAGCGCCGAGTTCTTCGCACCCGAAATTTTGACCGTACCCAGCAGCGGGTTTCCGCCGCGAATTACAAACTTGTCCATACCCTGAGTTTAGTAGCCTTCGCTGCTAGGAAAACCTCTGCGAAAATCCGGCGTACCCACAGATGCACCGCTGGCTGTCATTGACCCGCATCCAGCGCAAACGCAACCAGCGCATCGCCCCGGCCTTTGCTGCGGTCTGCGTGCCCACCAGCCGCAATCACCACGTACTGCCGCCCATCCAGCGTATAGCTCATCGGAGTCGCCTGTGCCGTGGCCGGCAACTTCCCCTTCCACAGCTCCGCGCCGGTAGCAGAGTCAAAAGCCCGCAGGTATGGGTCTTCCGCCGCACCGGTAAACACCAGCCCGGATGCCGTCACCATCGGCCCACCAAAGTTCATGATTCCGGTCGTTGCTCCAGGAACCATGGTCCCAAGCGGCGAAGTCCACGCGAGCTTGCCGGTATTCAGATTAATCGCCGTCATTGCACCCCACGGAGGCGACAAGCACGGCCTTCCATCGCTGTCCTCCAACGGGTCGCGCAGGATTTCGTACGGCGCCTTGCGCTGCGGGGAAAGCTCATGCCCAAAGTGCGACAGGCTGGTAGCGGGAGGCCACGCAGTCACCGGAATCGCAATTGCGGCGATACACGCAGCAAAAATCCACATGCGGGGCCTCGGCAGGTACTTCATTGCCAGATATTTCTTCCAGTTCAGTCCGCCCAAAATGAACCGGTAGATCGTATTCAGAAGCAGGATGCCGAGGCCGCTGAAGACCCACGTGCGCCAATCTTGCAGCGCCGGCTCCACATCATCGTTCCAGCTATCGAACCAAGTGCCTTGCCCCACCAGCTTCACCAGGTACGCGGCGCGATTGTTGTTCGCGTAATACATCCCGGTCGCCGGGTCGTATGCCGCAGATCCCCAGTTCACTCCACCCAGGTTTCCCGGGTAGACAATGCTCCCAGCCAGCGACGGCGGCGTGTAGATGCCGTCATAACGCAGTCCGTGCATTCGCACCTTGCACACAATCCGGTTCCACAGGTTGCGGTGGAATCCGTTGGCATCCGCATCCGCAGGCAGCGTCAACGGCGCCACAGCTGGCAGCGAAGAAAACGGCTGCGTCGCCCACGTCGGCTCGCCTGCCACGTCGCTCTGCGCCACCGCACGTTCTTCCACGGGAAATAGCGGCTTCCCATTGCGGCGGTCGAAAACAAACACCTGCCCCATCTTGGTCGCCACGGCCACTGCAGGAGTCTCCTCCGGCGTATGCGCGCGCCATGTAAAGAGCAGTGGCTGCGCAGCCACGTCGTAATCCCACAGGTCGTGATGCACCAGCTGGAACGCCCACACCTTCACACCGGTCTTTGCATCCAGCGCCACAATCGAATCCGCATCGCGGTTGTCACCCGGTCGTAGACCACCCCAGTAATCGGGCGACGAGCTACCCGTGGGCAGATATACCAATCCCAGCTGCGGGTCCGCCGAAATCACGCTCCACGTATTCCCTGCTCCGGTGCGAGGATGGTTCTGCCGAGCCCACGGCAACGGCTCCCAGGCCCAAAGCTGCTTGCCCGTCACAACGTCATAGCCGCGCACGAGCCCGGACTCCGCATCCACCTGCTGGTTGTCACCTATGGACGAGCCCACCACCACCACATTGCCAATCACCGTCGGCGGCGAAGTCACCTCATACATTCCAAAATTCTGCAGCTCTACGTCTCGCGTCAGATCGACCGAGCCACCGGAGCCAAATCCTGTGCATACCGCTCCTGTGTCTGCATCGATAGACATCAGCCGCGCATCCATCGTCCCAACAAAAACCCTTCGACTGCACGGCCCTGCCTGCGCAGACTCCCACAACGCAACGCCGCGTGAAGTCGTGAAACCGCCCTCCACCTTCAGCACTACCTTCGGGTCGAAACTCCAGCGCTCGATTCCGGTACGCGCATCAATCGCGAACACAACATCGAACGGCGACGTAAAGTACAGCATTCCTTTTGACAGCACCGGCGTCGCTTCAAAGGAGGCATGCTCCGATCCGCTGCGCGGCACATCCAGCGCATGCGTATGGAACATCCACACCGGATGCAGATGCCGCAGATTTTCGCGCGTTACCTGCGAGGATCCTGTATATCGCATGCCGCCCGCATCGCCGCCATAGTGGGACCACCCCAACTCATTTGCCGGCTGCTGTGCGACTGTCGCTTGTCCAACAAGAGCAGCCAACAAAAAAATTGCCGCTACCGCCATTGGGATCAACCCGGGACGGTGCGGCAATTTATGTGAAGAGCAACTTGCGATGGGAGACTTCCTCCGCCTGCGATTTTACTCTGCTTGAGGAGTCTGCGGCGCCAGCGGTTGCGCTCCTGGCGCTCCGTGCCGTCCATGCTCATGTCGCATGGTCTTCATCTGCTGCAGCTGGTCCGGAGTCAGCACTGTGGCCAGCTGCTCATGCGTGCTCTTCTCAATTGCATGCATCTGCTGATGCTTATCCTGCGGAGCCAGCTGCTGGTTCTGCCACAGTGCGCTCACCTGCTCATCGCGGCTAGCAAAGATCGGGGTCAGCTTAGCGGTCTGATCGGGCGTCAGATTTAACGCCCTGCTCAAGTGCTCGGCCTCTTTTTGCGGGTTATGACGATGGTGGAAAGCCTTCCGAGCGTCCGGTGCTGGTGTCGTTGGGGTTTGCGCAACGGCCATTCCGCCGGCAAGGGCAAAAGCTAGCGCTGCGGGAACAAGCAATCTTTTCATCGATTTCTCCTTCAGCGGCTGGGAAGAATCTCCGCTGCTGTTTAACAAAACACGAATAGCAAGAAAGGTTGCTGCGTCTTACCAACTAAGGCCTGCGTCTAAATTACTCCCCGCCCTGCGCTTTCGCCAGTGCGATTTCCATCTCCGTTCGCACGGCATCCATCAACTGCTCCCGCCCCTCATAATGCTGCGGCCACATCACCGGCAAAAACTCCACCACTGCCTCACCGGGATATATCTTGAAGCTCCCCTTGCGCATCATTGTTGCAGTACCTCGAATCACTACCGGCACCATCGGTGCTCCAGTCTCAGCGGCCAGAAAAAACCCACCCTTTTTGAAGGGCAATAGCTTTCCATCCAGCGACCGTGTCCCTTCAGGAAACAGTACGATGTTGCGCCCGCCACGCAAAACATCCGCCGCATATTCCACACTCTTCTGCGCTTCTTCACGCGAATTCCCGCGCGAGACAGGAATGTACTTCCCCATTCGCATCGCCATCCCCAGGATCGGGATCGACATCAGCTTCTTCTTAATAAACACGCTCGACATTCCCGGCAACATCGGCAGCAGCACCGGTGCATCCATGTTCGAGACATGATTGCTCACAAAAATGCACGGCTGATCGGGCAGATTTTCACTGCCTTCCACCCGCACACGAACCCCCGTCGCAATCACTCCCATGCGGACAATCGCCATCCCCCAGCGATACATCATGCGAAAGTCATCGCGCAGAGCAGCCCATGGCATGGCAATCATCGCCGCCGGCACGCCCAGCCCAATCCATACCGTCAGCAATTTAATAGCAGCAAACATTCCAGCCTCAGCATACAGCGGCAGCTCGTTGCGCTTGTGAATCCCGCTGGACGCGCATTCACATCTCCGCGATCATTTCTCTATGCAGCCGGCCTCTTCCTATCGAATCCGCGTTGCCACTCTTGCTGATGTCCCCGCGCTGCGATCGCTGATTGAGCAATCTGTCCGCGAGTTGCAGAAGCATGACTACACTCCCGCGCAGATCGAAGGTGCACTCGGCCACGCTCTCGGTCTCGACACCCAACTCATTGAAGACCGGACTTACTTCGTCGCTGAGCCTCTTGACCCATCAGGCACCGCTATTCAATCCGGAGTTATCGCTGGCTGCGGCGGCTGGAGTTATCGCAAGACCCTCTTCGGCAGCGACCAGGGTCCCAGCCGCGAATCCGCCTTCCTCGACCCCGCCACGGATGCAGCCAAAATCCGCGCCATCTTCGTCCATCCCGATCACGTGCGCCGCGGTCTAGGCACGCTTATCCTCCGCCATTGCGAGCAGGAAGCCCGGCTCGCCCACTTCACTCATTACGAGATGGGATCGACCCTCACCGGCGTTCCGCTCTACAAACTACGTGGCTACATTCCCTGCGAAACCATCAACGTTCCGCTTCCCAACGGCGCAGTTCTTCCCGTAGTCCGTATGACCAAATCGCCGCAGACGAACTCATCCGCCGAATAAGCACTCAGCCGCTCAAAGCAACTTACGCAGTGCCGCCGGCAGCTTCTCGTAAATCCCACCGAATCCGCCGTTCGACAAAATCGCCACCACATCTCCACTTTTCAGCCGCGGCGAAATCTCATTCACAATCGCATCAGCATCTGCACACAGCACAGCCGGCACGCCTTTTGCCTGGAGCGCAGTCACTACGTGCTCTGGCTCCAACCGTTCCTGCTTGGGAATCGCTTCGCTCTTAAATACCTGCGCCAGGACTACTTCATCAGCCAGCGCTAGACTTTCCACCAGTTCATGCTCGAACACATTTCTGCGCAGTGTATTCGATCGCGGCTCCAACACAGCCCACAGCTTGTGTCCCATGTATGCAGCACGCAGTGCACGCAGCGTCTCGCGGATCGCTGTAGGATGATGCGCGAAGTCATCAATCACCGTCACGCCAGCAACCTCTGCGCGAACCTCCAGACGCCGCTTCACGCTCTTGAACGTCGCCAGCGCTTCCACAATTGCCGCAGCCGGCACACCCTGACCAGCTGCCAACGCCGCAGCAGCCGTCGCGTTCAGCGCATTGTGCTCGCCAGCCATCGGCAGTGTCAGCCGCGCAAACTCCACACCTTCACGCAGCAGCGTCCAGCTCGTCGAACTACCCTGCTGCGTCAGCCCTATCACGCTCCAGTATGAATTTTTGTCCAACCCATATCGCTCTACCTTGCAGAACGCCTTCGCGCAACACTCTGTCACATTCTCGCTTCCATCGAACGCTACTAGTCGTCCACGTTGCGGAATCAGGTTCACCATCCGTTTGAACGCCGTCTTCACTGCCGCCAGGTCCACATAGATGTCCGCATGGTCAAACTCCACATGCGTCAAAATGGCTGCATCTGGAAAGTAGTGCAAAAACTTCGGTCCTTTATCGAAGAACGCCGTGTCATACTCATCGCCTTCGAGAATGAATGGGCGCGTCCCATCGTGCACATGAAAGCTCGTGCGAAAATTTTCCGCCACGCCCCCAATCAAAAATGACGGCTTCAATATCGCATTGTGTTTGCCCGCCGTCTCATAAATCCACGCCAACATACTCGTCGTGGTTGTCTTGCCATGCGTTCCACATACCACCAGCGATTCTCGCCCGGGCAAAAACTCATCGTGGATCAGCGCCGCCATGCTGGTCATCGGAATGCGTTGATCCAACACACATTCCAGCTCCACATTGCCGCGTGAAATCGCATTGCCTACAACGACCAAATCCGGCCGCGGATCAAGATTCGCCGCACTGTACGGCTCCATGATCGGAATCCCCATTGCCTGCAATTGGTCGCTCATCGGCGGATACGCCGCCGCATCCGAACCCGTCACACGATGTCCCCGCGCCCGCAGCATCCCCGCCAACGACGCCATCGCCGTCCCACACACACCAATCAAATGCACATGCTTCGCCATTAATCTCTATTCATCCCAAAATCATTGCGTACATTGCGTTGTAACATCGCGCACATTGCGTTCAAAGCCTTTGCTCTTGCTGTTGCATCTTGGCGCCATTCATTCTCGCCCAACTTCCCAGCGGTACCGAGCGGTTTCCTTCCTGTACATGCCCACTTCTCAATCCAACCGCAACTGGTCCATCAAAATCTCTCAGAGCATGCAGGCACGCGGCTTCAAGCAGTTCCATCTCACCGGCTTTTACGCATGCGCTCATGTCTCCCAGCACCACGCCGCGCACATGCTCCATCATCCCTGCAAATTTCAAATGCTGCAGCATCCTGTCCCACTGGTAGGGCTTCACTCCAATGTCTTCCAGAAACAGCACGCACGGCTCATCAATCTTCAAAGCCCACGGCGTTCCCAGCCCTGCCTCAAGAATCGAAATACATCCGCCTAGCAGCCTGCCTTCTGCACTTCCCTCGCGCAGCACGCGCAAGCCATCGGCTATGCCCACACGCCAAACACCTTCACCCTCGACAACCGCGCGCCATGTGCGCTCATCAGCGCCATCATCGTGCGACCAATCCGCCGCCACCATCGGCCCATATACCGTCGGCATCTTGCACTCATTCCACAGCCACGCATGCAACGACGTGTGATCGCTATAACCCACAAACACCTTCGGATTCGCCACAATCAGTTCGTGATTCAGCAGCGGTAACAGCTCCGCCGACCCCCATCCGCCCCGCGTGCAAATAATCCCATCAACCGACTTGTCCGCGAACGCCGCGTGCAAATCAGCAACTCGCTCCTCCGCTGTACCAGCAAAATACAGCGGCCCACGGCTGAGTGCATGCGGCATTACAACCGGTTCATATCCAAACGCCTTCAAATGCTCCACGCCCGCGGCTATCAGCTCCGCCCTTGCCGCGCTCGCCGGAGACACCACCGCAACACGGCTTCCGCGCCGCAGCTGCGGCCTGATCATCTCGCTCAAAAATCCACCCTCGCTTCGCCGCTGCACACAATCTCTGCCGGTCCGGTCAGCAACATCTCCCCCGTTGCAGAGGGCCAATCCACCTGTTGCTTTCCGCCTTCGGCCAAAGCCGAAAGGCTCCGCGACACTCCATGCACCGTAATCGCCGCCGCGCTCGAAGCGCACGTGCCCGTACCGCTGGAAGTCGTCGGCCCGCATCCGCGCTCGTAAATTCGGAAAGCAATCTCATCCTTCTTCAGTACGCGCACGAACTCCACGTTCGTTCCGAACTTGAAGATCGGCGCCACGGCAATCCTCGCTCCCATTTCCTGCCAGCTCATGCCGTGCGATCCAAAATCTTCGCGCTGCGGAAAAATCACGAAATGCGGGTTGCCCACATTCACCATC
>Ga0206871_10067_pt1 | contig 26263 bp, 21 predicted proteins | sample Alteio_BWOrgCont_33_FD_152627 | JGI IMG/M metagenome (GOLD analysis project Ga0206871, IMG submission 152627) | Enriched cells from forest soil in Barre Woods Harvard Forest LTER site, Petersham, Massachusetts, United States -... | ecosystem: Environmental > Terrestrial > Soil > Temperate forest >...
CCCGCATAGAACTTTGGTGTCTCGAGCGTATCGCCCGCCTTCAGCACCCAGTGAAAGTCGAATGGGTTGTAGCCGCCGGTCACGCGGACAAGGTGTAGGGCGGTCTCCTCCACGGTCATGCGCCAGCTTCCGCTCCAGCCCAGCTCGCCGAACCAGACCGGCCCGCTCTCCTCAGTGGTTTCCGCCGTTTTTCCGATGGCGAACCACGGGTTGTTCTGGTGCGAGGTGCTCCCTTTGCGGCTCTCCACCACGGCAGTTCCGGTCTGCATCGGCTCGGTATGCAATTGCCACTCTGCGCCCCACATACCGGTGAGCCAACTTCTTTGGTAGCCGGTGCCCTGCGGCAGGTTCCAGGTGGCTGAGGCCGCCTGCTCGATGCCGAAGGGCTCTTTGCCGGTGTTCTCGAGGCGCGACCACCGGGCGATCACACCCTCCGGGTAGGCATGGTAGTAGAGATGTACGCGCAAAGGCTCGGTCGCGTCCTTGAGTACGATCTCAAGCTCGTTGCTCCCTGTCACCTTTGCGGAGTCGTATTTCAGCAATAGCGTGCGGTCACCATTCGAAGAGTTAGCCTTGAGTGCGGCCTCGGTGAACAGGCCCGCCCCCCATGCCGGATATTCAAGCGGCGTGTTGCCGATGGGAGGGTCAAAAGATGAGCGCGCGTCATGCATCCGCGCGGCAGGTAATTCGGCGTTCGCCGCAAGCTTCGGTCCCCAGTAGAGTGATTGCAGCATCTCCTCTTCGTTCACCCCAATGGCGTAGGTTTGCCTGCCTGCGTCGATATACCACTGGCGGTGCGCGGCATCCTCGCGCACTGCGGTCTGTCCAAAAAGTAAGGGCGATAAAACAAAGGGCAGCAACACGGTGCAGTATCTGATCGTCATTTCTCTCCTGGGACCGGAATGGCCGGTTCAGCCGGGGGTTGTAAGCAATCGCTCGCTCAACCATCTGCGGATCGGTTCGTCGTAAAGCGTGAGGCTGGCGTACGCGATGCCGATCGCAACAGCTGCGAGCAGGAGTGCTGGAAGGACTCCCCGGTTACTCGTCACAACCCAACTCGTATAGATGTAGATCAAGGGATAGTGTGTGATGTAGAGCGGATAGGACCAATCTCCGAAGAACCCCGCTACCCGACTTCAAATGCATCTATATTTCCTTTCTTATTCCCGTCGAGTCAGGAAGTGCCATCCAACTGCTGCATGACGACAGGATCGCGAACGGTATACGTTTTAGGGCTTCGCAAGTATCACGTCTGGTCCAGCTTCGTAAAAGGTAGTGAGGATTTTATCCGGTGTGTTGTGCTCGAGCACCACATGATCGAGGGCCGCAAGAGCGGCGACCTGAAATGGGGCTCGGGTCTCGACTTTATCTATAGTGATTAGCGCTGCGATACGTTCACTTCTTTCGATGAGTGTGCGTTTGAATTCAGCATCCGCCATCTGAAATGCGCTGAGTCCTAAAGACACCGAAACTGCGCAGGCGCCTAGAAAGCACAGATCAAAGTTGAACCGTTCTGCTTCATGAATGGCAGATGGTCCGATTGCTGCTCCGGCATCCGGATCGATCTCCCCACCAATGACGATAACTTTGAGATTCTTTCGTTCAAGGAGAGCGGCTGCGATCGAGATCGAATTCGTAACAACCGTAAGAGGACGGTCGAGCGGAATTTCCCGAGCGAGTGCCAGATTCGTGCTGCCACTGTCGAGGAACACTGTGGAGGCATCAGAAAGCAACGAGAGCGCTGCCAACGATAATGCTCGCTTCTCGTGAACATCGCTCAGGAGTCTATGCTCAAGTGAGCCTCCTGCTGGCGAAAGAGGAATTGCTCCGCCATAGACCCGCTTGCATTTTCCCTCAGCCGCTAACGCCCGTAGATCTCGCCGGACAGCGTCCTCTGATACCAGAAACTCCTCCGCAAGAGCGGTGGCATTCACTGGCAGCCCCCGTTTTAGCCTGTTTTCAATCTCATTTCGCCGAATTTCTGCGACTGGACCGCGCATAAACAAGAATTACCATGCATAATCAAGAAAGACAAGGCGCGGATATCTAGCCTCGCCCTTAATTCGGAAAGGGCCCTACAAATTATGCATCCTGGCAGACCTTTTGTTCTGTTTGGCCCGGCCTCGGTGGTCGCGATCCTCTCCGGTTCCTTCTTGCTTCATGCGTATCAGGCTGCTGCACCTAAGCCGAACTACGACCCTCCGGAGAATCTTGTGCGGACTGACTTCCCCTCATGGCCATATCCTCGCGGCATTCGCGACACGCGAAAGGATGACGGAACGCTGTTTCACCTTCCTGGAAGTACCCAGGAGTTTACGCTTACGCAAATCAACGGAAATCACGCAACCATTGACTGGTTTCCGGACCGGCATCCGGTGCCTCCACCGCCCGTAATCGACGGCAGGGCTGATGCATATAACGCGTGCGGTCAATGCCACCTGATTGATGGCAGCGGCAAGCCGGACACGGCTGATCTTCGCGGTTTTGCTGTCGACTACCTCGTGCAGCAGATCGTGGATATGAAGGATGACAAGCGCCACGCCTCCATTCCGCATGCTCCACTCGCGGAGATGGTCGCCGTTTCCAAGGGTATGACTCTGGACGAGGCACGGCAGGCCGCAGAGTATTTTCACTCTATTAAGCCGGTGAAGAGACTGCGAATCGTGGAGACAGATACCGTGCCCGTTACCCACCCCGGGCCGCATGCGGTGCAACAGGTCGATCCGAGCGGGGCCACAGAGCCGATTGGAACCCGCATTATTGAAGTTCCCGAAGACTTTGAACGAACCGAGTTGCGCGATCCCAGTTCCGGGTTTGTCGCATACGTGCCAAAGGGCAGCATTAAAAGGGGCGAGGCCCTGGCGAAAACTGGTGGTGATGGAAAGACATTGACATGCGCCACGTGCCATGGCGAAGGCCTGAAGGGTATGACAGATGCGTTCCCGGACATCGCAGGGCGCTCACCCACCGCGACTGCCCGCCAGCTCTACGATTTCAAGAGCGGGACACGTGATGGAAAGAACTCGATTACGATGAAGCCGGTCGTGATGAAACTTACGGATGAGGACATTGTGGATCTGTCCGCGTACGTCGCCTCATTGCAGCCATAGACAATTCGGACGCGTGGCGCTTTAGGAGCGCTCCGCGTCCGTGCCGATCTCCGGGAATAGGTGCGGGACTCAAGCTCGTGGCGATCAAGCAGGGCCCCACTCTCTGGACTTTCAGCAACGATAAATCGCTTGTAGTGATTGATCGACAGCACATTAGGATTTCGACTGGCGATATCAGGCAACACCGTTTTTCGTGAATAAGGCCTTGACTATCATCTTCACATTGACTGGGGACCACACATCGTGAACATATCTGCTCCTCCCATCCACACGCGGCATCGCGGCTTCGATCTCTTGCGCGTCATCGCCATTTACATGGTCATGCAGATCCACACCGGCGAGTTGTTCGTCCGTACCCTACTACGCACAGCAATCGTCACCGCCCTGCTATCGCTTGCCGCCGCTTCCGGCCAGGGACCCAAGCTCATCAACGGCTACGAACCAAAGTGGTGGAAGGAAGCGGTCGTCTACCAAATCTATCCACGCTCCTTCAAAGACTCCAATGGCGACGGCATCGGCGACTTGCCAGGCATCACCTCCAAGCTGGACTACCTGCAAAAGCTGGGCGTGAATGTGATCTGGCTTAGCCCGCACTTTGACTCACCTAATATCGATGGCGGATACGACATTCGTGACTATCGGAAGGTCATGATCGAGTTCGGCACCATGTCCGACTTCGACCAGCTTCTTGCGGGCATCAAGCAGCGCCACATGCGGCTGATCATTGATCTTGTCGTCAACCACACGTCAGACGAGAACAAGTGGTTCGTTGAGTCGCGCAGCAGTAAAACCAATCCGTACCGCGACTTTTATATCTGGCGTCCCGGCCACACCGCCGCTGACGGCACCCGCACCCCGCCTAATAACTACCCCTCGTATTTTTCGGGTTCTGCGTGGACGCTGGATCCAGAGACGAACGAGTACTATCTTCACTTCTTCACGGCCAAACAACCAGACCTGAACTGGGCGAACCCAAAGGTCCGCGAGGAGGTCTTCTCGCTGATGCGCTTTTGGCTCGACAAGGGCGTCTCCGGTTTCCGCATGGACGTGATCCCGCTCATCTCGAAGCCTACCGGCATGCCCGACCTCACCCCTGAACAGCTGAAAGCGCCCCCCAACGCCTACGCGAACGGACCCCACCTCGCCGAGTACCTTCACGAGATTAATCGCGAGGTCCTTTCGAAGTACGACGATATGTCCGTCGGAGAAGCCACCGGCACCACTCTCGCCCAGACCAACAACCTCGTCGACGACCGCCGCCACGAGCTCAACATGATCTTCAACTTCGACGCCATTAAGCTCGGCCGCTCCGACTTCGGCCTCAGCCAGCTCGGTGTTTGGACCCTGCCGGAACTTAAAGCCATCTACGACGCTCATGCCACCGTCCTCACCAAGCACGACTGGGACACGGTCTTCCTCTCCAATCACGACAACCCACGCATCGTCTCCACTTTCGGCGACGACTCTCCCGCGATGCGCGTCCCCTCTGCCAAGCTCTTCGAGACCATGATCCTCACGCTTCGCGGCACACCCTTCCTCTTCGAGGGCGATGAGCTCGGCATGACCGACTATCCCTTTAAGACGCTCGCCGATTATGACGACATCGCCGTTAAGAATGCATATAAAGCGCTAGTCGACACCGGCAAGATCTCCGCCGAAGCCTTTCTCACCTCGCAGGCCAAGGTGTCTCGTGACAACGCCCGCACACCCATGCAATGGGATAGTTCCCCTGAGGCCGGCTTCACCACCGGCAGCCATCCCTGGCTCGCCGTCAACCCCAACTACAAAGAGATCAACGCCGCTCGAGAAGAGTCCGACCCTATCTCCGTTCTCAACTACGTGCGCGCCCTCATCGGCCTGCGCGCCCACTCCCTCGCCTTCGTCTACGGCGACTTCGAAGACCTCGATCCCCAGGACTCCCACATCTTCGCCTACACCCGCACTCTAGGCAGCGAGAAGTACCTCATAGTTGAAAACTTTAGCTCAAGTCCGGTCTCCTACACGCTGCCGAACGGCCTCAAAGCGGCAAACCTCCTCCTCTCCGACATCCCTGGTTCCCATGAGGCCGACGTTTCTACTCTTGACCTGGCGCCATGGGAATCGCGCATCTATAAGCAGTAGCCAGGCTGTCACATTTCTCGGGCACGGGGATTTCCCGGAATAGGTGCATAACCGAGCTCGTCGATCAAGGAGCGGCCCCACGCTCTGGACCTTAAGCACGATAAATCGCTTGTGGTGATTGATCGACAGCACATTAGAAATTCGACTGGCGACGGGGTTCAATACCTGCGGGAGCTTGACACCAGCAATGCCAAATTCATTCTTGAAAACACGAAGGAAGGGCCTAAATGAATCGCATCGGACAATCTTTCCTGAACCGAACCCGGAGAAACATGCACAACCACAGGTTTGAATTTCGTTCGTTTCTGCTTGCTATCACCATCTTCGCTGCCTCGCAGGCCGTCGCCCAAAATTCTCCACAGCCGTGGATGAATGTCAGCCTCTCGCCCGAACAGCGTGCCGATCTGGTGTTGAAGCAGCTCACTCTCGACGAGAAGCTGGCGCTTCTGCACGGCAACGGAATGGCTCGAAATCCGTCGTGGACGATGCCGTTGACAGAGATGACGAACGGTGGCGCCGGATATGTGGAGGGCGTCAAACGGCTCGGCATACCTGGCATTATGATCTCCGACGCAGGCTATGGCATAAGAGATAGCGGGGCAAATGGAAGATACTCGACAGCGATGCCCTCAAGCCTGGGAGCGGCATCGAGCTGGGATATGGAGTCCGCTTGTGCGTTCGGCGAAGTAATTGGTGGTGAGCTTCGAGCCCAGGGATACAACATGACTCTCGGTGGCGGGGTCGATCTGGCTCGGGAGCCCCGGAACGGTCGCACATTTGAGTATGCCGGTGAAGACCCACTTCTTGCGGGGAGCGTCGTCGGCAATCTTATGAAATGTGAGCAGGCTCAACATGTCATCGGCGACATCAAGCACTATGTGATGAACGACCAAGAGACAGGTCGCTTCTTTGTGAATGCCCTGATTTCCAAGCGGGCCATGCAGGAATCCGATCTTCTTGCGTTCCACATCGCTATTTCGATCGCTAATCCCGCCGCGGTAATGTGTTCCTACAACCGGATCAATGGCGATTTCGGCTGCGAAAATGCGTACACATTGAGCGACGTGTTGAAAAGGGATTGGGGATTCAAAGGCTTCGTTGTCTCAGATTGGGCAGCAACTCACAGCACCGAGCAGGCTTCAGCGGCGGGTCTTGATCAGGAACAGCCAATGGCCGACTATTTCGGGCCTACACTGAAACAAGCCGTCACTGCGGGAAGGGTGCCCCTCTCGGAAATCGACGACCACGCACGCAGAGTCCTTTATGCGGAATTTCTTTCCGGAATAATCGACTTCCCAGTTGAGAAAAGCGTTCCGGATGTCGAGAAGGGTTTGGAAGCGGCACAACATGTGGAGGAAAAGAGCATCGTCCTGTTGAAGAACGATGCCGCGGTGCTCCCGATCGACCCGTCGAAAGTCCATACGATTGCGGTTATCGGAGGCCACGCTGACGTCGGAATGATCTCCGGCGGAGGATCGGCGCAGGTCGATCCCCCCGTCGGCAATGCCATCATGCCCCCGGGGAAAGGCGCGACGCATTGGCAGGATCACATCTGGTTTCCGACTTCTCCTCTGAAGGCTCTCCAGGCAAAGCTTCCCAATACGAAGATCGATTATGATTCCGGCGCAGATTTGAAGTCCGCCGCGATCCTTGCCAGGGGCGCTGACCTCGTGATCGTCTTCGCCTATCAGTGGCTCGCTGAAGACATGGACGTGAAGAGTCTGTCGCTCTCGGATAATCAAGACGCAATGATTGAACGGGTAGCCGAGGCGAACCCTCGCACCATAGTCGTTCTTGAAACCGGCTCCGCAGTGACTATGCCCTGGGTGAACAAGGTTGCCGGTGTCCTAGAGGCATGGTATGCAGGCAGTTCGGGCCATAAGGCGCTGGCCAACGTGCTGGTCGGTGATGTCAATCCAAGTGGCAAACTTGCTCTGACGTTTCCAAAGAGTGAGAGCGATCTTCCCAGGCCTGTAATCGAACCAGCGCCACCTGTAACACAAACTCCAACGCCTTCTGACCTTGCGAACGGTCCCCTCGGGAAGTTCGCAGTTCATTATGACGAAGGTGCAGCAGTTGGTTACAAATGGTTCGAAGTGCAGCACAAACAACCGCTCTTTGCATTCGGGTACGGATTGTCATATACGACGTTTGACTACACCACTCTGAGCGTTGACTCTACCGCAAAAACTGCGCGGTTCACGGTTACGAACACCGGAACGCGTGCGGGAGCCGAGATCGCGGAAGTGTACGCCCGACTTCCGAAAGGATCAGACGAGCCATTCAAGCGGCTGGTCGGATGGAAACGCATCACTCTTGCCGCTGGTGAGGCGCAGACCGTCACAGTCTCAATTGACCCTCAGGTCTTAGAGACATTCGACGAAACCATGAATCGCTGGAATTTTGCGCCCGGCGACTACGAAGTCTTAGTCGGGCCATCGTCGGACAAAACTGCACTTACAGGTAGCTTACAGGTGCGCTGAGATTCTGAGCGCACCCGACAAGTTTCACGCTTCCAGGCCATTGGGATAATACCGCCAATAAATGGGTATATGAATGATGAATGTTGCAGCCAGTGTCGACCGCACCAGTAGCGGAAAAGAGCATTTTGAAGTACTGGACGGTTTGCGAGGGAGCGCGGCCTTCCTAATCGTAGTCTTCCACCTCTTCAACTACTCGTTCAACTTTCATGGCCCGTGGGCCCTGGTCAAACACGCATATCTCGCAGTCGATTTCTTCTTTGCTCTGTCGGGATTCGTCGTTGCGTATGCCTACGATGACCGCTGGGGGAAGATGACGACGCTGCAGTTCTTTCGCATCCGACTCATTCGTCTACACCCGCTTGTGCTGCTGGGAGCCACCCTTGGCTTGCTCTTTTACTTATTCGATCCGTTCGGCAAAGCGATGAACCATACGCCCGCCCTAACGCTGCTCCTCACTTACATCCTGTCACTTCTTCTGCTGCCGTCGCTTCCGACGGGGGGGCGGCCCAACGAGACACAGGCACTCAACGGCCCGGCATGGTCTCTGATGCAGGAATATCTTGGCAACATTGCCTATGCGCTGATCCTGCGTCGGCTTCGTACCACAGTCCTCACCCTCGTTTTTTTGCTCGCCGGAGCAGCTCTCTTTTGGGTGGCGAACGAAAAGGGGTCTCTCGACGGCGGCTGGGGCTACCCCGAGATGTGGATGGCTCCCTTGCGTCTGACCGCCTCCTTCGTTATGGGACTCTGGCTTTATCGGATTCATGACCGCGTTCACTTTCCCAAGGTCGGACTCTTGCTCCTCTCGATCGTTCTCGTGATCTGTTTCCAGATGCCGGTCTTTTCGAAGGTGGGCGGACTCTCGTTGAATGGGCTCTACGACGCAGCTTGTGTGCTCTTTCTTTTCCCGCTGATTATTCTCTGCGGCGCGCATTCCAATGCCGGAGTGGGGATGATAAACCTGTGCAAGTTCAGCGGTCGCCTCTCTTACCCGCTCTACATAACGCACATAGGGTTCGTATACGTCCTGGCAAATTATTCCTGGACGCATCATCCGAGTGTTGGCTTCACGGTCGGCTGGATTCTCCTTCTGCTGCCGACGGTGACCTTTGTAGCTTGGGTCGCGCTGAAGTTCTACGACGAACCCGTTCGTGCCATGTTGACCCGACGTTACGGCATCGAGCGGCCAACGGCATAGCTAAGCAGTGGGGGGGGTGGGAGTACTAATAACTCCAGTTTCCGATAAGTCGGCTTCTCGTCGAGTTGTGAAACTCAGCCGGGTTCGATGCCAAGACGGTCGTTTACAGCGATTCTCAAATGTTGCTTGCAGCCAATGTAGCGTTCGGTTGTTTGCACTGAGACATGCCCTAGAAGGAACTGGATTTGCTCCAGCTCGCCGCCAGCATCATGGCAGAGTCGTGCAGACGAGCGGCGAAGATCATGTGGCTCCAACCGTGGAGTGTTCAGACTCATGGCAGCCTTCTTGACGACGTGCCAGACTGTCTTTCTGAAATGCCGTGGCCCCAGAGCTTACCTGCTCGACAGACACATCGAAATAATGGACCATCACGGATGTCAGCCGCCGCTAACCATGCATCCAGTGTTTCTTTCACCCAATTCGGTACGGGAACGGTTCGTATGTGTCTTCCCTTGCCAGCGACCACGATGGCCCAACGTTCTTCACGGCGCTGCAAACGATCGAATGTCAGCTCTGCGAGCTCGCAGCGGCGCAGTCCGCAACCAAGCAAGATAGCCAACATCGCTCGATTACGCTTTCCTGTAAGAGTTCGGCAATCGGGCGACTGCCAGAAGGCCAATGCTTCATTCGCCGTTAACCAGTTACCCAAGCGAGAGCCGAGCTTGCGAACGCCTTTGACTCGATGGATGCCGGCAGCGAGTTCGGGGCTCAACAGACCAGAGTCTGCTGCCTCATAAGCAAGCCGACGCACAGCGGCCATGCGCACGTTGTGCGTGCCGGGCGCGAGACCGCGTTCTTCCAAGTAAAACCGATACCGCAAAACTACTGTTTTGTTGAATGCTAGTCGCGGTTCAGAGCAGTACCAAGAAACGAACTCATCAATTGCGTGCTGGTAGCCGCCGCGAATCCGGTGAAGCGAGACTTCGCAGGACTGCGGCTTTCGAATGCTCCAGATCAGGTATACCTAGTTTGGTCTTAGGTCGGTTCTTCTTGCGTTTGCTTCCACTCGTAGACGTCTTTCTCATGATTGCCGCCCTCAATGCGTGGATCATGAGGTAAGAGAGTCATCGCATGCTATGTCTACGCTATGCTGCCGGCAACCAGGTGATGGAAAGCCGGTGTTTCGGCAACTTGCCTAGCCTAGGAATTGCGCGAATTGAAGAGCTGAACTCAGCGCGTTGACCCATTGGGAATAAGCGAAATTCCGCAATGGAGTGACGACTCGCACTGGCTCAATTCCGCGCCGCCCGGGGGCGATGGCAGCGAAACCGGAAACGCGAATGGATGGTTCCACTCGGCCAATTCGCAGCTGCCTTTATCTGAAAATGACCTTACGGCTAGTGCTTCTCAGATAATTCCTTGACTTTGGCTTGCAAGACGGAATTGTTGGGATCAATGCTGAGAAACTGCTCATAGATTTGACCGGCCTCTGCGTTGGCAGATTTCCGCGCTCCGACTGCGGGATTTGATCCACACGCCGACCCGCGGGACAATCCGCCTTTGACAAGTCCAGCGCTGATGGGTAGCATCTGTGTCAATTTGAATGCTTTCAAGTTAGAGCTTCCTCAACATGCTGTATACGTTGTCGGCGTGTAATCGCAGACCTCGCGTGAATAGAAAACATGACGATTCAATAACGATCCGTCAAATTTCACGATTGTTTGCGAAGTTCAGAGTCATGCTCGATCCGGGTTGACGAATGAAAATGGACCGAAGAAAGTTCTTACTTAATACCACGTCGACAACGGTAGCTGGCTGTGCTTTTCATAGTGCACTAGCACGGCGATCTGCTGCGGTGCCACAGACTGAACTGGCGAGAGATCTGCTACGCCCGCAATTCCACCTACTGCCGCCTGCTAACTGGATTAACGACCCGAATGCGCCGATCTACTGGAAGGGCAGCTACCACATGTTCTACCAATACAACCCGAACGGCGCCTATTGGGGTGACATGCATTGGGGACACGCAATCAGCGCCGACATGATCCATTGGAAACACCTCCCGATGGCGCTTTCCCCGACGGCTGGTGGGCCTGATACAGATGGCTGCTTTACCGGAAGCTCTGTCATCCAGAACGGCAGGGTCATCGTGCTGTATACGGGCGTGGTAGCTGTACCGCTGGATCGGGCTACGAGGCCCGCAGAGTCTTCGGGAAACGCAGTGTTTGGTCACTTCGAGCGACCCCGAGTTGAAGGCGTGGACAAAGCTGGATACGCCGGTCATCGCTGAGCCGCCAGCTGGCATGCAGGTCAATGGCTTTTGCGACCCATTTCCATGGCGCCGGGACGATTGGTGGTATATGGTGCTCGGCGCCGGCGTGGCTAGCCGCGTCGTCGTCGTTTTGCTCTATAAGTCGAGAGACCTGCACAACTGGGAGTTTTTGCATGTGCTCGCTGGTCGGAATGAGGATACAGAATATCGCTTTGAACCGTACAACCCCTGGGAAGTGTGGGAGTGGCCCGAGCTCTTCGCCTTAGAGGGCAAACATGTGCTGATCTTTTCTACCGGAGGGAGAGCAACGCGCTGATAGTTCAGTACCGGCACGATTTCAGCAAACGGGCTTCAGTTCATGAGCAACTACACGTGGGGCAAGACGGTTTCGGATTATCCCACGACCAACATTCTCAGTTTGAATACCAACGGCGGTAACGGCTTTCAATATCCGAACCTGTATGACCGCGGAGAGGCGACTTTCTCTCATCGACACCGCTTTGTGTATACCGGTATCTGGACGGCCAGTTATGGCAAGGACTGGCCGATGTGGGCGAAGCTCCCTCTCACCGGTTGGCGGTTGAGCGGCATCGGGACTCTGGAGTCTGGGGACATCTACACGGTCAACAACGGAGGACCCGGTACTCCCTGCCCGACATCCGACGCCGGTACGGCGATCTGCCCGACAGGAAATGGCACGAGCGCGCAGGATGCCGCCGGCTATCTTCAGAGCGGTCAGGAGTTTGATGAACTGAATGTTCAAGGGAACGCCAACATCGGCCATGGGCAAAAGACATTTTCCAGGCAATTCGATACGTCAAAGATTCGCTCTGCCGCCGATGAACGTCCGCGGAAACTCCGGCTTAGGAACGATCCGCGGCTCCGGGCAAAACAATGTCGACATTTCTTTAGCGAAGACGTTCATCCATGAAGGTCTCTTTTTTGAATTACGAGGGGATGCATTCAACGCGTTTAATCACAGCCAGTGGAACGGAATCAATACGACTTACCCCAGCGGCAGCGCGCAGTATCCGTTTGGTCAGGTCAACGGAGCGAGGGGAGTGCGAATCGGCCAAGTAGGGGTCAAGTTGTTCTTCTAAAGTATGGTCCAGGACATTATCGAAGTTTTCATTGTTCCTAACGCAGCATGCGAAGCAGACAAGTGCTCCTCCTTTAGCCTCTGGCGGCGGTTTTAGAGAGGAAAGTGTTTGTCGAGTTCGCTCGAATCTGACCTGGAGCTAGCCATGTACCAGCCGGAAACCTACTTCATCTCTCTTTTGCTGATGGTCATCAGCATGCTTTGCTGGGGGTCATGGGCGAACACGGTTAAGCTGTGTCCCGGATACGGTTTTCAGTTGTTCTACTGGGACTATGTAATCGGCTTAATCCTCGGTTCGGTGGTATGGGGAGTGACGCTAGGGAGTCTGGGAAGTACCGGAGCGCCGTTTATCCGGGATGTCGCCCATACCGGGCTGCATCCGATCCTGTTCGCGATGGCCGGCGGCATCATCTTCAATATCGCTAACCTGCTATTGGTGGCGGCCATTGATATCGCCGGCCTCGCCGTAGCTTTCCCGGTTGGCATTGGCATCGCATTGATCGTTGGAGCGGTGAGCAGCTATGTGATTTCCCCGAAAGGAAATCCGTTGTTGCTCTTTGGTGGAATTTCCCTGATCGTCACTGCGATTGTGTTTGACGCGATTGCATTCAGGCTACGAGAGACGAGTCACAAGGCCACGGGCCAGAGGGGCTTGATTATCAGCGCAATTGCGGGGCTGCTGATGGGGACGTTTTATCCGTTTGTCTCGAAGGCGATGACAGGGGAGGACGCCGCCGGACCATATGCCGCGGTGTTCTTTTTCGCTATCGGAGTAGCGGTCTGCGCCATTCCGGTGAACTATCTGCTGATGCGCATGCCGCTCGATGCACGGGAACCGGCGGCTATGAGCAGTTACTGGCAAGCGCCGAAGAGGTGGCATGTATGGGGAATGCTCGGTGGAGGAATCTGGTGCACCGGCGCATTGATGAACTTCCTGGCCTCACAGGCCCATCTTGTGGGCCCGGCAGTGTCCTATTCGATTGGACAAGGCGCAACGATGATCTCCGCAGCGTGGGGTGTTTTTATCTGGCAGGAGTTTGCGGCGGCGCCAGCGACGTCGAAGAGATTCCTGACCTGGATGTTTATTTTGTTTCTATGCGGCCTGACGGCCATCGCCGTTGCTCCGTTGTTCTAGCGATACTTCAACTCTTTGTCTTGATCTGAAGGAGAATTCCATTGCCCAGGCAAAAGCCAATCGTTGTCGTCGGAAGCATCAACATCGACCTTGTGTCGGTATCCGCAAAGATTCCGGGCGTTGGTGAAACCGTACTGGGAACTGACTTTCAGATTCATCCCGGGGGTAAAGGCGCCAACCAGTCGGTTGCTGTTGCCAGGCTCGGTTATCCGGTGAGGTTGATTGGTTGTTTAGGCAGCGATCAGTTCGGCACGCAACTCAGGACGCATCTTCAAGCAGTAGGTGTCGACATCGCAGGAGTTGCCACTTACGAAGGAACATCGGGGGTCGCAGCGATTCTCGTTTCCGAGGCAGGCGAGAACAGTATCGTGGTCACCCCGGGCGCAAATGCACAGGTGGCGCCTGAAAATCTTGAATCAAACATTGAAATGATTCGAGAGGCTGGGATTGTCCTGACGCAGCTGGAGATTCCGATTGAGACCGTCGAGTATCTAGCCAAGATCTGCGCGCGTGAAAGGGTCCCACTGATCCTTGACCCCGCGCCGGCACAGGAGTTGCCTCCTAGTATTTTCCCTCAGTTCGAGTGGTTTACTCCAAATGAAACCGAGGCTGCATTTTTTATCGAGAACGGAAAATCTGCGACAGTTGCTCACAATTCAGTGGCAATTTCAAAGATGATCCAGGCTAAAGGGAGTCGGGGCGTGATTCTCAAGATGGGTGCGCAAGGTGTTTATCTTGCGTCGCTGGACGAACCCGGACAGTCTGTGCCGGCAATCCCGGTTAAAGTGGTCGATACCACTGCCGCGGGTGACGCGTTCAACGGCGGTTTCGCCACTGGCCTCATGCTAGGGAAAACAGCGCTGGAAAGCGCTAGGTTTGCGGCCGCGGTCGCGGGCGTTTCCGTGACACGATCTGGAGCTCAAACGTCGATGCCCACTATGAATGAAGTGAACGAGCTGCTTAAGAGAGCTAATCTCGCGGCCCCGTAGCTATGAGAGGGATCTATGAGCGATTCCACCTGCAGAAAGGTTGCAATGAAAACGATGAAAAGAGTTATGCGGTGGACCGCCAACATCTCGGTGCTTGCGGTCTTCTCCTCAGCATTGGCATTTTCGCAGGGGCACTCACTACGCCCCGACGCGACAGCAGATTCCGCCGTCGGGATGTTTCACACTGCGAGGAGCGTGGGAAGGCGGATACCCACGGGAGCCTACTACACATGGAAAGGATCAGTTCTTGAAGGAACACCCATCGAGCCGGACGAACTTGTTGAATTCAACTGGAGAGAACGGAGAGGCGGAGTGGACTCCCAATTGAACAGGGCGGTTGCATCTCTAAAGAACGGAAGTTTGGCACAAGCAAGTTGAGCATCAAAGGTGATCCCTCACGTCGATCTGCTCGGCTTTGATATCGCTCGCTCATCCCCCTATCACCCGCTGTAGGATCTTTCGCGCCAAGCTGACACTGTCGCGACCGCCGCATAGATTCGCGGGGACGACGAACTGATGTCGTCCCGGGCCAGCCGCACCGCCGCAATGATGGCCGCGGCGATCACTACGGTAACCTGTGCGAGTGCCTGTGGAGTATACGCAAGATCATCAAGGATGCTCATTCTTGGTACGCGTAACGTGTTATTCGTACACTGAGACAAATCGGAATACATTAAGAACTTGTGAGGACTATCGTTCCTGAGCGTCTTCCAATCAATGATTGCGAAGATGTTGCCGGGTGTCGCCAAGTTATCGTGAAAATCCCACCAGCGCGATGGCAGCGGCGCTCATTACGATTGCGCATGCCCAACCCAACACTTTCATTCTTGGTGAATTGACTTGGTTTCCCATTACTTTGCGATCGCTCGTAAGGAGAACGACCATGATGACCAGCGGCGGCGCCAATAGGCCGTTCAGGATGGCCGACCAAAACAACATCTTCACCGCATTGATTCGAGCGAAATCAAAAGCAAGTCCGACCAGGATAGAGACGGCGATTACGGCATAGAATTTCTGCGCAAGTTTCGGCTGGAGGTTGAGTGAGGCGTCTTTCCATTTGGCTCCTTCCGCGATCGCGTACGCGCAAGATCCGGCCAGTACTGGAACTGCCAGCATTCCGGTCCCGATGATTCCAAGCGTGAACAACCAATAAGCTCCTGGGCCTGCAAGAGGACGGAGAGCCTCTGCAGCTTGCTTTGCCGTTTCGATGTGTTTCTGACCATGTGCGTTGAGTGTCGCGCCGGTCGTGAGAATGAGGAAGTACATCACCACATTGGACAACAACATTCCCGTGATCACATCTCTCTTCGCAACACGGAGTTCTTTGTTTGTAGCTCCCTTTCTCTTAGAGACGGTATTTTTTCCGTGGTCGCGATCTTCTTCAACTTCCTGCGCCGCCTGCCAAAAGAAAAGGTACGGTGAGATCGTGGTTCCCAGGATTCCGACTAAGACTGAAATGTAATCCTTGCTCCATTCGACGTGCGGGATAAATGTCGCTCGAAGCACAGCGCTCCAATTGGGATGGGACAAGAAAGCCGCAGCGACGTAGGCGAATAGAACCATCGTCAGCCACTTGAAGACGCGCGCCATTGTCCGGTATGAAGCCCAGAGTAGAAGTCCCAGGATAAGAGCAGCGAAAAATGGCGTCCAGAAGTAGGCACGGACGCCGGTGATCATCTGCATTGCGTCCCCCATACCCCCAAGATCAGCTCCAATATTGAAAACATTGGCCACAATCACCAATGCGCAGGCGAACCATAAAACCCACCGGGAATAGCGTGCGCGAATGACGCTGGCCAATCCACCTCCCGTAACCATGCCGAGACGTGCGCACATCAGCTGAATCGCGGCCATCAAAGGGAAAGACAGCAGAGCCGTCCAAAGAGTCGCGTATCCGTATGAAGCCCCTGCCACGGAATACGTCGAAATGCCCGATGGGTCGTCGTCGGCGGCACCGGTGATGAGTCCTGGGCCAAGGTTTTCCAGAAATTCAGATAGCGGGGCAGATTCCGCAGGTGCCGGAGATTGGGCTCGCAACTTTTCGGTCGGCTTGGGCGACACAAGTCATCCTAGTTTTTGGATATTCGGCTATGCGTAACCGCAAGGAGCACGCGCAGGCGAACGGTGCTTTAACCTTCGATGCATCCCGATAGGTGGCTGGACGCGATACTAGGTAGGTTCGCAGATGGGTTCGCTATCCAAGGGAACTCTGAGACGCGGCCCATTTGCTCTTGGGTTGCCCTGAAAGGGGCAAAAACCCAGCGATTCGGATAGCGCTGAACTGAGAACGATGGGGTTCACCTTGGCAACAAATCGTCCGAAATCATAAAAGCAGGACATTGGACTTCGGCATCCGAACCCTCAAGCGAAGAAGCCGGCGTGAATTCGGGCACCGAACGCATAATTAAGGTCTAATCGCTCAGAAGATTGGAGATCCATATAGCTTTGTCTTCTGTGTAGGACGCATCAAATTGGTTGGAGCGTTAGGCCACCTTTCGTCCACTTAGATTTACTGGAGAAAGGGGCTAGTGGTAGAACTCTTTTGTATTAACGAGGGCGTTGAGTCGAACCTCGAAATTGAGCCTCGAGCAACGAGATACAGAAAGATCGTGTGCCGCGGGGGAAAGCGCCTGACGCAAAGTGCATGCTCGCCCAAAATCCGTTGCAAAAACGCGCTCCAAATCGACCCCTCAAGCGAAAAGAGCGGCTGATGATAGTGATCTTTCGTCTAAAGCTCTAAAGCAGATCTCGACGATTCATTTCCCGTTGTCGCAATTGGGGCATCGGCTGGCGGTCTGGAAGCCTACACGGAATTTTTCCACGCGCTTTCGCCAGACACTGGAATGGCCTTTGTTCTCGTACAACATCTAGACCCAAACCACCACAGTCTTCTGAGTGAAATTATCGCCAAGACAACTCGAATCTCGGTTGAGGAAGCCAAGTCCGGTACGAAAGTCCGGCCCAACCGCGTCTATGTGATTCCCCCAAACTATCTCATGGCCCTTGGCGCGGGCAGGCTCAGGCTGACCCCACGAAGCCACGGAGAAAACAGGGGACAGCGCCGACAAGCGGACACCTTAGCAATCAATTTTTTCATGCGCTCGTTAGCCGAGGAAAAAAAAGAAAAGGGGATCGGCGTTGTCCTCTCCGGCACCGGAGGCGATGGCACTTCAGGTCTCGAAGACATCAAGGCTGCAGGCGGAATGACCTTCGCCCAGGAGCCGACCTCAGCAAAGTATGATGGGATGCCGCGCAATGCCATCGACTCAGGCTGCGTGGATTTTATCCTTTCACCCAGTCAGATTGCGAAAGAACTCGACGCAATCCGCCATCATTCAAATGAAAGGCTGAAGCGCGCCGACCAGAAACTCGGCGAGTTCAGGGATTCGCCTTCTCACCAGGTTTCGTCCCAGGAGAAACCCCTTCAGCGGGTCATCGGGCAGTTGCGAAAGACTAGCGGAGTCGATTTCAGCCAGTACAAGCCCAACACCATTCATCGTCGCTCCCAGCGCCGCATGATGATCCTCAGGCTGAATTCGCTGGACGAATACGCGCAACATTTACGTGAATATCCAGAAGAAGTGCGAAAGCTGTATGACGATATTCTCATCCCGGTGACCAGCTTCTTCCGCGATTTCGAAGCCTTTGAATCACTCAAAGCGAAGGTCTATCCGGTGATAGTCAACGACAAAGCCAACAAGGGTACGATCCGCATGTGGGCGCCCGGTTGCTCGACGGGAGAGGAGACCTATTCCTTGGCGATGACCCTGCTCGAATTCCTCGGCGACAAGGCGGCCAACTTCCAGATTCAGATATTTGGGACCGACCTGAATGAGAAAGGCATTGAAAAGGCGCGCACTGGGCTGTACGGAGAAAACATCGCAGATGAGATATCGAAGGAACGGCTGCAGCGTTTTTTTGTGAAGGGGGTCGGTGGTTATCGGGTCAATAAAGAGGTACGTGACCTCTGCGTTTTCGCCCGGCATAACCTGGCGAACGATCCGCCTTTTTCGCAGATGAATTTGGTGGCCTGCCGCAACCTGCTGATCTATATCCAGCCGGCGCTTCAAAAAAAGATCGTCCCTATTTTGCACTATGCGCTGAAACCGCATGGGTTTCTTGTCCTGGGTGGCTCGGAGAGTGTGTCCGCCTTCCCGGACCTGTTTACGGTGCTGGACAAAAAGCACAAATTCTATGTCAAGCGGGACAGCGCTTCTCGCTTGCACTACGATTTTGCGCAGACCCATTACCCCAGCATGCTTGGCTCGGACTTTCCCGGTGGAGCGCCGAAACGCGAGGGGGCGGCAAACGAAGAACTGGACGTGCAGGCCGAGGCTGATCGTTTGCTACTGAAGGAGCACACCCCTCCGGGAGTGATCGTGAACAAGGCAATGGAAGTGGTCCAATTCCGTGGCCGGACGACTCCGTATCTGGAACAGTCGTCCGGAAAGCCCACTCTGAATGTGCTGAAATTGGCACGAAACGGACTGGCTGTCGAATTGCGGACGCTTATTGCCGCCGCTTCGAAAAAGGGTACTCCAATCCGGCAGGAAGGGGTTCTTTTTGAGGGCAATGGACAAAAGCAGATTCTGAACCTGACCGTTGCGCCGCTAGGTAAGAAGGGCGAACAGCGCGGAAAGTCGGGCACAAAAGCAGTCGCGAATGCTTCATCGCGCAAAGAATTCTTTCTGGTCCTGTTTGAGGATGTCACGCACCTGGCTCTCCCCGATGCTGAAACGCAAAGCAAGAGAAAGGGCGGTTCGCCCCGCCACGAAGGAGTTGAACTCAAACGGCTAAGGCGCGAGCTTGCCAGCACGCGCGAGGCGCTCGACGCCGCCGTCGAATCGGCGGAGGCATTGAAGGAGGAGTTTCAATCGGCAAATGAAGAGATCCTCTCCGGCAACGAAGAACTGCAGAGTACCAACGAGGAGTTGGAAACTTCGAAGGAAGAGCTCCAGTCGACCAATGAAGAGCTGAACACGCTGAACGCCGAGCTTCGCTCGAAGAACAGCGAACTCCAGGACCTAACCAATGACGTCACCAACCTGCTGGATAGCACGCGACTTCCAGTCGTAATGCTTGATCGAAACCTGCGCATACGACGGTTCACTCCCGCCGCCAACAAACTGCTCAACGTGGTCCCCTCCGATGTTGGCCGTTCGTTTGCCGATATACGCCGGAACATCGAAGAGTCTGGCCTGGGACAGCACGGTCTCGAATCACGGATCGCGAAAGTGCTCGAGAGCCTCCAAACGTGGACGGGCGAAGTCAAGGACCTCGAAGGCCACTGGCATGAGTTGGGCTTGCTGCCGTACCGGACGCAGGACAACAAAATCGAAGGTGTAGTGCTGACGCTGCAGGATATTGACGCAATCAAAATCGCAAGCGAGCAAATGCGGAAGTCTTCTGAATTTTTCCGGGGCATCATTGACACAGTGAGAGAACCGTTGCTCGTGCTCAATGCCGAGCTTCACATCGTCGCGGCGAATCGGCCCTTTTTGAATGATTTTCATGTGTCATCGGAAGAGACAATCGGTAAATGTTTATATGAGGTTGGAAACAGACAGTGGAATATTCCGGCACTTCGGACACTGCTGGAACAAGTGCTTCCCCAAAATAGGGCGGTAAGGGATTTTGAGGTGGAATGGGATTTTGAGCACATTGGCCACAAAACGATGCTCCTGAACGCAGGAAGGCTCCCGCAACCGAATGACGACCTCCAGCCGATGATCCTTCTCGCCATGGATGACGTGACCGAGCGGAGAGTCGCGGAACTGGACACGGCAAGACTGGTTGCGATCGTTGAGTCTTCGGACGATGCCATTATCAGAAAAGACCTCAATGGGATCTTCGAAACTTGGAACCCCGGAGCGGAACGGATTTTTGGATATACTCCGCAGGAGATCATCGGCCAGTCAGTCACGGTACTCATTCCCCGCGATAGGGCCGATGAAGAGCCCGGAATTCTGGAGCGCGTCCGTCGAGGAGAGCATATTGAGCACTTTGAGTCGGTCCGTCGCCGCAAAGACGGAAAATTACGGGACGTATCCCTGACCATCTCGCCAATTCTCGATAGCCAAGGAAGGATTGTCGGCGCATCGAAAATTGCGCGCGATATCACCGAACGTAAACTGGCGGAAGCGGCTCTGATTAAAACTGAAAAACTGGTCTCAGCCGGCCGATTGGCCGCGACCTTGGCGCATGAGATTAACAATCCCTTGCAGGCCGTGACGAACCTGCTGACGTTGTTGGAGCAATCTTCGAGGCTGGATACGCAGGAACAAGAATATGCCAAGATGGCACGGGAAGAGCTGAACCGAGTTTCCCACCTGACTCGGCAGTCACTAGCCTTTTATCGTGACTCGATCTCTCCCACTGCGGTGAACGTGGAAGAGATGGTCGAAAGTGTCGTGAAAGTTTACGCCAAACGAATCGGGGCTAAAAACATCACGGTCACGAAGCAGTACATAGCGAATGGAGCAGGCATTATCAGCTATCCGGGCGAGATCCGCCAGCTCTTCACCACATTGCTTATAAACGCGATGGAGGCTGTTCCAGATGGCGGCCGACTTGCGCTGCGAGTCAGCAAGTCGAACGACTGGACAAACAGACCGCCAGCCAAAGGCCTTCGTATCACCCTCGCCGACAGCGGTTGTGGGATCCCGACCCAAGATACGGACCGCATCTTCGAGCCTTTCTTCACCACCAAAGGGGAGAACGGGACGGGGCTTGGCCTTTGGGTTGCGCGCGGTATCGCGCATCGTCTGGGCGGTTCGATCAGAATGCGCAGCAGCGTGCATCCTGAGAAGAACGGCACTTGCTTTTCAGTTTTTCTGCCAAACGAAAAACGTGAATAGGGCTCTCGGAATTGCGAAAGGCAGAGGTCTACAGGGCAGAGGTCGCGGGTCCGATAAGGGTCCAATAAGGGTTGCCATAGGTACCTCCGAGCGCCAAAAGAAGCCATCCGTGACGCTTAGTTTCAATAAGTTACGAAAAGACGCTGGACTGTCACGGCAGAGGTCGCGGGTTCGAGCCCCGTCGTCCCCGCCAGCATTCCAGACATCCGGCAAGCCATTCCCATAGACAACAGCTGTTCGATGTGTGACTCGAGGATTTGCACTCGATGATGCCCACTAGATCGATCACTTGAGCGAAGCCGATTTTTGTTACCCAACCGCCGTGTAATCATCTTGCCGATGTGAGGTTCCTCGCTAGCTTTTGTGGACGACTTCAAACGAATAAACGAATACCCGTCCGGGTCAAATACATCGGCGGCGTAGTATCCCGCATAGTATTCCACTCGTACCCGCGGTGAAATATTGTCCCTGGCACCAGCGGATATTGCCGCGCTGTAGAATTCATCGACCGTATCATTGTCTACAGCCATAAAGCCCCAGTGAATGGACGCTGGATTGGGCTTCCCTTGCTTGAGCCAGAAGAACGCCCTCTTGCCATCACCAAATCCCCACAGATCAGGATGATCACCCTCGCCCTTGTACGGGTAGGAAGAACTTGATACTAAGAGGCTTCAAGGTCCCCTCATAGAAGGCTAGCGAACGTTCGACATCTCTGACAGTCAGAATCATATGATCGTATGATCGAGCATTGTTCTCTCCTTCAAATCATGAGTACCTCAACGGCCGTTTCGCCGTTGGATAAGCGCATGGATCGCAGGCGCCGGCATGTTTGTGGCCCCGGCTCTTGGCTTGCCCACGTAAGACCGGATTTAGAGACGCCTCGATTAGAGACTGCGAAGGGCTGTCATAAAGTTATCGATATTGCGCGTCGACGACGTCTTACCGGATTTGAGGTTGCGCTCAATACATAATCCGGAGAAGAAGGACAGTACCATCTCCGCAATTGCCGAGGCGGCCATCTTGGTCTTTTCCGCCTCGATGTTCATGGTGATAAGGCGCTGCAATAGCGCCCGATTCTCTGTTACGACTCCATAAGCCTCATCCGGAAGGATCGCGAACTCCCGCATAGATTTGACAGAAAAACAGCCTTGCTGTTCCCCCTTGTGAAGAGGGCCATTCTCGAGAAGTCTCGACGTTCTTCCAGCCAAGAGGGTCCTTGGTAAGAAGTCCCCTCTTCCCCTGGCTCTCAAGATAGTGCCGCAGGCACCCCACAAAAGATCTTCCTTGTCACGAAACTCCGTATAGAGCCCTGACTTGTTCACGCCTGTCGCTCGGTCCAGCTCCTGAACGCTCGTATCCGCAAACCCGTGCTTCCAAAAAACGGGCATCGCCTTCTCCAGAACTTCCTCTCGGCTAAAGCCCTTTGGACGACCCATAGCCCCGTTACCCAATAAAGAACTAAATAGTTCAATATCTCTGCATCCTCACCATTACCCTCGTCATCGTATAGAACTGAATGGTTCAGAACCGTCCGACACGGTCGAACAAGGCGCAGCCGAATCGGGCTTTTTAATTGTTCTGAACATGCCAAAGGAGACACATGTCCAAGTTAGCGAAGAAAGTAGCACTCGTTACCGGCGGTTCCCGGGGCATTGGCGCAGCGATTGCGAAGCGCTTGGCTGCCGATGGAGCAAGCGTCACCATCACGTACGCGAAGGACGCAAGCGCAGCCTCGGCCGTCGTCAAAGCGATTGAACTCGGTGGCGGAAAAGCCATCGCGATCCAGGTGGACGCTGCCAGCGTCGAAGCAGTCACGGGTGCGGTCGAAAAGGCGGTCGCGACCTTCGGCCGACTTGATGTGCTCGTGAACAATGCCGGCACAGCAATTCCAAAGCCGTTCGCGGAGTCGACGCTCGAGGAGATGGATCGCGTGCTCGACATCAACGTTCGCGGTGTATTCGCCACCACGCAGGCAGCGCTGAAACATATGAAGGATGGTGGCCGCATCATCATGGTCGGTTCGGCCGTGGGCGAGCGTGCCGTTGCGCCCGGGCTTGGGCCCTATGCGGCCACGAAGGGAGCCGTCAAGATGTTTACCCAGGCTCTATCCAGAGAAGTCGGGAGCCGGGGCATCACGGTCAACAACGTACAACCGGGTCCAATCGATACGGATTTGAATCCCGCCTCGGGTGATTGGGCGGTACCGCAGAAGGCCGCAACAGCGCTCGACCGCTATGGGCATGTAGATGAGATCGTGGCGTTCGTTGCCGGTCCTGAATCCTCTTATATCACCGGAGCGAATCTGACCGTGGACGGAGGAATGAATGCGTGAGCTCGAGAACAAAACCGCGCTTGTGACGGGGGCATCGAGAGGAATTGGCCACGCAACGGCAGCGGCACTTGCGAAGGCCGGGGCGCACGTCCTGGTTCACTATGGTCGGTCAAGACAGGAAGCGGAGTCCCTCGTTGTCGAGATCCGAAGGAAAGGTGGCGATGCAGATGCAATCTCAGCTGACCTGGGAACTCCAGAGGGTGCTGCACTGCTCGCGAAGCAGGTGCACTCCATCGTGGGTGATCGATTGGATGTGCTCGTGCTCAACGCCGGGATCAGCAAGTCGGCTCGCATCTCGGACTACACGGTAGAAGATTTTGACAGTCTCGTTGCGACGAACGTCCGAGGCCCCTTTTTCCTGGTACAGCAACTTTTGCCGGTTCTTGGTGAGGGCTCAAGCATTGTTGTTATCTCTTCTCTTGGAGCCCGCTCGGTGGTGGGCAAGCCTAGTTTGAATGATCCTTCAATTCTTGCTTACGCTTCTACCAAAGGCGCACTTGAGACTCTGGTCAGGAACTGGGCCGGCATTCTCGGACCGCGCGGCATTCGCGTAAACGCTGTCGCGCCAGGCGTAATCGACACGGATATGTCGAATTTCACGAAGACCGAAGCGGGACGCGAGGTCGCGCTAGGAATGCAGGCATTGAAGCGACTCGGCAAACCCGCCGACGTCGCCGACGTAGTCGCTTTTGTGGCGTCCGATGGAGCGCGCTGGATCACCGGTGCCAGTATTCCCGTTGATGGCGGATCGAAGCTCTAACTGACAACGTGAGGAATGCGATGAATAACACTTCAAGCGAAGGTAAAGAGATCAAGATTCCTGGCCTCGACCATCGAACCACGATCTCACCAGCTGTGGGGAAGGTCCGTGTAGCGGTCGCTGGAAGAACAGTGGCTGAATCGACGCGAGCTCTTCGGGTGGAAGAGAAGGGATACCCGCCGGTTTACTACTTGCCGCGCAACGAGGCAGACATGTCGCTGCTCGTTCGGACAACGCATTACACCTATTGTCCGTACAAAGGCGATTGCAGTTACTACAGCATCCCCATCGGCGGTTCCCAATCAGAGAATGCCGTGTGGACGTATGACAGACCACGTGAGGCAGTCGCCGGAATTCGCGACTACCTGGCGTTTTATCCCTCACGGGTCGATGCGATCGAAGTCATTTCTTAGGAACGTTCAGTTCATCTATGCAGGAGTTCGTGTGATGTCGAATCAGCCGCTTTTCGCACCGTATCGAATGGGAGACCTCGATCTTCCTAACCGCATCGTCATGGCGCCGCTCACCCGGATGCGCGCTCAACCGCATGATCACGTGCCCACGACCTTGCAGGCGGACTATTACGCGCAGCGTGCTTCGGCTGGATTGATCATCACTGAGGCCACCGCAGTTAATCCGGAAGGATTCGGTTGGGCCGATACGCCAGGACTGTGGACCGAGGAGCAGGTCCAGGGATGGCGACACGTCACGGATGCCGTCCATGCTGCCGGCGGTCGGATCATTGCCCAGCTCTGGCACACCGGCGCAATCTCGCATCCAGAACTACTGGGCGGCGCGCAGCCCGTGTCCGCATCGAATGTCGATCCCGGCCAGTTGTCGTTCACACCGACGGGAAGGAAGCCCACAGTGAAACCGCGGCCTCTGACGAAAAAGGAGATACAAGTTACGGTTGCAGATTTCGGGCGCGCCGCGCGGAACGCGATGGAAGCCGGCTTCGATGGCGTCCAGATCCTCGCGAACTATCTCTATCTGATCTCGCAGTTCTTGAACGCTGCGACCAACCTGCGCCAAGACGAGTACGGCGGAAACCTGGAAAATCGCTCGCGCTTCCTCTTCGAAGTAGTCGAGGCGGTCCTGAATAAGGTCGATGCACAACGGGTGGGAGTCAAGATCAGCCCGATGCACGAAGGCGCGGTATTTCAAGCCAACGCTGAAACTCTGCCAGTGACCGAGTATGCGATCCGGAAGTTGAGTACCTACCATCTTTCGCACTTGTTGCTCATGGGCAACACCACCGACTTTACCGGAACGCCACTCGAAAAATTGGCCGACGATGGCATGTTTCGGCATTTCCGCCCCCTCTTCAAAGGCACACTGATCGCGAACGTGAAGATGGACCGTGATCGCGGCAATCGCCTTATCGCGGAAGGTCTGGCGGATCTGGTGGCGTTCGGCCGTCCCTATATCGCAAATCCCGACCTGGTCCAGAGGTTTGCCGACAATACCCCTCTTGCTGAAGTGGACTCGGAAACCGTCTACGCCTCGGGGCCACACGGCTATTCCGATTACCCAACTTATTAATCACTCGAACTCAACTCCAGGAGCTGAATATGCCCAAGACAACACCCGAACAGAACAAGGCGATTGTTCTCAAAGCCTTCGATACGCTCTTCAACAAACGCGACTACGCAGCAGCGGAACGCTTCTGGTCGCCGACGTACATCCAGCACAGCGCGCACATTGCGCCAGGACGCGAAGGGCTGTTCGACCTAGTGCGCGCGACGCCAGATACCCTGCGCTATGAAAACCAACTCATCGTCACAGAGGGCGACTATGTCATCGCGCATGGCCGTTTCACCGGGATGGGAAGGCCCGCGGCCTGGATTGCCGCCGACATAGTCCGATTCGAAGACGGTCTCCTGGCAGAGCACTGGGACGTGTTGCAGGACGAAGCCACGAGGAAAGAATCTGTCAGCGGCCTTCCCATGTTTGGCGATAGCTTCCCT